>OOCQ01001431.1_pt1 | contig 14511 bp, 8 predicted proteins | sample 1671121 | NCBI WGS metagenome assembly OOCQ01 (sample SAMN06348124, study PRJEB24527) | human gut metagenome | biome: human gut; feature: ankylosing spondylitis patient; material: feces | host: Homo sapiens | place: China | collected 2015-10 | reverse complement strand
CCACGCTCCTGGCATGGGTAGTATCAGCCCTGGTCTTCCAGATAGGAAGTTTGTTCTTGTAAAGACACATCATTTGATAACAATAAAAAACTCGCCAAGTGATTGATTCCACTTGGCGAGTTTTTTATGGCTCTACCCTCTTGCTAACCTTTCCTGCAATAAAGGCAATAAATAATCCGAAACAAGCAGCAATGCTAATGGCAATGCGAAGATTAGTAGCCTCGGAAAGCCAACCGATGACAGGAGGTCCCACTAAGAAACCAAAGAAACTGATGCTCGAAACAATGGTCAGAGCGATGCTCGCCTTCATCGTACCCAGTTTGCCCGCAATGCTATAACAGATAGGCACCGAAGAAGAGATACCAAAACCCACTAGCAAGAAGCCCAAAGTGGCAGTGATGAGATAAGGTAAGCCGGCAGCCATCCAAAGACCGACCAATATCAAGACACCACATGTTTTCAAGACCTTGGCTGGTCCATACTTTGTAACAAACCCATCCGCCAAGAATCTACCGAGCGTCATCGCTCCCATTCCAGCCACATAGCCAGCTCGAATAAAAGCATCATCTGGTTTTACCACCGAAGAGAAATACACACTACTCCAATCATATACAGTTCCCTCGCAGAACATTCCTCCGAAACCCATCAATCCTAATAAGAACAATACAGGGTCAATGCTACGTAAGGAGAACTTAGGCACATCTTCCTCCTCAGCCGCTGCCGTCTGGTCATCTACCAAGAAATGATAACCGATGAAGATGACGAGGACTGACATCGCTAAGATAGAACCAAAATGCACGGGAATAGGCAGCAGCGTATTGGCAAAGACAGAGCCGATGATACCACCAGAAAATCCCCCAAGGCTCCACAAGCCATGAAAGGAAGACATGATGTTTCTGCCATACATCTTTTCCAACAAACAAGCCTGCGTATTGGTGGCGATGTTCATCAAGTTAGCCATCATACCGAAAGCCACCAAACTAAGAATGAGATGGAAAATGGTGGTACTGAAACCGATGCTCAGCAAAGCCAAAGCATATAACAATTCACACAATACCAACATTCTCTTACTTCCAAACTTGGTAACCAATATCCCCGAAAAAGCCATCATCAGGAGTTGTCCAATAGGAATGGCAAACAATACCGATCCCAACTGTCCATTGCTCAAGTGCAACAGATGCTTTACATCCGGAATGCGGCTAGCCCAACTGGCAAACACCACTCCCGGTACAAAATAATAAGCAGCAACAGCCACTCGCTTGCGTGCCAAATCACTCAAATTCATTGTCATCCTATATACCTTATTTATAATTGAGGCTGCAAAATTACGAAAAAAATAAAGAAGTTCCAACTTTTTCAAGCTAAAATTATATTGAAAAGTGTAGATTTACGCAGGAATTTGCCTATGTTTTAGGTAAATTTCTGCGTTTTTTTGCCTATATTTTAGGAAAAAACGCCTATTTTCTTGCATATTTCATTTGAAAAGTGTATTTTTGCAACACGAAAATATATTGAAAAGTGTAAATAATAGACCACATTTTATATTGAAAAGTGTAAATATGCGGTTCTAACTTATATTGAAAAGTATAAATATCATGTTATACAGGAAGATAGAAAAGTACATAGAAGAGCATCTGACGTCTGATTCGGACAAGATTCTCATACTGGAGGGGGCACGTCAAATCGGCAAGTCCTATATCATAAGAGAGGTGGGCAAGCGCCTCTTTCCTAACTTCGTGGAGATTAATTTCGCTGCCGATGATGAAGGAAAGCAAACCTTTAAGGATATCAAGACTACAGAGGAATTCTATCTCAATCTCAGTATGTTGGCAGGCAAGAAGCTTGACAACAAGACCAACACGCTGATATTCATAGACGAGATACAGCAATATCCGCAGTATCTCACTATGCTCAAATTTTTCAGACAAGACAATCGCTACCGATTTATCGCAAGTGGCAGTCTCTTGGGCATCACTTTGCGCTCCACCACCTCCATCCCCATCGGAAGCATCATCAGAAGGGAGATGTACCAACTCGACTTTGAGGAATTTCTCATAGCCAATGATTTTGGAGAGGAAGCCATCCAAAAAATGAAGGAATGCTACAAGAAGAAAAAGAGCCTCAGCATCGAAATGCACAATCGAGTAATGGATTTATTCCGTCGTTACTTATTGGTTGGTGGAATGCCAGATGCTGTCAACACATATTTAGAGACACACAACATCGTTAAGGTGAGAGAGATACAAGAGTCTATTCGTACGATGTATGGTGAAGATGCATCCAAATATGAGCAAGACAATGGTCGCAATTTGCTGATACGTCGCATCTACGATATGATTCCATCTCAAATGGAGAACAAGAAGAAGCGCATTATAGCCAAGGATATCAGAGATCAAAAGGGAGATAGATTCAGCAGATATGCAGCTGAATTTGAATACCTCATATCTTCAGGCATTACTCTGGATGTCCACGCCATAGCCAATCCGAAGTATCCTCTCAAGGAGTCGGTACAAAAGAACCTCTTGAAACTATATCTCAACGATGTAGGCATGCTCACATCCCAGCTCTACCACTATAACCTTCGTCCTATCTTGAAGGATGAAAAAAGCATCAACTTGGGGAGTGTCTATGAGAATGTGGTGGCACAAGAATTGAAGGCACATGGTCATCACCTCTTTTATTATGATAATCGCCAACGAGGCGAGGTAGATTTCTTGGTGGATGACTATTCCAATCTTAGCATTCTCCCCATAGAAGTGAAATCGGGAAAAGACTACATGGTGCATAGTGCGCTCAACAAAATGCTTACCGTCCCAGACTATCATGTTTTGTCAGGAATGGTGGTATCCAATGAGCGAGAAGTGAAGCAAGTCGATAAGGTTCTCTATATACCAATATATTATGTCATGTTTATTGACTCTACCGGCATAGAGGACGGCGAGATTTACTTCTAACAAAACGAACATATGCTATAGGTGATATGTACGAGGAAGGGAACAAGAAGACAAATATAATAGAAAACACTACAAGAATAGTTATAAGATTGCCGCCCATCAGCAGGATGACATGTGCACAACACGTGGTGTGCATGTGCACATCAGCTGATGGGCGAGCGCACAACAGCTGTTGTGCGCCCGACGAACCTATATCTTCCAAAGACATATCCTAAATATTCCAACAACTTCTATTATATCTTTCGAGGACTTCTATTTAGGTGGTCAACTAAAATCGTTAAAACATAGCATTCATGCTCGTGTACGTGGGTACTCATACCCATGTACAAGAGCATCCATGCCCGCGTACATGAGGAGATATGACCGGAACGATGAGGAGAAATGACCGGAATAGCCGGGCAAATTTGCCCAACGTCTCGGGTATAAATGGGCAAAGCCTTGGAGCACATTCCTCATTGCCTTGCGCATAGGATTACAAGCGTTTTGGCGTGGCAATATGTGGCAACACGTGGCAATAAAAACACGTCTTATTGCCACGCATTACCACCTATATATCAACTACTTATACTTCAGCGTGGCAGAAATGGCATTAAATTAGAAAAAACTTTTTCTATATATACTGCAAAATCATATTCACCATTGTGTCCAGATAGCCTTTATCATCCTTAAACAGCACATGATTCTTTTGGAATTCACCTTTCTCAAATGGATTCTTCAACCAAAACTCCACTTGCTCCATTGGCGTATTGCTGATAATGAAACTGTTCAACATCAGATGAGCGTTGCCCAACTGAGAAGCCACTTCTGTCTGTAAATACTTGAATAGTTGAATCTTATCATCCTCCAATCCTTTAAGATTGCGAATACCTTTCGGATCGATGAAGGTAATGTATTGCTTCTCTCCATCCAATATCCATAAGATAAAATCAGGATAGAAGTTGTTTGCATCAAAGAAACCCAACCCCCTCTTACTCTCATTGCGAAGCAGATAAACCTGCTTACCAGCCAGCACATCGTCTTGATGAGCCTTACAATATTCACGGAAAGAAGTAACAAAGTTCTGTTCTCCCAAGTTTAATGCCACAGGAGACACCTTCAACTTTGGCTCACCAGTTACAACATCTACATAAGGACGATTACCATTGACATCTTTCTCTGCAAGGAAAACCAAAGGCTTATACAGATGTTCCTCCACATTCAAAGCCTTGAAATAAGGAGGATCAAGAACTAAGTCTTTACCAAATTCATTGGCTTCCACCTGCGCCTGCAACATTTTCAAATAATCCACCACATTAAGCAGGTCGTTACGAACCTCTATTTCATATTCATCAGGCATACCTATATTATAATAGGTAACGCGCGTCTCCTTCAGATGCTTTTGCTCTTCCTTCGACTTAGCCTTCTTGTAAGCCATATCCATATAGCCACGGAGCAGACTGATTGTAACATCCTGCCACAACTCCACATTCTTTCCAAAATCATGAAAGTTCAAACGGTCTTCAGGAATTGACAATTCGTACCAGGAAGGATTTGCCATCAGATACTTCAAGTCTTCCAATCGCAATTCCAGATTATACCAACCTCGCTCTGCCTTCATACCCTGCAAGGCAAAGAACACTTCCGTCCAGTCTATCCAATTCAGATGCTCCTGGTCCAAAACACCAATATAGCGACTTGCAGCATTAGCAGTTTGAACATTCTTGCTTCTCAGCAAATCCACCTTTGGATATTTGTCCAGTTTTACATTCACCTTTTTCATCAGGCTTTCATCGGCAGGTTCCACCACGGCAGACTTCTTGAAGTTATAGCCATCCACGACTTTCGGCAATGAGAGATGAAGAGCATCTAAATCAACAGACTTAATGGTTTTAATGACAATCTTCTCATAGTCTATCTCATTGGTAGGTAAACCTTCATCCTCCAAATATGCCTTGAAGGCTTCCATATAGTCGGCACGCACGCCAAAAATATTCAGAGTCTCGATAGTTGACAATCCTTTTGGAATCATCTCGTCCTGATAGCAGGCATCCAGCATTTTGCTTCGCTTCAGCGAATACTTGTATCCTTTCAGACGAACACCACGACCAAAAAGCTGAATTATCTCAGAACCTTCGCTGCGTCCCACATTCATCAGCCCCATCACGGAAACTCGCCAACTACTCCATCCTTCTGTAAACTTCTTGGAACCAATCAGGATGTTGACAGTTGAATCTTGAGAATTGATATTATTGAAGAGGCTGGAAGTTCCGAATGCTTTCGTTTCGCAAAGGAATCCTTTATCCTGCAAGAGTTTCAGCAATTCCTTACCATCGCCCACATTGATGACTCCGAAATATTCCTTAGCACTTCCTACTCTCAAACCAATCTCCTCAAAACCTCCTTTTTGAAGGTCGATATGAAGTTGGGCACCATGGATATTGGAGTGGAAAAGATTCCGCAGGATAGCATCGTAGATGTTCTCGGCAAACTTCTGTTTGTCATCTTCTACGAGATAACCACCTTTAAGCGCCAGGAAAGAGTTGCCAAATACAGAATAACCATTCTTTGTTTTCAATCCATCTTCCGAACTGAGCAAGCGACGGATATAACCTGAAAACTCTGTACGATTCCGGATAAAATCCTGCAAGAACAAGAGAATCTGAGTTACATCCGATACCTGATTCTTATTTTCCTTGCTCACAGCCTTTACGCTACTTCCCACAAATATTCCCAAAGGCTTTTCCACCAGAAACCTGTTATGAATCCGCACATCACTCTGATAGATTTTAGTCTGTTCATAAAGACATAGCAAATATGCCGTGAGATACATATTGAGCAGATCATCATCATTCCAATCGTTCATATTCATGATACGATAATCCTTGCCATATCCATCGGCATAGAAATAACGATAGGAATAATCAAAAAGTGTTGCCTTACCATATTGGTCGAACATCGCCTTCCGGTCTTTGGCATTACTCTTTGCAGAAATGGCTTGACCAAAGGTAGCGGAATACTCAAAAGAGAAGCCTTCCTCGGTCAACTTCTGGCGATACCCCATCCAGACATCGCCACTGGAACCTTTGTGACCTTCATCTACCAATACCAGGTTGTTGCCCTCGAAAGCCTCAACTGCTACCGTTTTATCTCCATCCTTATCTGCCAATTTATTGATGTCGATGATTTCTACAGCCTTGCCTTGAAACAAACCACCAACACCCTGCTTACTGAACATAGCAACATCCATATTAGAAGCCTTCAACTCTTCATAATGCTGACGGCTCAATCCTTCATTTGGAGTCAATACGATGATGCGGTTGAGTTTTTTGGCATGATGAATCCTGGCATACTCCTGATATTGCTTGATGTTGACATGCATCAGCAGAGTCTTGCCCGAACCTGTTGCATTCCAATAAGCCAACTTATTCAAGTCATCAACCGTAAAGTCGGGCAACTCATGCCAGGTTTCTGCACGATGATTGAAGTCATCATGCAGAAAACGATTCAGGTTGTCGCAAAGTGCCTGCGGATTACTGAAATACTGGTCGAGATAGATTTCCGTGAACAAGAGGGATAGATACTGGAAGTACTTCCACTTGATAGGTTCACTTCGCTTCTCGTTAATCTCATCAGTAAACTTCACGATATGCTGGTCGTAAAAGTACAACTGTTCTATGGACAAAGGACCTGTTGCATAGAGCTTATGACAAAGCTCATGATAGAGTTTTGACTCGTGGTCATCATTCAATCCTTCGAATGCTGGATCCTTGAGGTCACGAGACAAAGCCTCCAAGTCCTTACAGCCAAACAGCTGCAAGATATAATGAAACAGGACCAGTGCCTGCTGCAGTTTTCCTTTTTTCTGTATTTTCTTAGCCATAATAAGACCTATTCAAACATTCTTTTCTTAAATTCTTCCTCAATGAGTACTACTTTCCAATGCTCCTCATCCGTCTTGATATTCGGTAATGTATTATCACCATTTACATAAATCTTATCGAACTCTGAGTCTGTGGTGCAGTAGGCTTGCTTACGGAAGAATTCATTCAAGTCTTCGTTGCTCACCTTGTTGCAGTTTCTCCAAATCACGAGAGTTCGCTCATTGCCGATATGAGTAGTTCCTTCCACCACACAGTAGCCATCCTTAGGATACCGGAGCGTCTCTACATTCAGACCGATAAGATAGTTGAAGGTTTCCACCATATCAACATGGGTATCTACCAACTCATTATCCTTGGTTGTCTTGATAGACATGGCAAACGGATTCTTAAACCATTCCAGGTTGAAGAGATCTCCCTTGGTTTCTGTATCGAGCATATAACGAAGGAAATAGGTTTCCTCGAAATCTCCCTTGCCATTCTCGTTATCGAAGTCGAGTCGCTGGTTCTTCAGCTGCAAGTTATTTAGGGTATCCTCATATTGCTCCAGACGGATGTACTTGAAGCATTGAGAAATGCCTTTACGGGAAACAGGCTTGCCATCCTTCCAAGCATTTTTCTCAAAAGAATAAATAGAACGTAAGGAACGTGTCTTTGTTTTTAAATCAAAGTGCTCTCCCATCTCCACCATAATATACTTGCGATTTGCCTTATCTCTTTGATTACTACAAAGAATTTCATGCAAAGTAGAAGCTGATCCTGCAAAAAAATCCATTATTATAGCATCTTTGGAAAAGTTTGATATTTCAAAAACTTTATCTAGAAATGCTAAAGGCTTCTTGCCGCCAGGGAACTTAACTCCACCTTCATTAGAACAGTTATTGAATTGTGCTTCAAAATCATACAAATTAGGACGCGGTAATCCCTTATCTTCATGCTTCAAAGGAACTCCTTGAAAATAAATACCATTATCACCACCATTTTGTTCTGGTTGCATAATATATCTATATCCTAAACCATCACCACGTTCACCCATACCAATAACTTTATAGAGACAACCATAGCCATCCTGCCCTCTTCGGCTTCTAAGATTACCTTCATAAAATTCACTAGCAGACCCACTTTGAGTAATCAAAGAACCTCGTATTAAATATCTCTTTAATGATTTTGCATTTGGCTCTGTTTTGTTTACTTCAAAATGACCTGCTTTAAACATTTCTATTTTATAATCTGCAATTTCTAAGACTTCATCCGGTTCTGCCAATTCCTTTACCTCATAAATGTAATCTTTAAGAGTATCATCTTCTGCATCCATAATTCTCGATGGATTGAAATTTGGATTTAATTGGATCAAGTATTCTATAACGTCCTGATATTTTATATCCTTTCTCAATATTCGTGCTTCATGTCTCACTTTAATAGAAAACCATGTATCAATAGAATTCAATGAGGACACAAAATTTGTAAACTCATTTGAATTCAAACTAATAAAGGTTGGAGCTTCTTCCTTAACCATACTGTTTGTCCACTCCAATCTATCATTCATCATAGACAACCATGAGCTATGAGGGTAGCCATCTTTATACAAAAAGCCATCAGAGCCAGTATTATAAGGAGGGTCAGAATAAATACCGTCAATTCTCTTTCTATATTTTTTTGCCAATAAGTTTAATGCTTGATAATTATCACTATTAATCAGCAATCCATTACACTCCTCATCTACTTTCTCCATACTTCCCACGAGTTTATGCTTGAACTCGGCACTAAAGAACTTGGTGTCAAGCACAAGGAACGGATTGTCTTCCAGGAACTTTTCTGTTAATGGCTCACTATAGCCCCCGGTCATCATATCCCCTTTGATTTCATCGATGGCAAAGAGGCGAACCCATTCTTTACGCTGCTCATCATTAGCAATAATCTCTGGGTAAAGGGTACGAGGAATTCGGTCGAGTGTGATACAATAATCACAACCGACTACAAACTTTTTCTTGAGCCACAACTTCTTTTGGAAGTCTTCGAGCTGGGCAAGGAAAGTGATAATCTTCTCTCCTACCAACTTGATGGCTTTCACTTGTGCCAAATGCTCCATGATATGAGTGGCATCCAAATCATCCAAAAACATTACCTCGTTTTTGATATAGAAATCAAGTTCTCTACGAAGGAAACCGCCCAGGTCTTTGTGGATGAAATAATCAAAATTGTTCTTTGCCGTATAGTCTTGCAGATGCTTCATCAGCAAAGTGCGTTCCTTATTCTTTTCTGTTGGCATCTTTTCATTGACCAACTCTGCAAAGTCGGCATATTTTCCTTCTGCAAACGAAGAAACAATCTTAGCCTCAGCATCCTTGATAAGTGCATCCTGCTTGGTAGTCTTCGGCATCAACTCATAAGTAAAGAAGATGTTTAGCTCACCATCTTCCTCTGCGATACAGTCCTCTTCACAAAGTTGGAAACGGCGCTCCATATTGTTGGCTGCCTTGTTGTTGTTCTGCTCTGTATCCGCATCACGAAGAACAAAGTGTACCTTACGACGGCTGGTCGGCAACACGAACGAGTAATTCTTGAAATACTCAGAAGTCTTGATGTAATACTGGTCGGCATTTGCCCAATACAATTTCACTTCCTCACCGCTATAAGGAATGGCATAGGCATCGTCCTTATAGCGACGCTTAGAGATAAAATCGCCACTCTCATAATAACGGCTAAAGAATTTAGCCAAATGAGAAAACACCTCATTCTCCATGGCAGAAATATCAGTTCCTGCAGCAGTTTGAGCCTTCAAAATCTTTGTAACTTCAGGAACAAGGCGATTGTTCAAGAACGCCTCGATATCCTTACGCTTCTGATTCATAATGCGATATATACCAAAGTCGAGTTCGGCTTGGTCGAGTTGCAGTATTTCTGCAAGTATATCTCTAAATTTCTGTTCGTATTGTGTCATTGTTTATATTACTTGGTTATATTATCTTGCTTTGATTCCGATTCATTTCTTTAATGCCCAATGCACGCAGAAGAGTTCTTCTTCCGTAATATGCTGCTGGATAAATGCCTTCACTTTGTCTATCATTCCGTCTCGCTTCTCCTCTATCTCATCTTCCTGATTAAAGATTTCGGCTCGCTTACGCTTCTGCTGACGAGCAAGGGTATTCAAATCCTTTTCCAGGGTCAATGTTTGCTGTGCATTCTCCGAACGACTCAAAAGTCTTTTCTTCTCCTTGATTTTTGCCTTGATGTCTTTCAGTTCATTCTCCAAAGTGAGCTGCTGGTCTTCTGCCCATTTCTCGATATGCTGAATTTCAGCATCAAGCAAAGCCTTGTTTCGTTCTTCTATCTGAACGGTCAAGGCTGCTCGCCGGTTATCATACAGGGAAGCTAGCTTCTGGCTTGCTTCCTCCTGCACACGAACATTTCCGGTACTTATCGTTGGAATATTCAATAGTTTTTCAGCAAACTCCTGACCCAAAGCCGTTCCATCTTCCGCAAGTGCCGTCAGCACAATGTGCTGTTCCTGTTGTCCTTCGGATATAAAAGAAACAAGATGAGCCTGTAGCCATCCACTTTCATAAGCACATTGTTCTATATCTGCCACCTTATAACGATATAGGCTATAATCGAAGAGGAGATTCTGCTGGCTTTGTATATTCTGCTTACACAAAGCAATGACCTTTTGAGCCAAAGGATGCGACAAACGATAATTGATGTATTGCGATTGGAGCGTCGTTATCTGATACATGCCACATTCTGCTGCCACATCAGAATAAGGATTGTGCTTCAAGCGAAAGACGAGATTGGTTTCATCTACCACTTCTACATTCTCCTTACCAAGCGTAGCAATGGTTATTGTCCAAAGCCAGCGATGGAACTTATTCAGATTTCCCATATCCTTGCCTTGGCGAATCTTCAGCAATCCCACCACATCCTCATCAAAGTTTTCAAGCAGTTGCTTGCGGGTATCTTGCATCGTTGCCTTGATACTTGCATCCATCTCTTGCTGAATCTGGTCGAAGGCTGCATTGATTTCTTCAGGAGTACGGCACTGCTGATAGATGTTGAGCATCCGCTTCTCAAAGTCAACACCCGACTCGATGCTGCCCAGCACCTCATCACTGGAACCGAAGACACCATCAAAGAGATGGAATTTCTCAGAAAGCAGTTGGAACACACGCACATCAGCTGCATTTGCCTTATTGATGAAATTGAACACCACCACATCATTCTTCTGTCCATAACGATGGCATCTACCTATGCGCTGTTCCACCCGCTGAGGATTCCACGGCAAATCGTAATTCACGATAAGTGAACAAAACTGAAGGTTGATACCTTCGGATGCCGCCTCGGTAGCAATCATGATTTCGGCTTCGTCTCTGAAATAATCTACAATAGCCTGGCGTTTGTTTGCCGACAAAGAAGGGGTAAAGGCTGATGTGCCTATATTCCGCTCTTTCCATGCCTTATATATCTTCCGGGAAGTTTCATCATTGTTGGAACCATTGAAGTGGACTATCTTGCCCATATAACCATTCTCCTCTAAAAGCTGTTTCAGATAGAGCTGGGTACGGGTACTTTCCGTGAATATCAATGCTTTACGGTTGGCTCCCAACTCTTCCATCTTCTGAAAGCCGGTATGGAGTGCCGACAAGAGGCAATCACCTTTTTTATTGCTACTGATACTATTGGCTAGATCATATAGACGTTGGAGTTCCTTGATTTCATCCTTGATACCTTCTATCTCATCGGAAGTAAGGATTTCTCCTTCCTGTTCGTTCTCATCCTGCTCATTCCATTCATCCCAATCATCACCCAACATATCCTCGGCAACCATGGCAATTTCTCCATGTTCTCCATACCAGCCTTGCGGTTTATCGGCAGAATATGGAGCAATCTTGGTCTGCAAACGATCGATAAGCGTTTTGAGCGTATAGCCGATGGCAAAGGTTGAGGAAGACATGAGTTTGCGGAATATCAGCGTAATCAACTGACGTTGACTGGTTGGTAATCCGTAAGTATCATCACGGCGAAGATACTCGCTGATTTGATTATAGAGTTTCTGCTCTTCAACGGCAGGATAATATTCCTGCGCCATCGGGATACGGGAAGTATATTTTACATACTCCGTAACCTGTTTGCGAAGCGTGCGATGCACGATGGGACGAAGACGCCTGCGAAGATCACCAAAAGCAATATCATCGTTTTTGTTACTATAGCAATACTGAGCCTTGAAACTCTTCAAGTCACCAAAGTAATGGTCATCGATGATACTTACCAGACCATATAATTCCTCAATGTTATTCTGGAGCGGAGTGGCGGTAAGGAGGAGTTTATGACTATCAGAAAAAGCGGATTTCAGACGGGAAGCCATCGAAGGGGTTGACTTATAAACATTGCGCAGTTTATGAGCCTCATCATAAACCACCAGGTCCCAATGAGTGCGCGACAAGATTTCGGCTTGTCTGGAAGCAAACTGATAAGAACAGATATAGATTTGCTTGCCATCGGAAAGATGGTCTAAAGAAATCCCCTTTTTCTTTTCGAGAATAAAAGAATCCAGAAAGAACTTTTCCTCCAGCTCCATGCTCCACTGTCGGCGAAGGGTAGCTGGAGCAACGATGAGGATACGACGCTTACGTTCAGCCCAAAACTGGCTGATAACAATACCAGCCTCTATCGTTTTTCCCAATCCCACCTCGTCGGCAAGGATTACACCTTTGGAGAAAGGAGATTGGAATGCAAAAAGAGCCGCCATCACCTGATGGGGGTTCAGATCGACACGTGCCTCCGACAAGACACCCGTCAACTTATCATCATCTGCACCGCCCCTATTGCGTGACAACTGCCAGGCATAATACAAGAGTTGCGCAGATGAATAAGGGATTTCCTGTTTCATCGTCGCCATAGAAAAAAAATGAGCGTTGAACTTCATTCATAGAATGGGCTAACACAAAATGCCCGAGAGATAGATACAAAAGAAGCGTAGGCTTCCCTTATCTAACTCTCGGGCATTTGGCGTGGCCCATTCCTACAGATAAGTTCAGCCCACGCTATAGCGCAGGCATTCACTTATTCTAAGTAGGAAATACGTCTTTAAATCGCCAAATTTCGAGAGTATTCCGAATTTTGTAAACGCTTTGTATATTAATACATTATATGTCTATAAAATTGTTCTTTCTGTTTCTTATTTTATTATTTAATTGTTATACATTCTGTTTATCGGGCGGCAAAGGCGCAAACCCTCGCTCCCTATTCGATTGCAAAGATACAAAGAATATTTGAGAATCCGAAATAATTTTGATGCAAAATGACAAAGTTTAAGACTTAATCAGAGAATGCTGTTACTAAATCCATTCCTTAATACAAGGAAAAAATAACAAGTAAACACACAATTATATAAATAAATTTGGAGATTTAAGAAAATAATCGTAAATTTGCGGCAAAATACAAATAATAAGATTATGGACAAGAAGCAAATCATAGAAGCGATGCACAACAAATTGCATGAGATTGACCCTCAGGCAAAAGCTATTCTTTTCGGTTCTCGTGCCAGAGGTACAGAGTATGAAGGGAGCGATTGGGACGTATTGATTCTTCTCAACAAGCCCAAGATTACCCTGCAAGACTATGACAAGTATTCTTATCCTTTAAGAGAATTAGGTTGGGATATTGACGAAATTATCAACCCTATCTTGTTCTCACAAAAAGAATGGGATGCCAATCATTATACATTGTTTAATCACAACGTAACAAGGGAGGGTATTGCTATATGACAAAAGGACAACTTACCGATTCCGACAGATTGGAAATCGTAAAATACAGATTAGAGAAAGCTTACCGTACATATCACGAAGCCAAAGGAGCCATCAATAGCGGATTTGGAGAAACGGCAGCAAATCGTTTATACTATGCAGCTTATTATGCAGTCTCAGCTTTGCTTATCTCATACAAATATGAGGCAAGCACACATAATGGGGTCATACAAATGTTTGGCAAAGCTTTTCTTAAAAACAATATTATTGACAAAAAACATGGCAGAACTTTCAACCAATTATTTTCATTACGTCTAACTGGCGACTATGAAGACCGCCATGTTATGGACATGGCTTCAGAAGTCTTACCATTAGTTGAGCCTGCAAAGGATTTGATTGATACCGTGGCGACTTTGGCAAAAAAAGAATTAAAAATATAAAGGGTTGTCTCTAAGATAAGCCAATATTGCCTGCTGTTTAGCAGATATTTTTCTGGACGTTCTGGTCGTTTCTGGACCTTTTCCAGACGATTTATCGGACGAAATACTGGACGATTCCAAGTTATCGGACGATTGACTATGCATATCTATCTTCAACATCAAATGAACCTCATTCAAATCTTGTCGCTCTGTAAGTTCCGGCTCTGCCCATCGCTCCTCTTTCCAAACCTTCAATATGCTTGGAAAACCTGAGCCGATATTCTCACCATATCCTATCATACGAAACAAGACTTAATTATAAGGCAAAATTACTAAAAAGATTAGAGAAAATCACATTATTGTATAATATATTTTGGTGATTTAAGAAAATAATCGTAAATTTGCGGCAAAAAAGATAAGTATGGAAGAAAAATATAAAATACCCTTAATTCCGCAACACTTTGATTTAACTTTATTTATAAGTATCTGAGCAACAAAAAGTTGCTCAGGATTTTGCCATGTCAGATTTTTCACCTATCTT
>OOCQ01001427.1_pt1 | contig 14535 bp, 9 predicted proteins | sample 1671121 | NCBI WGS metagenome assembly OOCQ01 (sample SAMN06348124, study PRJEB24527) | human gut metagenome | biome: human gut; feature: ankylosing spondylitis patient; material: feces | host: Homo sapiens | place: China | collected 2015-10 | reverse complement strand
TTCGACAAGTGTAATATCAAGAATACCCGTGGTATCATCCGTCTGCAGAAGGGAAAAAAACCTGCCATCGGTAGCATCAACTTCAACAACTGCTTAATCAATAAGATCGGTTCTTATGGTATGTTGGCAGCAGGTAAAGATGCTCCAGAGGCACAGTTGGGAGAAGTAAACCTCACCAACTCTACCATCGCCAACCTCTCTGCAGGTCCTATGATTGCTGTAGCCAACAGCATAACAAAGGTGAATGTAGATCACTGCACATTGTATGACGCAGTTGTGGGCGGAAAGTATCTGATTGATACAAATAAGAATGCTAATATCGTTCCTAACTTCAGTTACACGCTGATTGGTCAGAGCGCAGCTGTGGAGAACGCTACAGCCACAAGTTACAAGAATGCGCCATTCGTTTCTGTATTCTACACAAATGAATATGCATGGAAGAGTAACTTACAGATTGGTGACGCTGCCGAGATTTCATCTTCAGATCTCTGGGTTTCACCATCCACTGGCGACTTCACTGTACAAGACAAGTACCAAAGCAAGTTTGGCGAACTTGGTGACCCACGCTGGGTTGTACAATAAAACACAAACAAAATATAAAGTGCAATGCTCCCTCCGAGCATTGCACTTTTTTCTTCTCCCCCATTACATTTTCTCCCCTTTTCTTTGGAAGTTACAAAGAAAAAGCGTAACCTCCCCGAAGAAGTTTTTTGTTCCTCCCGAGGGCACCTTTGTTCCGTAAGCGTGGCACTCAAGTGCCCTCGGGAGGAACTTTTTACTGCCTCTACTAACACTTTATAAGCCCTAACCCACCCATATTGTCATTTTTACACTAAAGTAAACGTTTACGCTGATTTTTTTCAACTTTCGTAAAAGACTTAAATTATTTTTTGTTACCTTTGTCAGCGTAAACAAGATCTTAACAATAGAAAACGATACAATCGCTAGTAAATTCAAAAGACCAAATTACTTAATAAACAAGATTATAAAACCAAAAAACAACATCATTATGTATCAACAAATGAAACGTGCCAGCATGGCACTTGCATTGGGATCGATTTGTTTGGGTGCCTTTGCGCAGCAAACAATCAAGGGTACAGTCAAGGACGCTAACGGCGATCCTATGATTGGTGTAACCATCACCGACCAAAATGGTAAGGCGGGTGGTATCACTGACCTCGATGGTAACTTTACTATCGAGCACGCAAACCCTAACACAGTCTTAACATTCAGCTATATTGGCTGCAAACCTAAGAAAGTAAAAGTGGGGGGGCAAAAGTCTTGGAACATTGTTTTGGAAGACGATAACGCCGCTCTCGATGAGGTAGTTGTAGTAGGTTATGGAACTATGCGCAAGCGTGACGTAACTGGTTCTATCTCATCTGTAAATTCCGATAAGATTGCCGCTCGTGGTACTACCAACCTTGCTGAGTCTTTGCAAGGTAGCGTGCCTGGTGTCAATATCACTCAGTCTAGTAGCCGTGCAGGTGCAGGATTCAATATCCAGGTACGTGGACAGGCTTCTATCAATAAGCAAGCCGAGCCTTTGTATGTTATTGATGGCGTGGTTTGCGACAACATGGACTTCCTCAACCCTGACGACATCGACCGTATCGATGTTTTGAAGGATGCTTCTTCTACCGCTATCTATGGTTCTCGTGCTTCTGCCGGTGTCATTATGATTACCACCAAGGGAAGTAAGGGAGCTGACAAGGCGCAAAAGGCTACTATTTCCTACGATGGATACTATGGTGTAAGAAAACTTGCTCGTATGCCAGAGTTCATGGATGCCAATGAGTTTATGGACTATCGTTTCGCCCGCTACACTACTTTGACAGACAAAACATTCGATGGCTCTAGCCGCAAGGGTGTAGATGCTTCTGGTCATCCACACTATGAAATAACTAACTCTAATGCCAATGCTGCCTTTTTGGCTCGAAAGGGTGCTGCCAACTACAAGGATTCCAAGCTCTATGAGTTGATGATGGATCATAGCTTCAATGGCTATGACTGGAAGAAGCTAGTTACCCGTACTGCTGCTCAGCAGAATCACTTTGTCAGTGCATCAGGTGCTACAGAAAAGGTGAATTACCGTGTAGGTCTTGGCTATCAGGGCGAGGAAAACGTATTCAAAGACAACAACTATGAACGTTTCAATATCAAGGGTGCTATGGATGCCAAGCTCTCTAAGGTATTTGAGGCAGGTTTCTCTGTCAATATGTCCTTGAGCCACACAGAAGACGTTTGTACAGATGGTACATTCTCTCCATACGTCAACGCCTTCTATTTCAACCCATTCGTATCTCCTACAGATGCTGAAGGCAACTTCATCCCTAACCCAGGTGCCAAGGCTGCATTTGAGTCTGACGCTCAGTTCACCTCTACATACAACCCATTGATTGACTTGTATGATGGCAACTTTACCAACCAGACCAAGCAGTATCGCTTGATGGGTAACATCTACTTGCGTGCCAATATCGTCAAGGGATTGAAGTTTACTTCCACCTTCTCTCCTAACTACTCTCACAAGCGCCAAGGCATCTTCTATGCTACAGGTATCAATGAGAAAAATGACGTAGGTTCTACTTACTATCAGAAGAACAAGACCAACTTTGCATCAGTTGGCAACACCACTCGTACAGACTGGACTTGGGATAACCAGTTCGACTACAACCGTACCTTTGGTGACCACACCATCGGAGCGATGGCATTGTTCTCTCTCTACAAGTCAAATACAGAATATCAATATGAGGAGGCTAAGGGTGTCGCTAACGACCGCATGACTTATCACAACTTGGGTACAGCCAGTGGCGATAAGAACCTTGCAAGCTCATTCACTGAGTCTGCATTGGAGTCATTCGCCTTCCGTGCCAACTACTCTTATAAAGGTCGCTACATGGCTACTGCTACCCTCCGTGCAGATGGTAGTTCTCGCTTCGCCGACGGCAACCGTTGGGGTTGGTTCCCTTCTGTAGCCGCAGCATGGCGTATCTCTGACGAGGCTTGGATGAAGCAGTTCAGCTCTTGGCTCGACAATGCAAAGATTCGTGCTTCTTACGGTGTTACGGGTAATAACAACGTAGGCGATTACGTAACAGTTGGTTCTGCCGACGGTCCTGTATATGTTGCCATTGATGGCAAGGAGCAGCAGGGATTCTACCCTAACGGTTTGATCAACACTGCCCTCATCTGGGAGAAAGTAAAAGAGTTTGACCTCGGTCTCGACTTGAGCTTCTTGAAGAACCGCATCAACTTGACTGCCGACTTCTACAACCGCTTGTCTGATGGTCAGATTATGTCACGCTCAGTGCCTTTGGAGACTGGAGAGAAGACTTCTACCTTCAATGTAGGTTCTGTACAGAACAGAGGTATCGAGCTTGGCATGCAGTTCAACATCTTCAACAAGAAAGACTTCTCTTGGAGCGTAAACGTAAACTTCGCTCGCAACTGGAACAAGATCAAGGAGTTGAGCAATGGCAAGGTAGATGAGGTAGCTAACAACTGGTTCATTGGCGAGCCATTGAACGTGCTTCGTGACTACACTCACACCGACGTTATCACCGACAAGGGCGTAACCATGCACACCAAGGATGGCAACATCCACTACACCTTGGAAGAGTTCTATAAGAAATATGGTGCTAAGTACAAGTGGTATGAAGGTCAGGTGGCAGTCAACGACTGGAACAATGATGGAACCATCGATGACAACGATAAGCAGATCTATGGTTGCACCGACCCACGCTGGACAGGTAGTCTCTCTACCAATGTTTATTTCAAGGGCTTCGACTTCAGCATCATGTTCTACACCAAGTCTGGCTTCTGGTCTCGCAGCTACTTCCACGAGAAGTACATGAAGTATAGCGACCGTGGTAATGCTCACATGGCATTTGACTACTACATTCCAAAGGGAGCACCTATCATCGACCACGCTACTGGCGAGATTACCACAGCTACCGAGACTCACTATGGAACATTGCCATATCCAAACAACAGTGATACATCCATGGGTGGTTACTTCGGTGACAAGGGTTCTGCTAAGGGCGAAGGCTTCCAGTATCAGAAGACTTCATTCACCAAGGTTAAGAACATCACTTTGGGTTACACATTGCCAAAGTCTGTAGTCAACAAGATTGGCGTTCGCAACCTCCGTGTCTACATGAACGTATTGAACCCATTCTGCTTCACCAACTATAAGGGCTTCGACCCTGAGTGGGCATCGCAGAATCTCCAGAATGGTGGTCCATCTTCTGTAACTTACCAGTTTGGTGTAAATCTTAAGTTCTAATCCTTACAAAAAAGAAAACAATTATGAAAAAAATACTATATAGTGTGGCTCTTGCGGCATGTTGCTTGAGCGGCATGACAAGTTGCAGTGATTTCTTAGATGTGCGCAACAAGAGCAATGTTAGCGACAAGGAATCATTCTCAACCAAAGAAGGTTTCAACAACCTTGTAAACACTGCCTACCAGCGTTTACAGAATATCTATGCAGCTCCTCTATTCACCAGCTGCTTCTCTGCAGGTACAGATATGTATGCAGATGGACGTAACAAGATGAATGAGCCTCTGAATGGTTATGAGACGCTGACACCTGAGAATACAGATATCCAGAATCTCTATACTTATCTGTATAAGGGTATTCGCTCTGCATACGCAGTGCCTTACTATGCACAAACAGCCAACATAGACGAGGCTTTGAAAAAGCAACTGGTCGACGAGGCTAGAGTATTGGCAGCCTACGAGTATTATCTCTTGGTAAACAACTTTGGCGGTGTGCCATTGATGAAGGATTTCATCACAACTTCAGCCACTGGTTATCCTAAGTCATCAGTAGAAGATGTATATACCTATATCATCACAGAGCTGGAGAGCGTGATCAAGGACGGCAGTTTGAAGGCTTCTACAGCTAGCCAAGGTGGTGGCCGCATCAGCCAGGAGACCGCCAAGGCTATCCTCGCCAAGACTTATCTTTCAGCAGCATGGGACTTAAACAAAGATGAATATTTTTCAAAGGCAGCTTCCTTGGCTGACGAGGTGATCAACAACCGCAAGTTGACAACTCCATTCGCTCAGCTCTGGAAGGCAGATGGTTCTGGCGATGACAACGAAGAGTTCCTTTGGGATGTAGAATATGACTTGGCTACAGCCAACAACACCACTTCTGGCGGTACAGGTTGGAGCACCTACTTCACCAACTATCTGGGTGGTGCAGAGGATCCTATCAAGGCTACCACTTCCAGCTATGTCCCTACCCTTTACAGCTTGCATTGCTTCCAAAAGGGCGACGTGCGCTACGATGCCACCTTCATGAAGGAAACTCCAGATATGAACAAGGGAAATGCAGCAGGTACTGGTTACTGGACTTGGTACAAGAATGGCGAAAGCCTGATGGGTTACCCTGTAGTTCGTTACTACTCTGCATGGTATGAGACAGATGCCGACTTTGCAGCTTGGAAAGCTCAAGACCCAACCAACAGAGCCAAAGCTTACCGCATTCCTATGGACAAAGACACCAAGGAAGCCCAAGAAATGAACGGTGAAGACGTTGAGTACTACAAGAATCAGGAGAAAGTAGCTGCTTCTAGCCCATGCAAGAAGTTTGATGACAGCCAGACTGCCTCAAATCAGAGCAACACTTGCTATCGTGACATCCATATCATCACATTACCAGAGATGTATCTCGTAGCAGCAGAGGCTTACATGAAGGCAGGCGATAATGCCAAGGCTTTGGCTAGACTGAACGAGGTTCACCAGCGCGCTGGGCTCCCTGCCTTGACAGGTACAGTGACCATCGACAACATCTTGGACGAGAACGCTTGTGAGAACTTCGGTAATGAAGCTCGCTGGATGGATCTCCGCAGAACCAAGACATTGGTAGAGCGTTGCAACAAGTACAATCCTGTTTTGGAAGGCGATGCACAGAGAGCAATTGGTCAGAAACTCCTCCGCCCTATTCCACAAGCAGCTATCGATGCCAACGATCAGTTGACATTAGAAGATCAGAACCCTGGTTACTAAAATGAATTAAAATGATTGTTCAAAAAAAAGAACCAGAACATACATTTATCTATAATTAAAGGCTGTGCCCGATAGGAGTCAAATCCTTGGGCACGGCCTTTTTTCTGGTTATCCCATACATTTTCTCCTTATTTCTTTGGAAGTTACAAAGAAAAAGTGTACCTTTGCAATCAAAATTGTATAATTAATAAATGAAAATATGGAAGCTGCAACATTAAGAACACCAACATCGTTCCAACTTGACAGTTCCTTGCTCAATTCACTAAAAGAAAAAGCTAAGGAAAGCCATCAAAGCTTAAATAGCTTTGTGGAACATATCCTCATGGATGTAATCCAACATTCTGAGCATAAAGAAACCAAGGCTATTTCGCCTGAGCTCCAAGTAAGAATCAATCAGGCACGCGAGAACTATCAAAATGGGAATTATATTTCTTGCAACACCAAGGAAGAGTTGCATTCCCTACTCGATTCATTATGATCTACAAAATCGGCTTTGATAAGGATGCCTTGAAAATAATTGCTAAATATAAGAAATCAAATCCAAACAGATACAAGAAACTTAGCAAATTATTGGATGACATTATTGAGCATCCACGAACAGGAATAGGACATCCCGAGCCATTAATTGGCGGGAACGATGTCACCTATTCAAGACATATAGCTGGCAGAGACAGAATCATCTACGATATTTATGATGAAGAGATTCGTGTATATGTCTTAGAAGTTGAAGGTCATTACAAAGACAAGTAATATTCTCTATTCAAGTATAAATTCGCAACAAAGGCTGTGCCCGATAGGAGTCAAATCCTTGGGCACGGCCTTTTTTCTTACCCCCAAAAAATCCCCGCTAGTCAAATCGCTTGACCAACGGGGAGAGTAATGATATGAGTAATCTAAAATTCTATCATGCTTTTGGCTCAGCAGGAGCCTCTGCTGGCTTTTCTGCTACTTTCTTGGCAGGAGCCTTCTTAGCGGCAGGTTTCTTTGCAGCAGGAGCCTTCTTGGCTGCTGTAGCTGTTTTTTTAGCCGCTGTAGCCTTAGCAGCTGGCTTTTTCTCACCACGCAGCTTCTCTGCTTCCTTCTCGATCTTCTCGATCTTAGCCTGCAAGCGAACAATCTCCTTGTCCTTCATCTCGATTTCCTCATCCTGATTCTTGATGGTGGTGAGGAGGCTCTCCAACTGATCGTTGTCCACATCTGATGGATAGAGGTCATTGACACGGGTGATGAAGTCGCCAAGGATGTTCATATAGTTGGTGAAGGCATCGAATGGACTTGAGTAGATGCCACGATCCAAACCTACATTGCTTGGCTTGGTGGTCATGAAGCGGAAGTTGTTGCTAGCCTGCAAGTAATCCCAGTCCTGATTGATACGTGGGTCGTTGGCGATACGCACACGGTCGGCTACGCTATAGAGCTTATTGAATGCCTCACGCTGCATAGGGTTACCGAGCCATGAGCTTACGTCACGCTCCTCGTCTACCCAACTCAGGGTATCTGGCACGTTGATCTCGCCCACAGACTTCATCTTCTTGCATATCTCGCTAGGAGTAGAGAAGGTGATGCCACGCTGCTTAGCGCACTCTGGCCATGCCTTGAGGAACTCCAAGATGTTGCTAGACAATGGCTGAGCAATACCCAGGGCTGACAACTCCATGAAGATGTTGATAACCTGCTCCTCCTCTGGGAAGGCAGCTATCTCGTTCATATAGTTGTCGGCGAAGAGTGGATAGCCATCCCAGTCGCTATTGTTGAAACGGAGAGATACATCATCGCTCAGACGTACATCGCGCAGCAAGAGCTTCAACTTAGGGTTTATGGCGCAATGGTATACATAGTGAGGAGACTTCCAGCCCAATACGTGCTTGGCTCCCTCGGTAAGCATACCTTCGAAGCCCATGTTGGCTACCTCATTACCTATCTCATCGCTATAGATGAGCGAAGAGTTGCGGAGCACAGTAGGCTTCTTGCCAAAGTACTCCTCTATCTTGGTGCACTGGCGCTTCACCTCAGCCTTGAAGCTATCCTCATTGATGAGTGATGCCAAGCCATGAGAATAAGGCTCGGCGAGGAACTCCACGCAACCAGTGTTGTTGAGTTCCTGCAACTTCTCCAAAACCTGAGGAGCATGCAGCTCCAACTGCTCCATCCCCACACCTGAGAGAGAAAAGGCTACCTTGAAGTACTTGCCATTCTTCTCTATCATCTCCTGAAGGGCATTCAGGGCTGGCATATAGGAACGCTCAGCAATATCATTGATGGTACGCTCATTCTCATAGTCATCATAGTAATAATGATCGGTACCGATGTCGAAGAAGCGGTAGCGCTTGAGATGAGTGATCTGATGTATCTCAAAATATAAACAAATTGTCTTCATAATTCTTAATTATTAATTCTTAATTATTCATTACTTCCATCCCAGGGTCTTGAGGTACAGGTCCTTGATGCGGGCACCCACCTTCTCCCAGGTTATCTGATCTACCTCCTTCTTGCCTTCCACAGAGAGATAATCGAATAGACTCTCATTGTGGCAGATGCTATAGATGGCATCGGCAAGGGCATGGATGTCCCAGTAATCCACCTTGATGCAGTTGGTCAGGATTTCTCCACAACCGCTCTGCTTAGAGATGATGGTAGGCGTGCCACACTGCATCGCCTCCAGAGGAGAGATACCAAAAGGCTCACTCACGGATGGCATCACATATACATCACTATCCTTCAAGCACTCATACACCTGCTTGCCACGCATGAAACCCGGGAAGTGGAAACGGTCGGCAATGCCTCTTTCGGCTGCGAGATAGATCATCTGGTCCATCATATCGCCCGAACCTGCCATACAGAAACGCACATTGCGGGTGCGATGCAATACCATGTTGGCAGCCTCTACGAAATACTCAGGTCCCTTCTGCATAGTGAGACGGCCCAGGAAGGTTACGACCTTCTCCTTACCCTTATGATTAGGGCGTGGGATGTCTTGCCACTCCTGCTTCAGTGGGTATACGGCATTGTGCATGGCGAAACACTTGCGTGGGTCCTGGTGATACTGGTTGATGACCGTCTGGCGGGTCAACTCAGATACACACATGATGCAGTCGGCATTGTCCATACCATCCTTCTCGATGGCATACACCGTAGGGTTCACCTTGCCACGGCTTCGGTCGAAGTCGGTGGCATGTACGTGGATGCACAATGGCTTGCCGCTTACTCGCTTGGCATGGATGCCGGCAGGGAAGGTAAGCCAGTCGTGAGCATGGATAATATCAAAGTCTTCTGAGCGAGCCACAACGCCAGCGATGATGCTATAGTTGTTGATCTCATCATGAAGATTAGATGGATAACCACCGGCAAAGTCCATACAGCCGAGGTCATTCACGTTCATATAGTTGAAGTCAGCATAGATGTGGTCACGATAACGGAAATAATCATTAGGGTCCATGATGTTGCCCACACGGTGCTGCACGTAGTCATAATCTACGTCGCGCCAAGCGATAGGCACACTGTTCATAGCCACAATCTTGCAGGCACTTCGGTCCTCATCGCCAAAAGGATGAGGCAAACAAAGCGTAATATCAACATCACCCTGGGCATGAAGTCCTTGGGAGATACCAAAGTTGGCAGTAGCCAAGCCACCAAATACGTGAGGAGGATACTCCCATCCAAACATTAATACTTTCATATAGCAGTCCTCCTATTATTAATATTGATACTTTTCTAGTAATTCGAGCGCACGCAATATCTCTGCCACGTTCATGGCAAATGAGGTGGCGCCACGACCAGTAAACGGAGGGTTGCCATCGAAGAGCTCGCTGATGGTGCCCAGGCAATGGTATGACATCTCGTCCTCGTAGCCCACCATCTGTCGTTCGATGAAGCTCAGGCGGGTGCGCTTGTAGAGTTTCAAGCTTGCCTCCATATAGAATCCGCCAAGCCATGGCCATGCGGTACCCTGATGGTAAGCATAGTCGCGCTGGGTCTGCGGACCCACATAGATTGGGTTATAGCCACCACTCTTAGGTGAGAGTGAGCGCAATCCCTTAGGAGTCAAGAGCTCTCGGGTACAGATATCGAGCACCTTCTTCTTCTGGTCTTGCGACAATGGAGAATAATCGAATGCCACTGGGAATATCATGTTAGGACGCACGCTCCAATCTATCATATTGCCATCCACGTAGTCATAGAGATAACCATACTCATTGAGGAAGGTATCAAGGAACGACTGCTTGGTCTGCTCAGCCTGAGCCAAAAGGCGCTGCTGTTCTGCCTCATCGCCCTGCACACCAGCCAAAGCTGCTGCAAAGCAAAGGGCATTATACCAAAGGGCATTAAACTCTACGATATAGCCCGTACGAGGTAGCACTGGGCGACCGTTGGCTGTAGAGTTCATCCAGGTAACAGCATTCTCCTTGCCATTGGTATAGAGCAATCCATTCTCCTTCAGTTCGAGATTAGGATGCTTGTTGGCCTCAATATACTGGATGATCTCTTGGATAAACTTGCCATACTTCTTCAAGCACTCTTCCTTGCTGGTCTCCTTGGCATACTGCTGCAAGGACCAGATAGCCCAAAGTGGCACATCAGGCTGTTCTATCTCAGCGATATGTACGCTGACTGGCTTCTCCTGCATAAACTCACGGTAGCCCTTCATCGCAGTCTTCATCACCAAGTCGAAGTAGTCATTCTCCTCGATAGAGAGGGTAAGACCAGGCAGAGCGATGAATGTATCACGAGCACGACACTTGAACCATGGGTAACCAGCCAAGATATAGCGATCATCATTCTTCTCACGACGATGGAACTGATGGGCGGCATTGACCAAACAATGGAAGAAATTATCACGTGGAGCACGCTCATTCACTTCCTTATCAAACAACTTCTTCAATCCCGTAGACTTGATCTCAGATGTAGAAGCTGCAAAGACGATAGTCTCCCCTTTCTTGATATCCATCTCGAAATAACCTGGCACGTAGAGGTCTTCGTTAGAAGCATAACCTCTCTCTTGCTCCTTAGGATATTCCACACCACGATACCAATCTGGGCAGAACTTAAACTCGTTCTTCTTGGAGAACTGCATGTAGAGGTCTGGATAACCAGCATACATACAAGTCTTGATTCCATTGTCCACTGCCGAATAGTCACGAGAAGCAGTACTGTTCTCATGCGTAAACTGGCGCACACTGCGGAAAGCCAAGAACGGACGGAAACGTAGGGTTGTGGCTGAATGTCCATCCACCAGCGTATAGCGAATCAAGATACGATTCTCGTAGTGCTGGAACACCACTTCCTTCTTGAGGATAACGCCACCAACTCGATAAAGCGTTGTTGGCACCTTATCACAATCAAACTCACGAATGTACTTATGGCCCATCGGACTGTAGTTGTTGCCTTGGTACTTATGCAAGCCCAGATTGAACTCAGCACCATGCTGAATCACTGTAACATCTAGCGAACTTAAGAGCACATGATTCTCATCGTCCAATTCAGGAACTGGCACGACAAGTAATCCGTGATATTTTCGCGTATTACAATCTACAATCGTTGAGCACGAATAAGCGCCGGAGCGGTTCGTTCGTAACAACTCTTTAGGCAATGACTCTTGTAAGTTAGTCATCAGGGCCTTTTCGAATCTTAGATAACTCATAGATCTATATTAAGGTTTTTAATTTTTGTTGACTAAATTAATTGCTTTCAAAGGTAACACTTTTTTATGGGATGACCAAAGGAAAGTGGTGACAATTTCAGAAAAACTTCATTTCTTATGTTGAATAACATATTTTTAGCCATTTTCTGCGATTATTTGAAGAATTTTCTGTAATTTTGCAGCCAGAAAAAGCAAACGATTAAATACAGATGGCTGTAAAGAAAGATAACAATAAGGATAAAATTGCAAAACAAATTGCTGAACTTTGGGGTGGAATCGAGAGCGAACAGCTAGCGGTTCTGAAGGAGCATTTGCATATCACAAAGTTCAAGAAGGGCGAAAGCATCTACCAAAACGAAGGGACTCCTACCGATGCCATGTGCCTGATTCAGGGTAAGGTGAAGATCTACAAGGAGGGCATCAACGGGAAATCCCAGATTATACGTGTCATCAAGCCGATCGAATTCTTCGGCTTCAGGGCTTACTTTGCCGAGGAAATCTACAAGACGGCTGCCATGGCACTGGAAAACTGTGTCATCGCACACTTCCCGATGGCTGTGCTGATGAAGATTATGCAGAAGAGTTACAACATCGCTTACTTCTTCATCAAGTATCTCTGCGTGGAGATTGGAAAATCGGACGACCGCACGGTGAACTTGACACAGAAGCACATCCGCGCCCGACTGGCAGAGGCACTGCTCTTCCTCAAGGATTCTTACGGCATGGAGGACGATGGTCTGACCCTCAGCACCAGCCTGAGCCGTGAAGACCTCGCCAACATAGCCAGCATGACTACCAGCAATGCCATCCGCACCTTGTCGGCGATGGCACAGGAAGGACTTATCAGTCTGAAAGGGAAAAAGATAAAACTGCTCAAGGAAGATGAGCTGAAAACAATATCAGAACAGGGTTAATCGATACTACCATCGATTAACCCTGTTTCTTTATCATCAAGGAGTTACCTCCATCTTATTCTGGTATCAAGAAGTTGATTACCTCTTGTATCACGGTTACCTTATATTCTCCTACCGGCGTATTCATCAGTCTGCCGTCAATGCCTATCAAGGCATGGGAGGCTTCCACCACCTCCACCTCTCTGGTGCGATAAGGATGAACACTCTTATGATTCAAGAACTTGCCCTTCACAAAGAGATAGATACCCTCAAAGAGCTGCGTGATCTGTGGATGATATACCACTGACACATCCAGCAGTCCGTTATAAGGCACACCATTCGGAGTCTGTCCATAGCCCGAGGCATTGCCGATACACATGGTCATGACCCTGCGCTTGATAACATCTGAGTTGATCTTGATGTGCATCTTGTAGTCCAGTCGCTGGAATATCATAAGGATAAACGAGAAGACAAACGAAAGGGTGCGGGAACCGAAGAAGTGATGGGTCTGTCGGCGCAGGTTCATAATGGCGGCGATAAAGCCCACATTGATGCAGTTGAGGAAGTAGCGGCGACACTTCTCCCCCTTCTTATTGGTATATCGGATGCATCCAAGGTCTATCTTTCTGATTCTGCGCTGCTTAAGCCAAGCCACAGTCTGTTCGACATTGCTATCGTCGAAGCCCCAGAAGTGAGCGAAGTCATTCATCAGTCCATTAGGAATCACGCCCAGAGCCACCTCATTGCGCTCCTCCTCATTGAGTTGCATCAGGCAGTTGACGGCATCATTGAGCGCAGAGTCTCCGCCCACAATCACTATCGTCTTATAGCCATTGTTGACAAACATCTTCACCAGTCGCTCCACGCTCTTCTGGTTCTCACTCTGCACGAAGTCGTAATCCACCTTCTGATCACGAAGCACCTTTTTGATCTTCTCCCAGCGCTTGTTGCTGCGCCAACCTCCGCGAGGACAATACAGCAGTCCCCATTTATTCTCATTTACTGCCACGGCAATACTTTATTTAATTAAGAATTAATAATTAAGTGCCTCTAGCACTTGGTTCACATTCTCTTCCATCGGTTGCAAGGCATCTATCCAGTGGATAGTAAAGCCTCTGCGCTCCATGCCTCTGAACCAGGTCATCTGACGCTTGGAAAACTGATGGATGGCTATCTCCAAACCTCGGAACATCTCATCGTATGTGGTCTTGCCTATCACATATTCGGTGATATACTTATATTCCAAACCATAATAGATGAGGTTTTCGACAGGAATACCCCTATCCAGCAAGCCCTTGATTTCGTCCACCATACCTTCCTCCAATCTTTGCTTCAGTCGGCGGGATATCTTCTCTCGGCGTGCATCTCGGTCGATACTCACACCGATGATGAGCGAATCCACGGCAGGCAACTCCCTTTCGGGCATCGGATGCTCCAGGTTGTGGGTCTCTATCTCGATGGCTCGGATGGCTCGCTGTGCGGTATCCACATCTGTGCGATTGTGCATATTCGAACCTGTCTTCGCTTTCAGAGCCTTCAGCATCTCGGTTAGTTCTTCCAAGCTCTTGCCTGCCAAGGAGTCTCTAAGCGCCTGGTTTTGAGGGACGGGCGAAAGATGGTAGCCCTTGAGCACCGACTCGATATAGAGACCAGTTCCACCACAGAGGATAGGCAGAGCGCCACGCTTCTGAATGTCGAGATAAGCATCATAAAAATCTTGTTGATATTCAAAGAGATTATACTTCGTGCCCGGCTCACAGATATCTATCAAGTGATAAGGTATCTCTCTGCCATGGATCGTATAATCAGCCAAGTCTTTTCCTGTACCAATGTCCATGCCACGATACACCTGGCGACTGTCAGCGCTGATAATCTCAGCTCCCTTCGTCGCCCCACCCCACAAGGAGGCATCCATGCTGTCAATCTTGTCAGCAAGGGCAGCGGCAAGACTCGTCTTTCCGCTCGCAGTAGGACCCAATATGGTTA
>OOCQ01001420.1_pt1 | contig 14600 bp, 16 predicted proteins | sample 1671121 | NCBI WGS metagenome assembly OOCQ01 (sample SAMN06348124, study PRJEB24527) | human gut metagenome | biome: human gut; feature: ankylosing spondylitis patient; material: feces | host: Homo sapiens | place: China | collected 2015-10 | reverse complement strand
TCGCGCCCGGAGCTGTCCGTAAATGTCCCCGTGCGGGCTATCTCGATCCATTTGTTGTCCATGAAAAAAAGCCCCTGTTTCCGTCACTATGACAGGAAAGCAGGGGCTCCGCCCGGAAAGGGCGCGTTCCATGCGAACTATTTTCAGACGGCTTCCTCGTCGTCTTTTCCGCACGATAAATGAGAATACTAGAAAGAATTTGATGGACAACAAAAAAGCCGCCTTTCGGCGGCTCTCCAACGCACTAGACTATTACCCAGCTACCATCCCAGGAAAAACTTTCAAAAGACTCTCTTTCCAGGGCTGGACCAGGCGGCGGCAGGACAAGCCCGCACTTGCCTGATGCTTTGTGTACGGCGCAAAGCACATAGCCATCATCTCGATTTTCTTTATCGGAATAGACGGCCCCTTCAATAATGAAAGTATCCGGTGTTTCCGCAAAAGTATTGCCGACCCAGAGCTTGGGATAGTCCGCATCTATATCTTGCGACAATCGCTGTCGAACAAGGTCTTTTGCTTCTGTTTCAGTCATGGCTTATTCCTTGCTGGCTACTTGTGCCCAGTCCATATCTTGATTCAGCTCCAGGTCATCCATCCTGTACCAGGAATAACCAAAACTCCTGTGTGCCTTGCCGAGTGTCTCATCACCGATTTTACCCGTTTGCGGATCCATGAAAACCAGCTTGCCGTTTATCTTTTCGCAAACCGTCGTGTGTCCGCTGCGACTTTTTCCCGGCCACGCCCATATTATGCCTACCCTTGCGCCATCTGGCAAGTCTTTCAGAGCCTTGAGCAAGTCCGTTTTATTCAAAACCGGATGCCTTCCCCAGACCCCTTTGACCTGCGGAGAATCGAAGCACTCATAGCCATAAAGGCAGGCATTTGCCTTCCCGTCATACTGGTTTCGTTTTGGCATGGCCGTTACAGGATATCCCCGCCGTCGTAATTCATAGACCGGAACACAGCGCTGACAGTTGATTTGATATGCCGTATCCACATGAAAATTGGGGTTCGCCTTTTCCGCCGCTTCCCTGTAGTCCATAGGCGGACCTTTCCTGATTCCGAGGGCTTTTTCCACGGTATCGGAAGTTGTCGAAGCCGGGCCGCGCTGTTCCGCATAGCTCTTTTTGTTCAGGTCCGGGTACTTTTTGAGGTCCAGGCCGTCCAGCCAGTCCATGCCCGGATTGCCACGGAAGCCCTTGTCCGCACCGGGAAAATGCACGAAATACTCATAGCCGGTCTTCGGGTCCTTCCAGACGCCGGATTTCGGCATCTCCTTCTGTACCGTCAGACCGCGCTTTTCCACTTGCCTGGAAGAAAGCGTCACCACATGACAATGACAACGGAAGCCGTTGGGCGGGTAGTTCGTTTTCCAGAACTCGTGATCCACGGGATAGACAAGCCGGTGCAGAATGGCATGGCTTGGCCGGGTACGGACCATGCGCGCCACATATTGCAGATAGGGGCGGGACGCCTTGACCGCCTGAATCTTTTTCCAGCGTCCGGCGGCGTATGCCGACTGCATATTGGTTCGGAATATGAGTTCTACGCGCCGGTCGTGCCAACCTTCCGCGCGTATGGCATCCGTGATGCGTTCCCGGAAAGAGTCCAGGGTTTCCCCGTTTTCAAGCGCGGCCTGGATGCCGTCGCTCACCAGTTGCACCAGGTCACGCCGTGCCAGTCCTGTGACATAGAACGCGCGTTGTCTCGCGCCTTCCGTCAATGCCCTGGCTTCCGCATCCGTCAGTTTGGCTCGTTGCTTCCACCAGGCTATGGCGGCTTCCGGCGTGACGCCTTCGTCAATGATTTCCCAGCCCGGCAGCTTCATGCGTCATCCTCTTCCTCTTCTCCACGCACGGCTCCCGCACCGTGTCCGGCAGCCGCCGTCATGGCGCGGGCCAGGAACCTTTCCAGCTCGTCCGGCTTCATGGAGGGGGCCAGCAGTTCCGCCAGAGCTTCTTCCAGCTCGTCGAAACTCTTTGCCTCCCTGACCGCATTCTCAACTTCCGTGACAAAATCCGTGCTGGCACGGAGCGTGGAGGGCAACAACTTCCCTATGGCCGCGTCAAGCTCTTTCTGAGCCTTGTCGGCCGGTGTTTCCCTGTCCGCCGGAGCTGAAAAATCCGCGTTTCCCTCCATCGGCGGCATGGCTTCCTCCTCAAGCGTGAACTCCTCCGGCTTGAGGCCAAAACGACCGGTGAAGTATTCCCGCGTGAACTTCGCGCCCATTTCCCGGATTTTCTTGCCAAGGTCAGCCTGCACATTCAAATCTTCGGGTTCGTCATACTCTGCCAGCGGTGCCAGCACGCCCGGCCCGGCGTTGACCTGGGCATACAGCCAGGCGATCTCGTTCCAGGCATCCGTGACCATAGCCTTGTCCGCGTCGGCCAGGTCGTCGGCCACGCTCTTGTGCGCTTCCGTGGCCGCCAGACTGTTCTTGCCGTCGGTTTCAATGGTCAACGTCTGCCCCATGAGCACCTTGCTGATGGCCCGGTCCTGCCTGGCCAGAAAGTCCTCATGCAACGCGCCCTGCGTCTGCCCCGCGCTTTCCAGCTTGACGTTCGCCCCGTGCGGGATGACGGCCACGGCGTCTTGTACCATACGCGAAAGTCCGCGCGCCATGTCCCGCTTTTCCGGCTCTTCGGCTCCCACCGGAGCTTCCCCGACGACCCAGGGCATCCCGTGACGTTCCACAAAGCGGGCGTAGAACGTAAGGCCGCCGCGTTTGAAGCTCACCGGCCACAGGCAACGGGAGAGCAGGCGCAGGCCGTAGGGATTGTCGTAGGTGGCATGATGCGTGACGAACACGAACTTGCCCGGCGGCAGGGGGCGCGGGTCCGCGCAGTACAGGCCGTATTCCCCTACGAACACGGGATTGTTGCGGCTGTCGAACCGGAACCAGTGATACGGCTTCGGCACAATATCCACGATATGCCACCAGTCCCCGTCAAAGCGCCAGACAAGTTCCAGAGGCGTGAAACCGTAAAACGGTGCGTCCAGCATCCCGGTAATGACCGTGCGCAGGTTGGCGCGCTCAAGGTCCCGCATGAAACGCCGGTACAGCTCCTCCGCTTCCGGCGTGGGCGTTTCGCCCTCCGGCGCTCCGGCGCGAAACGACAGGTGCGGACAGTTCAACACCCTGTTCTTTCGGGAGAGCATGGCCGTCGTCACCTGGTCGTCGGCGGACAGCTCCCGCAGCACGTCCGCCTCGTCCCCGCGCTTGCGCAGCACCGGGTCCGGGTCCGGCAGGGTATTCAGCCAGCCGTCCAGTTCCCCGAAAAACACGCCCGCGTTCTGCCGCGTCGCCAGTTCCGTGCTCAAATCCGCCGCGCTGAACGGCACAAAGGTTCCGTCTGCGTTGTACAGGCCGCCGATACTCATACCGCCTCCGCCAGCAGCGCCATACAAACCGGCAACAGCCAGTCCAGCAGCGATTTGCGGTTCCAGACGCGCGGATCAAGGCCGCCCCACCAGGGCATATTGTCCCGGTGTCCGTTCCCGTAAGCGTCAATCCAGCGATATTCCGCCTGCGCATGTTCGCGCCCTGTATAAAACGCGGCGCACAGCCAGACCAGCGCCGGAATATGGCAAAGCCAGCCGGCGACGGCGAAAAACAGTGTGATAACGGCATGAAGCATGAAAAAGACCTCCGTTTTCCCGCCATTGTGGCAAAAAAACGGAGGCCATGCCCGGAAAGGGCGCGAACCATGCGAAGGATTTTACCAGCCGTTGAAATTGAAGCCGCTCATGGGGATCCCCACATATTCCCACGGCTCCGAGCTGCCCAGCTCCCTGCGTGCGTCCAGCATCATGGCACAGGCCACGGCGCTGTCGCCGTGCCTGCCACCTGTTTTGTCCTTTGTCCGCTGCTCAGGCACACGGGCCACGCCTTTCATCACGCGAAGACTGCGAAAATCCGAAAGGATGCCTGCATCCCTGGGCAATATCAGCGTCTTATCCTCTATCCCCGCTTTGAGCAGCGGCATGGTCTCCCGATACCAGCCTTCGGAAATCATGACTTCCCGAACCCGGCCAGGCCCGTACTGCTGCCGGGCCGCTTCCGCAAGGGCCGAACCGTTCCCCCGTGCGTCCAGCGATACGCCGGAAAAACGCGGCAAAGCGTCCAGCACGGCGAAAAGAATCTGCTGTTGCGTCCTGTGCGGGCAGTTGCGAAGCTCCAGCACGAAGGGCGGTACAAGGCGCAAGTCCTTTTCTTCCGTGGCGGGCCAGAATACGGAAAGGTCGCCGCTGCGACCAAAGTCCACGCCGCAGAAATGCGCCCGGTCTTTCGGCAGGCCGGACAGAAGAGGTTCAAGCTGTTCCGCCATCCAGCCTTTTGTGTAGCGTTCCGCCACGGGCAGCGGCCAGTCCACAAAGTCGTCGGCTGGCGGCGTCCATGTCAGCACGGGAGCCGCCTCCATACAGGCTTCAATCATGCTGGTGGTCAGATAGGCCCCGGAAGACTGCCGTGGAATGCAGAAAAGCTCTTCGTCCGCGCCGTCGCCATACGTCTTGATAAGGTCGGCGCGCCAGGCTTCTTCCGCTTCCGGCGTCCAGTCCTGCTTCGTCACCCGGCAGATACGCCGGTACAGTCCTGCGGAAAGCGCGTCGTCCAGCGTGATGCGGTGCAGGCTGTAGGGCAGGTTTCCGGCGCGCACGTCCTGGATCAGCTCATTGAAAGGGTTTTCCGCCCCGTCATGCGTGGAGATGATGATGACCTGCCCGCCCCACATGAGCAGCGCCAGCGCCGCCTTCAAAAGTTCCGGCAGGTCTTCCACAAAGGCCGCTTCGTCGATGATGACGCGCCCCTGTTTGCCGCGCAGATTGGAAGGCCGGTTCGACAGCGCAAGGATCTTGTGCCCGCTGGCGAAGTCGATGCGGAAAGCCTTGATTTCCCGCTCGTCCCCGTCTCGGAAAATATCTTCGTTCACCTTCCCGGCCACGATTTGCAGCTTTTTCGCCCATTCCGCACAGGTGTCGATATACTCCCGCGTCATGTCCTGATTGAACGAAATATACAGCACGTCCATACCGTCCCGCCCAGAGGTCGAGGCTTTCAGCACGTCGTCCAGCGCCTGTGCCCAGGTCAGGCCGATACGGCGGGATTTTTCCACCACTTTGACCGGCGATTTGTCCCCCAGCCATGCCTTTTGATACGGCAGCAACACGTCGCCCAGTTCCATACGCGCCCCCTAACTTGTGCCGAGGATTTCCCGGATGGCCTGCGCGTTTTCCGGCGACAGCGCCTTGTCGCAGCTTTCTTCCTTTTCTTTCGGCAACCGCGCTTCCAGTTCTCCCAGAAGTTCCAGGCAGCGTTTCACGTCCTGTACCGTGGCGGCATTGATTTTTCCCGGATCGGACAAAGCCATGCCCACCTTGTTGCGCACGGCTTCACGCAACGCGGCCACAGCGTCCGCCTGCGTGGCAATATGAGGCCGTGCTTCCGGCTCGGAGAAGGAAGGTATCTTGCCCGCAGCCGCAAGTTCCGCCTGCTTCAATGCCAGGGATTCCAGGCTGGCCACGGCAAAGGCCACCTGCGAGGCTTCCTTGCCGTCCTCAGCCTCAAGCAGACGTTGCAAGATGGCCTTTCGCCCCATGATGGTGTTGAAACGTATCTCACTTTCCACCTGCGCCAGTTCCTCACGACGTTCACGCCAGCGGTATTTGTCCGCCCAGCGTTTCAACGTGGAAGTGGCCACGCCCGTCAGTTCGGAAACCCGCTCGAAGGACAGGCGATCCATGCAGTACAGTTCCTGCGCCCGCCACACGGTGCCCGGTTCATGTTCCCAGCCCATGTCAGTCTCCGAGTTCACGGCTCAGAATGGCTATACGCCTGTTCACGCCGTCAAGCTCCATCAGCCGTTCGTTCAGTTTGACGCCCAACGCTGCAATATATTCTCCCTGCAATCCTTCCAAAGGATGAATTATGGAAAGGGCTGACAGCAAGCTGTCCCGGTGGGACTGTATCTCAGCCTCAATAATCTTCCGTCGCCTCCGCAGCTCTTCCCGCTGTCCGATTTCCTCCAGCCTGCTCATACGGTTCTCCGTGTTTCAATGATGGTGGAAAGGTGTTCGACCGCCCTTGTGTTGTTGACTACCAGCGTTTGCAGGGCGTCGGTCATCCTCTCGTAATTCTTCACCAGCGTGACGTTCTTGCGGTAAAATTCCGCCGTTTCCTCGTGCTTCTCGCTCATTTCGCGCAAAATGGCTTCGTTCTTTTCACTGACGGCGCGCAGGACGTTTTGCGTGTCTTCGCGGTAGGCTTCCAGCAGCATTTCCGTCCGCTTGCCGTGCCGGTGATCCAGAATGAACACCACGGCTATGACCAGCGCCGGAATGGCCGCCAGCATAAGAATGATGCCGGGCACGCCCAGTGAAAACAGGGCTTCCAGCAAAGGCAGAGCCGCGCTTATGGCGGCGGACATATCGTTCATAAGTTCCCCCGTGCCTGCTCACATTGCAATGCGGATTTCAGGCCGTCTATATACGCCCGGAACCTGTCGTCCCGTTCCAGCAGCCGGGAAAGATTCTCCGGGCTGTCCAGCGGCTCCGCCGCATCCAGTTCCGGCAACACGGGAACGGACGGAGCCGGGCAGTCATGATACTTGAGAATGAGCGGCGCGGCCTGTTTCGGGCCGCATCCGCAGCTACAAAGGGCGATTGAGACGCAGAACAGCACGACGGCGCGTTGCATCGTCCACCACCTTTTCTTCAGCGCTCCGGACGCGGGGCTTTGCCTGCCGCACGATGGCCTCACGTTCCGCCAGGTCCAGCGCGGCTTTCGCCTCCCGCGCAAGGCACAGCCGGGCGTTTTCCCCCTGGGCTTCCGCGTCCTGCCGGTACATTTCCGCCGCCGCTTGCCAATGGTCCCGTTCGGCGGCTGTGGCCGCATGGTGCAGCCGTTCCGTGTCCAGCGCGCCCTTGGTGAGCAACAGCGCGTAGGAAACTGCCACCAGCGCGCACACGGTCCCTATGCCGATCAGCCGGAGCATCATAGCCGCGCCTCATCTTCCACGCCCGGCCCCCAGCCCGCCTTGATATAGGCGTATTGCCGTTCCTTCAGGATCAGCCGGGGATAGTTGCGGTTTTCCCGGAAGGCGGCCTTGCCGCGTCCGGCGTTCACGTTTTCCACAGCGCCGAACCAGCGCCGGTCATCCACGCCCAGGGCGCGGGCTTTTTTGCGGTCGCGGTTCACCCAGCCCAGCCCGCCGTTATACGCGGAAAGCGTAAAGGCCATGCGCTCCATGTCGCTGTGCCCGGTCACACGTTCCCACAGCCACCGGTCATAGGTACAGAGCGCCCGCAGGCTCCAGCCGGGATTGAACGGCGCGGACCGGCCGGCCTCCCGTTCCAGTTCCGGGACGGCACGCGGCAGCCACTCCGCCGTGGAAGGCAGGAACTGCGCCAAGCCCTGCGCCCCCGCCGAGGACACAGTGCCGTTGCGCCACCAGCTTTCCGTGTGCACCTGCGCGGCGAACACCGCCACGGGAGCTTCCAACCCCCATACGGCGCGGGAAACCCGTATGAGTTCCGCCCGATGCCGTTCAGCCGCGCGCGGAATATCCGACGCCAGCCCCGGCTGCGGAAACGGCGCGGACAGCAGCGCCATCATCAAAACCATGCGAATCATCATGTGCGACCTCTCCATGCGGGAACCGCCCTTTCGCGGGCGTTTCCCCATCTCCCCCATGCTCACAGCCCCACGGACACGGCCACGACGAAAGCCGCGACCACGGCGGCGCGGCGCAGGCAGGCCATGACGAAAGGCCAGAGGTAGCCCTTGGCGATGGCGAAATCGGCGCACCGAAGCCGCACGGCTCCGGGGGCGCGCTTCCAGTCGTCGTCAAGATAGGAATCGGGAGTGGCGAAAGGGAACATCGAAGAACATGCCCAAGATGGCGGCAAGCATGACGAGGGCCAGCTTGTAGAGGACAACGGGCACTTGCGCCGGGCTGATCAGCAACAATGCGATCTGAAGCCCCAGCGCAACCAGCCCGAAGAAAAACAGCCGCCAACGGGGACGGAGAAGAAGCCTGAAGAATCCCATAAGACCTCCTGTGGTATGGCGCGGGACCGTCGTCGGCCCGCAAAACCTACCATGCCCGAAAGGAGGCCTCAGGAAAGATTGAAGGATGTCAGCACCTCGCGCTGGAGCGGGATATGCGGCGCGCGGCGGCGCAGGCCGCCATATCCGGCCTCACCGGGCCGGACTTCTTCAAAATGCGCCAGATCTGGCGATCGGAGAGCCCGTGCCGCACGGCGAGCACGGACACCAGCGCCCGTTCGGAAAGCCCTTCACGGGCCAATTCGTCACGTTCAAGGTTGATGTTCCTGTCCCGCGTGTCCACGAAAGCCTGACGGCAGGTGGGGATATACAGCGTCGTGCCTCCGTAGCGCCCGATCAGCTTGGTAGCCTGTTCGCGGCCGATGATCTGCACCAATTTTTCACGCTGTTCCTGCCCACGCAGCGTGATGCCGAGAGGAACGGAAAAACTTGTCCCGCCCTTGGCCCTGATGAGCTCGATCGCCGCCGGAAGGCCAATCAGTTCAACCAATTCATTCACGCCCTGCCCCCGTGTCCGGGCCTGCCCGGAAAACATCTCCGAAGACGCGCTGCGCCGCTCCCGATTCTTCGCCATGTGTTCCATATGAATCCCTATTAGGTAAAAGATGTACCTCTCCTCCTCGCGTGGAAAGGCATGGAAAACAATGCCCTGAGCGCGTATTGCCCGAAGGCTTGCGGCGCGGGGGCAGACCGAATTGTTGACCGGATAGCTTGGTGAAGGTAAAGGAAAGAGGTTGTACACGACCGTTCGCAATGAGATCCTTACGTCAAAATCAGTTCTTTTACAATCATTTTTTGACGCAAAAACTTATTTATTGACTTAACAGCCAAAAACATTACAACATTTCTTTACGATCTCCGTTCACTTCAACCCGGAGCGCCTCCACGGCGCAGAGACGCCATGAGCAGCATCGCCGATCGACTCGTTTTTTTGCGCGGAAGCGCCACACAGGCCGAATTTGCCGATCGTGTCGGCATCAATGTGAATACGTTGCGCGGTTACGAAAAAGGGCGCGCCCTGCCCGGGTATGAAGTATTGGAATCCTTATGCTCAAAATTAAACGTTTCACCGAACTGGATTTTGACGGGACAGGGCAATGTCCTCCAAGAGGCTCCCTTTTCCGGCCTTAATGAAACGCCTCGGCCCCTTCCGCAGCCTGAGCTTGCCGAGCCGATGCCCTCGTGCGACGTGGATTTGATCATGATCCCGATGGTGGAGGCGCGCCTGTCCGCCGGGCACGGCAGCCTCGAGGTCGGCGGCGATTCGGAGCGCAGCTATGCTTTCCGGAGCGATTTCCTGCACCGCAAGGGCAATCCCCGGGAGATGGTACTCATGCGGGTTTCCGGCGACAGCATGGAACCCGAGATCATGGACAACGACATCGTGCTCATCGATCAGGGCAAGCGCGACGTCACCCCCGGACGCCTCTATGCCATCGGCTTTGATGAAGCCATTTATCTCAAGCGCATCGACATCCTCCCCGGCAAGGTCATCCTCAAAAGCACCAACGCCGCCTACCCGCCCGTCGAACTCGACACCCGGGGCGACTGCGAGGACGCCTTCCGCGTCATCGGCCGCGTCCTCTGGTGCGGCAGGGAGTACAAGTAAAATTGGGGAGGGGGAGGGGAAACCTTTTTCCTGCGGACAAAAAGAAACCGCCTAAACATCTTGTGTTCAGGCGGTTCTCTCATTTCTCCGTCCGCTGTCTGATACAATCTTTCTTTCAGCCCTGGCCGGAACGAACTCCCGCCGCGCTGCCTCCCCATCAGTCAAAAAGTTGGGGGGATGAGGGGGGTCCCTTTCATTCTCCCAGCTTGCTTTCCTTGAACTCGTGCTGCGGCGCGCCGGGCGGCGGCGGGGCGTTCGGGGGAAGGGTGACGTCCTTCTGCCCGATCTTCACTTCAATGGTGGGCTCCTCGGGCGCGTAGGGCGGCTTCTTCTGATCAACGTCCACGAACAGCTTGCAGCTCTGGCTCAAGCAGTCGTAGACGGCGAGGAGCTTGGGCACGAGGATGGACGCGCCGGGCTTCTCGACGAGCAGATAGTAATCGCGCATGTTGTTCTTGCCGATGATCGGCTTGACCCGGCAAAGCAGCAGCCACTCGTTGAGGCCGTCGTCGTTCCAGTCCGTCTGGGCAAGCAGCGTCACGGTCACGATATCCGCCCCCTGCCCGAGCATGAAGCCGTAAGGCTGCATCTCCACCGTATCCCCCGCCGTACGCGACAGGGCGAACGTCGGCGGCAGCAGCGCCGGATCGACCTTGAAACGGAACGCCGGAGAAAGACGCTGGAACAGATATTCCCCAAGCTGGGGCGGCAGTTCCGGGGTCGAAAACACGGGAGCGACATAGGCCCCGTGCTCGTCGATGACGCCGTGGGCCTTGAGCACCGGAGCCAGCCGTTTCGCCATCATGTTGAACTCATTTTCGACCGTGACGTGCACCTGTTTGCCGGAGCACCCGGCGGCAAGGCAGACGCACAGGCACAAACAGGTTGTGAAAAAAAGACGCAGAGATAAGGGGAAGCGAGCCGACATGGAATCTCCCGGTTCGTGGCTGTAAAGGTGGATGGACGTCTGCGTGATAGCCCCGCGGAGTGGGATTGTAAAGAGCGCGGGAACATGCGAGAATCATATTCCAGCGTGTTTTCCTCAATCCGGAACTGTTTGTTTGAATAAACACAACAAAGAGTGTCGGATAATGGGAAAACGCTCACAAAAGGACAAGTCCGTTGTTTCTTGAGGTCCGCCGTTTGAGGGAAGGCGGCCTCTTTCCGGCGCGGACCCTGCCTTCGCGCCGGGGCAGTCCGGCACTGCGTCTGATTTCTATCCACTATGGACAAGCACAGCGCTTACTTTTTAAGGAGGGGAGCATGGACAGTAGCGTAACGCCGACTTCGCCATCAGAGATGGCTATTCTCGTCGCCGGCCTGCTGATAATGCTGTTTGGGGTTTACAAAGTGTACCGCGAGCGGGGCCGTCCCGGCCTGCTGATCCTCTGGGGCGGCCTCGTGGACTTGGGGCTCGCGCTCATGGGGCTCGGCCTCGGGCCGTCCGGCGACGTGGGCAGCATCATGATCATCATCTATCATGCCATCGCCCGCCTCGCGGCATGGATAGGCTTGTCGGGGCTCGTCGCCAACCCGTATTCCTGCGTCGCCAACGACATCCGCGGCGCGCTGCACCGCAACCCCGTGGGGGCCGTGCTGCTGGCGTTCGCGCTTGAGGCCTCGCTCGGCATCTCCCCGGCCATGACGCCGGAAGGCCAGCATCTGGTCCTGCACGCCATGGCCATGCACAGCATCGACGTCCCCCTCGGCGGCCCGGTCCTCGCCATCATCATGGCGCTGGGCTATACCGTGCTGCTGTGGCTTTCCGCCGAAGTCGTCCTGCAGGTGTGTTTTACCCGGCCCGACGAACCCATATGCACCGACGTCCCCCTCGGCGGGGGCGGCTTCGCCCGCGCGCTGTTCGATCAGGAAACAGAACTGCTCGGCGTGCCCAGCGGAAGCTGGTGCCCCATCGTCCCCAACCGCTGGAGCAAGACCCCGGCGGCGATCAGCCTGTACGTCCTGCTCGGGATGCTGGTGGTTCTGGGGCTTGGGCGTTTCTTCGTGCAGGATTTCGGCGCGTGGCTCATCGGCATCGATCCCCATACGCTGGTGGAGCTCGAAGGCCCGTGGCATGTGACCCCGCTCCTGCTCTATGTGGGCTCCTTCCTCGTCCTCTGCCCCCGCATCATCAGGCCCGCCTACCGGGCCAAGTATACGTTCGCGCTGTTCCTCGCCGCGTTCATCCTCATTTATGCAAGTGATCTGCCGTCCCTGTCCCGCCTGTTCTCGCTGATCATCTCGGGCATCGGCACGCTCGTGGCCTGCTATTCCACCAACTATATTGAAGAGGATGGGCGCAAGCACTGGTACTGGTTCTTCCTGCTCCTCACCTTCGGCGCGCTGCTCAACATCGTGACCACCGACAACATCGGCACGCTGGCCTCCCAGTGGGAAGTCATGACGTGGGCGTCCTTCGCGCTGGTGGCGTGGGAACGCACTTCCAAGGCGCGCGATGCGGCCATCAAGTATGTGGTGCTGTGCTGTAGCGCGGCCTACCTCATGATCGTGGGCTTCTTCATGATCGGCGGGAACCATACTCAGTACGGCGAAATCGTCGCCAACCTCTCCGTCCATTCCGACGACGTGCTGAAGTTCGCCTTGGTGTTCACCCTGCTCGGCTTCGCGGCCAAGGCCGGTCTCGTGCCCCTGCACAGCTGGCTGCCCGACGCCCACCCCGCCGCGCCGTCCTCCGTGTCCGCGCCGCTCTCCGGCGTGCTCACCAAGATGGGCGTGTTCGGCGTGGTGACGGTCTACTTCGGGCTCATCGGCTACAAGGAGCTCGCCTCGACCGGGACCTACGGAGGCCTTACCGCCCCCGGCCTGATGGTCACGTTCATGGGCCTGTGCACGATGGCCTACGGCGAATGGATGGCCCTCAGGCAGGAAGACCTCAAGCGTATGCTCGCCTACTCCACGATGGGCCAGGTCGGCGAAATCTTCACCGTCCTCGGCCTCGGCACGTGGCTGGCGGCGGCGGGCGCGCTGTCCCATGTCCTGAACCATGCGATCATGAAGGACTTGCTCTTCCTCTGCGCGGGCGGCCTCATTTTCCGCGTCGGCAGCCGCAAGCTTTCCGATCTCGCTGGCCTCGTCCACGAAATGCCGTGGGCCGTGGGCTGTATGAGCATCGGCATCGTGTCCATCATGGGCCTGCCGCCGTTCAACGGCTTCGTGAGCAAATACCTCATGATCGTGGCCTGCATGGACGCCGGGCAGCCGCTCATCGCGGCGGCACTCATCGCGGCGAGCCTCGTGGGGGCGATCTACTACATGCGCATCCTGCGCACTATTCTGCTTGACCCCGCCCCGGCGGGGCGCCGCCGCGTGCAGGGCGTCACCACGACCATGCGCGTCCCCATGATCATCCTCGCGGGCCTGTGCGTGATCCTCGGCGTGGCCCCGCAGACGGGCCTGTCGCTCGTCACCCCGGTCATCAACGAGCTTATGCCGCACCTCGGCTCCGGCGCGGGGCACCTTTCGGCCGCCCTGCCGTCGCTCGACGTGGGCTGGCCCGTGTATGTGATCCTGCCCATGATCGGCGCCGTCGTGCCGATCTGGTTCCGCAAGGACCGCGTGAAGGCCGGATGGGGCGCCGTCGCCATCCTGTTCCTGACCACCCTGCACGTGCTCGCGTTCGGGCAGGATCTGGACACGCTGTCCTTCATCATGGCCCTGTTCATCCCCGCCATCGGCACGGTGAACCTCGTGTACGCCGTGGGCTACATGGAGCACAGCCATACGCAGTGGCGCTTCTACGCCTTCTTCCTGCTCATGACGGGCGGGCTGCTCGGCGTGGCGGCGAGTTCGGATCTGTTCAGCTTCTTCACCTTCTGGGAAATCATGAGCTCGTGGGCCCTGTATTTCGCCATCGCGCATGAGGGCACGCCCGAAGCGCTGCGGGAAGGCTTCAAGTACTTCCTGTTCAACGTGGCGGGCGCGGGCTTCCTGTTCCTCGGCATCGGGCTCATCGTGGCCTACACCGGCACCGGCGAGTTCGCGGGCGTGGCCAAGGGCTTCGCCTCCCTTTCTCCCGCCGTGGGCACCTCCATCATGCTCCTGATGGCCGTCGGCTTCTGTATGAAGGCCGCGCAGGTTTCCCTGCGCATCGACTGGCAGATGCACCCGGCGCTGGCCCCCACGCCCGTGTCCGGCTACATCTCCTCCGTGCTGCTGAAGATCGCTGTCTTCGGCCTCGTGAAGCTGTTCCTCGTCTTCGGGAGCGTGTACGCGCAGTCCCCGGACACGGCGGGGCTCTTCTCGCAGCAGGCCGTCATGTACGCCACGGCATGGATCGGCGCGTTCACGCTGCTGTACAGCGCCGTGCAGGCCATGCTCCAGAACAGCCTCAAGCTGGTGTTCATCTGGTCTACGGTGAGCCAGATCGGGTACATGGTGCTCGGCGTCGCCGTGGGCACGAGCCTCGGCATGGCGGGCGGCCTCCTGCACATGGCGAACCACGTGTTCTTCAAGGATCTGCTCTTCCTCATGGTCGGCGCGGTCATGCTGCGCACCCACGCGGATACGATCTCCGAGCTGGGCGGCGTGGGCCGCAAGATGCCCGTGACCATGTTCTGCTTCTTCATCGGGTCGCTGGCCGCCGTGGGCGTGCCGCCGACCAACGGCTTCACCTCCAAGTGGATCATCTATCAGGCGCTCATGGCGGAAGGCGAACCGCTCCTCGCGCTGATCTCGCTCATCGGCAGCGTGATCACGCTGGCGTACCTCGCCCGCTTCATGCACGCCGTCTTCCTCGGACAGCCGGGGCGCAACCTCGACCATATCGAAGAGGCCCCGTGGGTCATGCGCGCGCCCATGCTGCTCATGGCCTTCATGGTGATCCTGACCGGCGTGTTCCCCGGCCTGATGCTCGCGCCCCTCAATGCGGCGCTGGCGGAATACGGAATGCCGTCGCTTGACGTGGCC
>OOCQ01001411.1_pt1 | contig 14687 bp, 18 predicted proteins | sample 1671121 | NCBI WGS metagenome assembly OOCQ01 (sample SAMN06348124, study PRJEB24527) | human gut metagenome | biome: human gut; feature: ankylosing spondylitis patient; material: feces | host: Homo sapiens | place: China | collected 2015-10 | reverse complement strand
GATATGTATTGCCTTTTCTGTCTGCTATATACATATCTATACTCCTGTCATTCTCTTTCAGGCAGAGCTTCATGATACTATCCAAAACCATTCTTTTATCCATAACCTTCCGATATTTCATTCAAAAATACAAACTTATTATTTGAATAATCAATATTTAACATATATATTTGCCCTGTAAACAACACTAAGAAAATATCAAATGTCCTTTTTTGTTTTTTAATGTCTAACCATCAAAATGTAACTGTGAAGTTATATTTGATAAGTCTTTTCAGGTGATCGGAGGGTCACCTTTTTTATTGTAACCTCTCAGACACGGAATTGTTTTGAAAGAAATGAAGTCATTCTCCAAATCGTTAAAACACTATTCCTGCCGGTTCAAATCCTAATATCTGAATTAAAACCAAACATATTTTTATGTTTACAGATTTTATAAGTAGGATATTAGGAGCTGAAAAAGTTTCTGTTTCTAATCGCTTGGAAAATAATGCTGAGCCAAGTGTTATCGTGACAAAAGACAGCAACAGACCTATCCCTGAGAAATACAAAAAAGACGTAGCATCACTCCGAAGCAAGTATGGGGATGCTTTAAAAACCGGATTCTGCATTATCCTCACGCTTCAGGAGGCTTTATCACTTATGCCGAGAGATCGTAAGAGAGTAGATTCTTATGCAGGACTTATATCTTATCTAAAAAGAGAACAGGGAATTACACTAACCATTAAATCACAAAAGACTAAACTATGAAAAACTATTTTATAGCAAACGGAGAGGTGCTCAATACAAATATGAGCATTGAAGAAATGGAATTACGGGTACAGGCAACATTAGATGAGAGCACTTCCGGAATGGCGCAATTCAAAATAAAGGAAATCAGCGAGAAGGAGATCAGAATGTTCTTTGTCAGAGACTTCGACTATAATCCTAACCAACCTATCATTTTTGACGCTGACATGGCCTTGATAACCGGAGTGGGAATAGGAGCCTTCCAGCCACAACAAGTCGGAGGATACCCGATGATTTATCCCTTAAGTTTTGCCGGAAAGAATTTCTATTCCGAAATCACAAGCTTCATCAGGTTCTATAAATTCCAGCTGTTTGAAGAGACGGGACAGCTGGTGGAGCATATAGGCCTGAGGTGCTATTCTGATCGGATTTTAATGCAGATAATCTTTTAATCCTTATGAATGTTCTGATAGCATGTGAAGAAAGTCAGGCCGTTTGTTTGGCTTTCAGAAGATTGGGGCATAAGGCTTTCAGTTGTGACCTTCAGGAATGTAGCGGTGGACATCCCGAGTATCACTTCAAGGGAGACATGTTTGATGTAATAGCCAATCGTGGCGGAACTTTGGAGAATGGTACTAAACATTTCCTTGATAGTTGTTGGGATTTGGTTATAGCCCATCCACCCTGCACTTTTCTTGCTGTCTCAGGTGCAAGGTGGTATTATCATCCCAACGACAAAAACCTTCCGATAGAACAGAGAAGACCACATCCGAAGTTCCCTGACAGAGCCAAAGACCGTGAAGATGCAGTTCAGTTCTTCATGGATGTTTCAAAGATAGGAGTGAATAAACTGGCTATAGAAAATCCGGTTGGTATCATGAGCAGTCGATGGAGAAAACCTGACCAGATCATAGGGCCTTGGCAGTTTGGTCATGAGGCGAGCAAGAAGACCTGTCTATGGTTGAAAAATTTATCTCTCTTGGTACCGACAAATATAGTGGGGAAAGGTGAAATCTATACTGCAAAGAGTGGTAACAAATCCCCTAAGTGGTTCACTGATATATTCTTCTCAGGCGTGTCGGCAGAAGAAAGAAGAAAACTCAGAAGCAAGACCTTTCCCGGGATAGCGGATGCGATGGCTAATCAATGGGGAGGTAAGATTATAGCGACATAGGATAAAAACATGAGCAATTTAGACTCTTTGACTTTTTCTACCCTTATTCTATGGATTGCATTAAAAAAAATTACTTCTGCTTTCTATTCAGAAAATACATTAGTACAAAATACATGACAACAGACCCAAAGGCTTCAATTACATTAACCTCTTCGTCAAAAAAAGAAATCTAAACTAAGATAGATGACAAAGAAACCAAACGTTTGAATGAATAGATTTTTCTTTTTCATGTTATGCCAAAATGTTAATATGGAGAAAATAAGACATTTATGCATTTGTCTATACACAATGCCAGAAAAATAAGGATAAGCATCGTATTGTGCTCTCTGTACAAGGAAATATACTTGGTATCATATTGTTCTTTTTTTCTTTCGAAGGAAATTCTTTCGCTAATTTTCCAAATAAGACCAATGATAAAAATCGTAAGATAAATATATTCTTTCATTGTGATGAAAATGATAAGTTTAATCTATACCACAAAGGTAACGAATATATTCTTTATATCCTATGCTTGGAAATGGATAAAAGCATGTGGACTGATGTGTTTTTTTTGCAATGGCCGATCAATGGGGCAGTAAAATTATAGTAGCATAATTCTTGGAAGGGAAAAGACGTAAATCCTTTTTTCAAACCAACCCTCCACTGAAAATTCATGTTTTTTCTTCCCGAGCTTCTGTTGCCAAAGGCGGGGATTTTACTACTGCTCAGGCCAATGGAAATGCAATAGCCTATGCCTGGTTCGTTTGGGTAAAAGGTTACAGGGGAGATACTATAGTGGATTGATAAATTAAAGCAGATAAAAAAGCAAACCTGAAAAGGAAATCAGAACCGATAAAATGGTTCCGGTTTTCTTCTTTTTCACTCCGGGATATCATAAAAGCACTTTTTTGTAGGAAATATTAAAAAAAATATATCCATAAATGCTTGTCGTTTCAAAAATATGCGTATCTTTATAGTGTTCATCGTGATGGACACTATAATCTTATTGATAAAAAAGCGTTTAGCTGGTTCTGTATAAGTGAAAAGTCGAAATTTCCTTTCTATGTACTCAAGGACAGCCATACGTTCAACCTGCGATATTTTGTGGAGGGCGTTTTCTGTCTGTACCAAGGGCTTCGACTCCCTCACTTGTAGACGATGTTAATGCCCTTCCGCTTTTAATTTAGATGGGTTTGCATATAGGGCACAAGCCTGGAAATTATATTATGACAAGAATAAACATGTACAAATCTCGCTCTTACCTGAAAAGTATTATCAAACATTGGAACTCCACTGAAAAGAAATTTCCAATACAAGGCTGATATATAAACTCATGTGTCTGCTCTATATGTCATAAGTATCTGGTTCCTTCCTGGAAACCGATATTACTTCATAATATATAGATTCAATTCGGAACTACTTATAAATAAGACCATGGATAAGAAATCTGTAAAAATCAATGCTGAAAAAATATGGCATACACTGAATGAGGCGAAGTCTGTTTCAATATCTGAACTTGCAAGGATACTTAACCTGAGTATTGAAAGTACTGCATTGGTTGTCGGTTGGCTGGTATGTGAAAATAAAGTTTCCATAGGAAGTAAAAACGGACAGATTGAATCTGTAGTGAAAACACCTATAATTTCTGTTTCGGTTAAATTGAAAGACATGTTGCAATGAATAAGAATGGTATCGGTATAAATGCTGGAATTGTATGGAGGCTGTTGGACAATAACAGGCGTTTGGAATACAGAGAGATTAAAAGGCTTTCAGGACTTTCGGATCGTGAATTGAATATGGCTGTCGGTTGGTTGGCGCGTGAGGATAGGATACAGATTGACTCTTATATTGAAAACGGGAAAGAATATTATTATCTTGAACTCAACCTGTATATTGGATAGAACGGTAGTAATACATTCTGCATGGGTAGACTGGAGCCGGCTGAAAGATTCGGCTTTCTTATTTGCTACGATAAAACAAACCGCATCATTTTTAGTATCAGCTCGAAACACGATGGAGGTCGCCAGTGTAATATTGTCATCCTGTTCTGTATTAGTATCAAATACTGAATGGAATCTGTAAAGAAACGAATCGGGAATGCCACATATAAGAAATAAGAAAAATGACTGAATAATTTATCTGAACCACTAAAAACAAAAATATGAGGACGAAATTGTTATCATTGATATGGGGAGTTTTATCGGTTCTTCCCTTGCAGGCCCAAACAGAAGAACGCTACATCGAAGTAACTGGAACCTCTGAAATAGAAATTGTACCGGATAAGATTTATTATATCATTGAAATTAGGGAGTATTTTGAAGAAGAGTTCGATGGTAAATCAAAACCGGAGGATTATCGTACTAAAGTGTCGTTAAATGATATAGAGTGGAAGCTGAGAGAAGCCTTGGATGAAGCGGGTGTTTCCCAAGATGCAATCCGTACCCAGGAAATTGGCGATTATTGGCGTGAACGCGGTCATGATTTTCTAGTATCCAAACGTTTCGACATCACATTGACCGACTTCAAACTGATTGATGAGATAATCGGAAATATAGATACAAGAGGAATCAATACCATGCGTGTCGGAGAACTGGAAAACAAGGATATGCTTGTATATCATCGGAAAGGGAAGATTGAAGCACTTATGGCCGCCCGGAGAAAAGCTGAATATCTGGTGGAGGCGGTTGGTAAGAAATTGGGTGATGTAATTCGGATTGTTGAAAGTGAAGCCTTCAACATTTTACCGTATTCGGGAATACAAAGCAATGTACGTTCTTCTGACGCTGAATCATTTGACAGTTTCCGTACCATAAAGAAAAGCTATTCCATGCTCGTAAGATTTAAGATTGTGGATAAATGACAACTATAAAATAAACAGTTATGAGACTTGTTCTGTTATTCTTATTTTTTCTTTCACAAATGTCTTTCTTGTTTGCGAATTCCCCCGTTTATGATATAATCCGGATGGACGGTAAAGATTGGAAACTGATGGCAAAACCTTTAAGGTGGGACTCCATAACTTACAGCAGAATTGAAAAGCTTTTACCAGAGGAATACAAATGGCCCCGGAGGGATGAGGAAAACCATATCGGATACTGGACAGTAAAGAATCAGAGGATATATCTGGTGGGTCTGAAAGTATTCTCCGGAGGAAAGGAGAAAGTGTATGGGAGAAAGACTCTTGAAAGAATGTTTTCAGGATTCTGTGACGGAAAAGGCATTCACGCCTCTTGGTTCAGTTCGGAGGTCAGGGCTGGATGCGGAAAGGAAACGCGGTGGTCGGGCAGTAATTATCCGTATTATATGGAGAAGGAATATGTCTTGGGAGTATATAAAGGTGTCATTGTGAAACAGCGGCTTTACCATAATCATAGGGTCAGAGACGGTTTCAGAGTCGACAATGTACAGTCTGAATTGGAAAAACGTTTTCCTTTTGATGAATTCCCGGAAATGGAGGGAAAAGAAATAAGACTTGCTGTGGGTGACTTGAAAATTTCACCGGATGGTCATCTCCTAGATTGTTACCAGACCCATATATTTCTCCATAGGCTGAAACCCTTTCCGACGGAGCGAAGGGCGCTAATGGTAAAAGCGTTTGAGAAAACGATGAGAAGTATATATCCTTGGGAAGTATCATTGGTGAATGGGGAATATGTGGTGGCTTCCAAAGAAACCTTCATCAGACTCCATTATCCGGTCTTGACAGCACATACAAAGGAGGAGACTTTGGAAACCGGAGTATCGGTCTGCTATTTGAATGCAAGGAAGGATACAATAATTCCATTCGGTAAATATGTATATTGTGGCAGCGATACCATCCGTCACATTGGTTTTGTTCTGGACAAGCGGATTGTTTGTATCAATAATAAAGGGAAGGAGCTGTTTGAGGTTTTCAACCATTACAACACTCCGGATCCTGTTAGGGAAGGATTGTTCCGTATAAAGGACAAGGATGGAAAGATTGGATTTGCAGATCCCAAAGGCAATATTGTTATTCAGCCCCAGTATGCTTTTGCTTGTCCGTTCAAGAATAACAGGGCGAAAGTCACTTACTCGGGAGAGCGGATTCCTGTCGGCAGAAACCAGGAACATTGGGAGTGGAAGAGTGATTACTGGTTCTGTATAGACTGTGAGGGGAACTATGTGACGGATGACCCTGATGTAAAAACGGTAAAGGAGTATGTCGAATCCAATGCGTTTATAGATATTGTTCCGGAAAAATATTATGAGAACCTTTCCAGACATGTCTATTCAAAATCGGAAATACAGAATCTGGACAATCAGATGAAAGCTGCAACTTACCGTTTTTACAGGCATTGTACAATAGATGAAGATGGAATCATGACTTGTCATGCCGGAAGTGGCAGTGAACTGAATATTTCTGAGGAAGTGTTTGAATTCCGTCTTAGAGATATGGAATCCATGAACAGGATGATGAGAGAGGCTAGACAAGAAGGACGGAAAATCAGACCGGTCTCTCTTGATGAGAGATTTTTTAATAATTTGCTGAATTATAAAAGTTTTCAGTATTAATGGTATGATTGCTGGCGCAGACCTGTTATTGTAATATAAGAATGAAAACGTGGCCTGATTGATGAAAAAGACAACAAGGAGGAACTTGAACAGATTATTTTATATATCGGTATAGTATTCAATAAAATAAAAAAGTGACAGACTATGAAAAAAACATTAATCGGATTATTGGGTTCGACAGTTATATGCGTACTGTCTCTTGCAGGTTGTATTGATGAACATTATGGGGAGAAATGGGAAAACAATCAATGGATCAATTCCCAAATGAATAAATGGATGTTTATGTTGGATGACGAAATCCAGCTTTCTGAATCGGACTTTCTTTGTCTTCATTTCCCTATTGAATATCATAAGATTACCCCCGGTAGATATCGTATATCCAAATCGTTATGGGATGATAGGAATGAGATAAAATTAATTGCTGAATTTGAAATAAAATAAATATGAAAACAATATTTATAACCATACTTTGTGTTTTGTTGATCGGATGTACAAGTAAAGATAAGGGTGTACCGAAACTGGGGTATATGTCTGCCGATTGTGTCAGCAGCGATACTTTAGGTTCTGAAGTTCGGATGAAAATGATTCATGGGAATTATACTACTAAGACGGACGAAGTATTTGCCATTATTCTGAACCCTCAAAGACTTCTTCTCAGTTACGGCTCTTATTGGTCTTTGGAAAAATGGGAGAATAATTGCTGGACAACACCTGAGTTAAAAGATGAGTATGGATTTTTGAGTGACTGTATACAGGATATTATACCTCAGATTTATTACTGTTTCAGGTTTCCAATCAAATATTATAAGATTACTCCCGGCAGATATCGTATATCCAAATCATTATGGAATGATAACGAAGAGATAAAACTGAGTGCTGAATTTGAAATACAAAGAACTGTTCGGGATTTATAAAAAAACAATAGTTGTAACGGTTGGTGTAGTTGCTACTCTTATCATTATTGGGATTTTAATTATGTGTATATATGCTAGAATTTCGTTAGAATTGTATCTGAAGAAGAACGGTAATTGAAATTAGAATTTAGAAAACATTAAGTTATGTGTAAAAAATTACTTGGAATATTGGTACTGTTTTCTTTCCTGCCACATTTCTTGGTTTGCCAAAATAAATTTCGGGAGAATGGCTGGTATCATATTTTGTCAGGACAAACGGATAGTATTTCTCGAGAACCTATCGTAACGGTAAAAGATTTTATTTCACTTAGACTGGAAACGGACTATTGTAAAAAAAATGTAATTAGTGGGCAAATCAGTAAATATAAATCAAGAAAATGGGCTAAAGAAACGGAAAAGACAATAGGCAGGCAGATTGCTTTTGTATTTAATGACTCTGTCATAACCAGTCTACGGGTTAATTGTAAAATAGAGAGTGGGGCTTTTCAAATAACTTCCATTCTTGATAAAGAATTGCCTGGCATATACGAACAACTGAAACAGGAGAAGATTGATTCTATTGAGGCCCTTTTTGAAGGTTGGGAAAAAGACTCCCTGTTTTACACGATGCCTTTGGAACAAAGAGATTCCATAAGAATAGCAACCGATTATTGGGAAGCCAGTGCATGGGTGGATCTGATAACTAAACCCGATGAACATTATTGGTACAGCATAACTGATTCTACTGAATATAAAAAACTGGAAGAAGCATTACAAGAGGAACTTGGCAAACCCGATTTCAGCAGCAAGGTTTCAAACTACATGAAATCTGAAGCATATCAGGCATATAAAACGTATATATGCAACGATCCTGAATATATCAATCTTATGTTCAAAAGTTTTCTTTTCAAGCAATTCAAGGGACTAAACGGTTATCTGATAGATGATATTATCCAGACCAGATATCCTTTAGCTCCTAGTATAAGAGCTTATGTGGAAAAAACGGACAATTCCGATGATGAGAGATTTGCAGTATATAAATGGCAACGAAAAATATGGTTTTTGATGAATACGGAAAAAAGAATCAACAATATGAAGAAAAAACAGCTGGAGTAGATTAATTGTTCAGCTATCTTTTTACAAAATGGAAGAAAATTCTTGTTCCTAAATATAATCCTATAGTTTCTGTTTTTCTTATGTTCTATAATGTTTGAAATAATAATAGGAGCTTAAATGTGTATATTCAAATTGCAATGAAAGGACAACAAGTAGTTTCGCTTATTGTTCATATCGTACCCTTGAAACTTTAAATAAACAGATAAAATTATTGATTGCAGTGGAGGAATAGAATATGCGAGTAGTAAATATTATGGTTGGAAGAGTGTTTATGCTATTATGCAACTTTGTTTTTATCAGTTCTGTTATGATGGGCCAAAGCGATGATTCCAGGGAAGGGATGGAGGACATCGTAAAATATATATCAATGGAGGTGATATCTGATCATGCTTCTATGGATTCGGATTTTATAAAACTTGACATCCGGAACAAATCGCCTTATCGTATTTATTATGGGGCCTCCTATCATTTTCAGAAATTTACAGGCAAGGGGTGGAAGGATGTTGAATTCAGTGGAGCAGACATTGGTTGGGAGCCTGGTCTGCATTGGCTGGATTCACAACAGGCAGTAATAAAGAAATGTTATTTGTACAGGGAATATTATGATTACATTCCGGGGATATATCGTATTCTGAAACAGTTTGAATATGATATCCCTCCCCAAAAGTATAAAGTTAAAAAATATGCGACTTTTATTTTGAAGGATGATGGGACGGTTGGTGTTTTCCCGTCCGAAAAGGTGTCTATGGTGAAACCTGCCTCTTCCGATAGTATATTCCATGTTTCGGATTCAGCAGTGGAGGAAGTGTATCAGGTGGTGGAAGACATGCCTGAATATCCGGGAGGTTGTGAAGCGTTATTGAAATTGATTGATGACAATTTACAATACCCTGATGTTGCAAGGAAGTGTAAAATTCAAGGAAGAGTGGTTGTGTCGGTAGTTATAGATGAGCATGGTTCTTTAATAAAACCGCAGATAATGAGGAGTATATTTCCTTCTTTGGACGAAGAGGCTTTGAGGGTTGTTGGAATAATATCTAAGAAATTGTGGAAGCCGGGAAAACAAAATGGAACAGCTGTAAAAGTAAAATATCCAATTTCTGTTATATTTAAACTTGATGATTAAATTTGATTGTCATGAGGTATCTGTTAATATTATTATTTGTGATTTTATATTCCTGTCATTCCGGATCTTCAAAAAAAGAGAAAGATGAGGGAGCGGACAGTATCTTTCCGGAGACAGAAATGTTTACTATGGAGAATAATTGTGATACAGTAGTAAAAGAGAAACAACAAGCGTTAGAATCAGAGAATCCTGTACTGAATTCTATACCACGGGACATTCCGTTAGGGGAAGCCATAAACCCTGATTCCCTTTCAATGCGTGTTGAATATGACTATTATCCGTTATCGACAACGGAAGTAAAAGTAATCATAACCAACCACTCCCGTTATGAATATGATTGTGGTGAAGGTTACAGTTTGGTCTATTACAATGAAAAACAGAAAACATGGGAAACGCTGCCGACCAATCCAATCAGGAATGATGTTTTATGGATATTTCCATTGAATTGTCCCACCCATGAGCAGACAATCAGGCTTTATACTTCTGAAGTGCCTAATCATCCGGGGAAATATCGCATCTATAAATCATTCAATGGAAATACAAAAGTAGCTTATGCCGGGTTTAAGATGGTGGATAAGAAAGGAATTGAACAAATCAGAAAACGAATCAGTGAGTATAATATGAAAAATAGGGACACTATAGCACAAAATATCACAGATTTTGGAAGCTATGGGGATACGATTGAAGTTTCTTTGATTAATATTCCTCCTATTTTCAGGAAATGTTCAGACGTAAAGTGGTCAGTTATTCGGCAGTCAGTCATGGAAAAAATCAGCAACCGGAGCTTTTTACCTCATCTGCATATTCTGATACTTTACAAATATCCATGAAGACAGAAAAATCAGTTTATCCCGTGGGTGTAAAAAGTGTATCTGTGAATCTGGTCAATAATAATTCAAAGGCTTTGTCTTTTGGCGGGGATTATAGGGTAGCACGTAGAGAAAGTGGTCAATGGATTCTGTTATATGGAAATTTTAATGTCAAAGATGAAGGCATTATAATAAAGCAGGGAGGAACATGTCAGTTTGCAGCCAACCTTTATCCCCTCTTTAATGATAATAAGCCTGGGGTTTATAGAGTTTATAAGAGAATAGGTTTTGATAATTCTCGGGAAGACTGGTTTATGTCAGCCGAGTTCAGGATTAAATAACTTTATGACTTTGAATACAAAGCTTATGAATAACAAGATACTGTTTTTATTTCTAGCCTGTTGCTTGTTTTCCGGTTGTATGGATATGGACAAGAAACGGAATAATGGAGGCGGAAACCCTGATATAATTTTATTAGGAGAACAGAAAGAGCCGGGTATCTCCTTTTCTCATGATTATACTGTATATATGAAAGTATTGAAAACGGTTTATTCATCAGATAGTGGTATGATGGTTGTAGTATCCAACGCATTGGATGTTCCGATGAGATATGGAGAGGGGTGGAAATTACAGAAACAGACCGGGGATGCTTGGACTGATAAAGGTTATAGAAAGGATCTTGATGGATTTAATGGGATTCTTCCTCCTAGGAGAAGTTGCCTCTTGAAATTTCCTCTTGGAGAATTGGAGCCCGGAAAGTATCGCATAGTCAAAGCTTTTCAAACAGGAAGGAGGAATATTCTGCAACTGGGAGCGAAATTTGAAATACGTGATAATTATAATCCGTTAATTCTACCGTTCTGGATGTTGTATCCACAGGACAAGATAGTGCTCGGTTTTTATGATATTGTTTTTTCGGAAGATTTGCCAAAGTCATATCCTATGTATCTTATCAATAAAACGGATTGTGATATAACATTGGGAAGAGCATATCGGATATAAAAAAGGGATATGGAGTGCTGTCAAGGGAAACAGCGATTTTAGAGATGACGCACTGATAGTCAAACCTTGCAGACGTTCCGGATGGAAAGGACTCGGAGTGTATATTCCCCGACTGGCTAAGGGATTATACAGGATATGTAAGGAAGCGGACCATGATAACAGAACTCATCTGATAACCTGTGAGTTCTATATTTATTAGTAGAATAAGTTAAAACAGACAATATTTATGAAAGCTGGATTGATATGTTTGCTTACCCTTGTTAATCTTATGAGTAGTTGTATCAATAGGGATAAATCATTTGATGGCGAGAGTTTCCTTGTCGGTACTGGTGCATGTACTGTAATTCATTCTGATACGTTGACTTGTAACTGTGATCTGAAGGAAGATACTGTATATATGAGAACATTGAAGGCAACATATCCTATGGGAACAGAACTTGTAACGACAATGGCAATAAATTCCACGGATACACCTTTGGAGTATGGCTGTGACTGGTGGTTGTATAAATGGACTGTGAATAAATGGGAAAAGGCTGTTCCCCAACGGGATATTTCTTTTGCCGGTTGTATAGTCACTCCTTCTTATGGGAATCAATATTATTTTTTTGTATATCCCGTCGGAGTGTTTTATAATCTTGAACCGGGAAGATATCGTATTTCCCAACCATTTCGGTATGATGGTAAAAATTTGGAGTTGGGGGCTGATTTTGAAGTCGGGTGACTGTTTGCATGTTTTGGGAGCATAGGAAATCATTGGGGATATATGATAGCTTGAAGATAAATTGAATGGATTGGATAAAGTGCTATACGGTCAAGGCATCATTCGAAAAGCAGTGAATGTTGTAGTGATGATAATATTCATTTTCTCAGATTCGGAAGGAGTGGTTGGTATTAGAGGTTATAGGAAACAATGTATAAGAAGGAGGGATAAAACACCTCCTTCATGGTTTATCTTATCCATTCTGCTATCTTGTCCTTGGCATAGAAATAATAGAAAGCCAGCCCAAACCAGCTTGTAATGATGATTAAAACGATGAACAGAAGTTTTTTCACCACCTCACCATTTGTTTTTCAGATTTCCATTCCGGCCTTGATGGTAAGAACAAGACCGATGGTCCATATAATAAATCCAATCATAGTTTTATATGTTATATCACCACAAAATATAACATTTTTTTGAATTCCGATAGCATGTACGGACCATTAATGTGTTTTGTGGGGGATTGATTCAGCTTCCGTATCTTGATTTTTTTTCCTGCCGGTGGTTTTATAACTTGGAATTCGGTATCTTTGCAGCCTTTTAATAAAACAATCGGATTATGCAGAAAATAGAAATTGTAGATAAGATTTCCCGGCAAACCGGAGTTGGGAGGAAGGAAGCTCTTCAGGTCGTGGAATGTTTCATGGAGGTGGTGAAGGATTCTTTGTCCAATGGAGAGAATGTGTATCTGAGAGGATTCGGCAGCTTCATAGTAAAACATCGTGCTGAGAAGGTGGCCCGTAATATCAATAAGAATATAAGTGTAGTTGTTCCGGCTCATGATGTTCCGGCCTTTAAACCGTCCAGGGATTTTACATTGGATTAAAAATGTTTTCGGTATATAACTCTTTACTTGTCTTAAGTCGTGGAATAGGCCAGGTGATGTTTCAGAACAATGCGTTGTCCGGTCTGTTGATGCTGATCGGGATATTTCTGAATTCATGGGAAATGGGAATATTGGCTGTAAGCGGTAATATAATAAGTACATTGACTGCCCATTTTTCAGGCTATGGACGTGATGATATAAAGGATGGCCTGTATGGTTTTAACGGTACATTGGTGGGAATAGCAGTCGGGGTCTTCATGGAACTGTCGATAGGTTCCTTATTGCTGATGGCTGTGGCTTCATGTATTTCAACCTGGATAGCACGACTTTTCAACCTGCAACGCTCACTTCCCGGATTTACGGCACCTTTTATTCTTTCCGTATGGGGGCTGTTGGGGTTCTGTACCTGGATTATGCCTGATATTCTGTTGGCCTCTGATGCGGTTAATGATATTATACAGGGAATCAATTACTTTCAGGCTTTCAGTTTTGGTATCGGTCAGGTCATGTTTCAAGGGAATATCTGGACTGGCTTATTGTTTTTGGTTGGTATTCTTGTAAATTCACGGACTGCTGCTTTCTATACTGTAATTGGAGCATTTCTTCCTATTCTTTTGGCTGTTTTGCCGGGGATAGATGTTGAAACGTTGAATATGGGATTGATGGGCTATAACGGTGTATTGTGTGCCATAGCTTTAGGAAACAGAACTCTGAAAAGTCTTGTATGGGTCTCATGTTCAGTCTTGCTGTCCGTTATATTGCAGATTATAGGGACGAACTTGGAGATTACTACTCTGACCGCCCCTTTTGTAGTATCTGTATGGGTCATAATGGGAATACAGAAGTTGGTGAATCCAAAAACAGCAAAGTGTTAATTCTGGCATTATGATTAATGATAGAAAAATAAGGGAGACCGAACGTTTACATTGTTCAGTCTCCTTTTTGTTCTATAATTTGAATCGGAAAGAACTACATGGGTTAATTCTGTTGCTCTTTTGGGGCTTCAAATCAATCAGTTTCAATTCCAAAGAAGCTTTTCGTATTTTGCCTTTGTTTTATCTGTAAGTTCCTCGCCATTATATTTTATGTCAGTTATAAACGTATGAAATACATAGTATTTACCGGATTTATAACCGATAGCCACACCATCTTCAGTCAGCCATTTAAGTATGCCATTTCGTTCAGAGATAAATCCCGATGAGGTCAAGTAAACAAAGAACACTTCTTCATTTTGATGTGTATTACAGCTAAAGTTCTCTAGAAAAGGATAAAGAAAAAAAACGATTTGTGACTTTTTGGTGTCTTCAGGTGTAATTTTTCCTATAGTAAAATAATCGGTGGTCTGATTTTTTAGTTGAAATTTTTTGGTAACCGTGAATCCGGGGTTACTCCATTGTGGCCACTTTATACCAATATGAGCCACGTATCCATCGTGCAGATTAATCGTAGGGAAAGCATGAACATGTGGGCCTAGATCAGAATGATTTTTGGCTGCATATTGCTCATACATATTTAAATTCTGCTTGATCTTTTTTATAGCTTCAGCCTTTTTTATGTTCACCTTACTCAAATATTCTTTCATTACTTGTTCTAAAGAATCGTAGCGGCCATTAGTCGTGGAAATCGAACTGTTTGTTTGATTTTTTTTCTTTTTCATACTATATGTTTTTGGGGTTTGTATTTTATTCATCCTCAAATCCGCAACTAAGCTCTTCAGCGTCCTTCTTGCGTCTAAACGTCCTC
>OOCQ01001410.1_pt1 | contig 14692 bp, 13 predicted proteins | sample 1671121 | NCBI WGS metagenome assembly OOCQ01 (sample SAMN06348124, study PRJEB24527) | human gut metagenome | biome: human gut; feature: ankylosing spondylitis patient; material: feces | host: Homo sapiens | place: China | collected 2015-10 | reverse complement strand
CAAGGACGGGCGTGTTCTCTTAGGAGAAGAACATGTAGAAGGTATGCATGGTATGGTTTAGGAGAAAAGTTGGAAAATATCAAAGGATTTCGAGGAGGGGTGCTTTTAATTCAGGTGCCGCCAGAGGGTAGACCGGCTGATGCCCAGCTGTTTGGCGGCAAGGGTCTGATTGCCGCCGCAGTCGGAGAGAGTCTGGTTGATGGCAGCAGAGATGATCTGTTCCAGCGTTTTTCCGGAGAAGGGATTCTCCGCTGAGGGGGCGGCCTCCGCATGATGGAGCGTCCGCTCCTTCAGGAGCACTTCGGTCACGGAGTCGTTCAGGATATAGGAAGAGGACGCCAGTGCCGCCAGCTCGCTCAGCACCGCCTTGAACTCGGTGAAGTTGTCCGGCCAGCTGTAATGGATCAGCTGATCCATGGCATTGGGCGCCAGGCCGATGATCTGCTTGCCCAGGGAGGCGTTCAGGCTGTTCAGATAGAGGTTGGCCAGCGACGGGATCTCGTCGGCACGGGAGCGCAGCGGGATGACCGACAGCCCGACGCAGCCCATCTCGGCGGAAAAGCTCTGGATGGCGGGAGGTGGGACGTTCTGCGGGGAAACGATGCAGGAGAAGATCAGGAACACCCGTGTTTTCAGCGAGATCTGGTTGGAGTAATAGAGCAGTTCCTGCAGATTGCGGTAGGCCAGCTTGCCGATATCCTGAAAATAAAGGGTGATGTGGTTTTCCAGCAGGGGAGAGGAAGGGGAGTTGAACAGGAACTCCCAGCCCTTTTCGTTCAGGGTGGTGCAGTTGATGACCACAAAGGGATTCTGATTGTAGGGGCTGTTCAGGTACAGCGCCTTGGCAATCTGCTGCTTGCCGGTGCCCGGCTCGCCCAGGATCAGCACCGGCTGAGCCGTGGCCGCCAGCGCCGAGAGCCGCTTTTCCAGCGGACGGATGGCACCGCTGATGCTCAGAAAGCTATCCTGGAACAGGTGCTGCACCTCGTTGTGCTCATACAGGTAAATGCCCGCGTTGATGGACTTGCGGGAGAGGATGGTCTGGGTATAGCAGAACACATAGAACGGCTCATTGGCAAAGGTCATGGCCTGCGCGGTGACCCGCAGGTAGGTCAGCTCATCGGTGTACAGGAACTGCCGCACTGCCCCGGAACCAAGATCGCCGATGCGCTGGACGAAATAATCCCGGATCTTTTCCGGGACGGAGTCCTCGGTGGTATAGCACAGTTCCTTCTGGCGGTTGAACACCAGAACGTTCCCCCGGGACTGCCGCACGGCGTTCTGCAGAAACGCGATCTTCCGGCGCATCCGGCGGTATTCTTTGGCGATATCCACCGCGTGCTCAAAGGCGGCGTGCAGGCTTTCTGCGCCGCTGGTGATGAGAAAGGCGCTGTATCCCAGCTCCCGGGCGACGCTGTGGGTGACATTGTCGCAGATGACCATGCTGTAGCCGCCCAGCTTCAGCCGCTCCAGCGCCGAGCGCACCTCGGCCTCACTGTGAACGGTGACGATGTCCGTGTTGAAGCGCAGCAGGTCACACAGCGTATGGGCCGGCCCCGTGATGCTGGGAAAGCCCACGATGGCATACAGACTGTTGTAGTTCTCGGCCATTTTGATGGCGCGCAGGATGTCGTAAACCGAAAAGGTGATCTCGACCACCGGCAGGGTCGTTTCTTTCTTCAGCAGTTCTGCGGTGCCGCCGCGGGAGATTACAACGTCGTAATTCTCTTTGGAAAGGCGCTGCACGATCTTGACGCCCTCCTCCAGGTCGCCGGTGTACGCTTCAAAGCGCACCGCGGGAAACTCTTCCCGCGCCACGCGCTCCATGGCGGCACGGATGCTCTCAAAGGGCGCGATCCCTAAAATGCGAATCTCTTCCAAGCAGATCCCTCCTCACGATGGGAAAAATGGGAGCTTTCCGAATAAAATTGTAACATAATGCAACGATGCACGCCAGACGGAAAAGCGGAAACGTTCTAAAATGAAACGATTTTGGCGAACAAAATTTGACAAAAAATAAAAATCGTTTCATAATGACACAAACAGAAATTGAGAACCGCCCGGCTTTTGGCTATAATAGGGCCACCGAAGCAAAGAAAAGGCAAGCAAAAGAGAGCGGTGAATCAGCAATGTTTACACTTTTGATATTGGCAGATGACTTTACGGGAGCGCTGGACACCGGAGTGCAGATCTCGAAGACCGGTGCCAGAACGGTGGTGCTGACCGATCCCCATGCAGACCTTGAACGCTTTGCCGATGAAACGGAAGTCTTGGTGATCGATGCGGAAACGCGCCACATCCCCCCGCAGCAGGCAAAGGCGTGCGTGGCCTCCATCGCCCGGCGGGCATTCGCCATGAAGGTGCCCTGCATTTATAAAAAGACAGACTCCGCGCTCCGGGGCAACATCGGAGCCGAGCTGGAAGCGGTGGCGGAGGAAAGCCCGGACGGGCAGCTGTTCTTCGTACCGGCCTTCCCCCAGATGAACCGGACCACGGAGCATGGGCAGCAGCTCATTGAAGGAATGCCGGTAGCCCAGAGCGTGTTCGGGCAGGATCCCTTCGAGCCGGTGCGGAACTCCGATGTGGCAGCCATCATTGCAGAGCAGAGCGGGCTGCCCACCGTTACGGCGGAGCCGGGAGAACCCATCCGGCTGAAAGGCCCGGGCATCCAGATCTGCGATGCAAAGTCGGTGGAAGACATCCGCAGGACCGGCGAAGTGCTCCGGCAGAACGGAAAGCTGAGGGCGCTGGCCGGATGCGCAGGCTTCGCGGCCATCCTGCCCGGTCTGCTGGGTCTGGAACGGACCGGGGCAGCCCGGCAGCCCCGGTTGGACAAGCGGCTGCTGGTGATCTGCGGAAGCGTGAATCCCATCACCCTCTCCCAGCTGGACGAAGCCGAACAGAACGGCTTCCTCCGCCTGCGGCTGACCCCGGAAGAGAAGCTGGAGGATCACTACTGGGAGACCCCGGCGGGCAGAGAAAAGCTGAAAGCCATGGCCGAGGCGGTGAGCCGGAGTGACTGCATCATCATCGATACCAACGATGCCGACGGGAACCGCTCCACACGGCGGTACGCCGAACAGCGGCAGATGAAGGTGGAAGAGATGCGGCAGCGCATCGCGGACTCCATCGGCCGGACGGCAAAATACCTGATCGAAGCGGATGGGCCGGGAGCGGGCGGCACCTGCCGCACCCTGATGATCACGGGCGGCGATGTGCTGATCCAGACCATGGGCGAACTTGGCGTGGCGGAGCTTCATCCCATCTGTGAGATGGATCCGGGCGTTGTCCTTTCCAGCTTTACCTGCAGGGGACAAAAACGATATGTACTTTCCAAGTCCGGAGGGTTTGGCCCCAGCGACCAGCTCCTGCGGATCCTGAACAAACTGAATCGAACCATCGAGGAATGAACCAAAGCAAGGAGGACAAGACAATGCTGAAGCAGTACACATTGAGAATGCCGGGTGCGGTGTTCGGAGGCGAGAACAGCCTGGACAATCTGACCAACCTGGTCAAGGACACCGCAAAGGTGGCCGTGTTCACCGATAAGGGCATCGAAGCCACCGGTCTGGCGGATCTGGTCACGGCGAAGATCGGGCAGGCCGGCAAAGAATATGTCGTGTTCGATGAGCTGCCCGCAGAACCTTCCTACCAGCAGGCACAGGCCGCCATCGACGCCTTCAAGGCATCGGGTGCGGACTTCATCGTGGCTGTGGGCGGCGGTTCCGTGATGGATATCGCAAAGCTGGCTTCGCTGCTCAAAACCGATGAATACGGCGTCAAGGAACTGTTGGACACCCCGCTGCGGGCACACAAGTGTGTTCCGACCCTGATGATCCCCACCACCGCCGGCACCGGCGCCGAGGCCACCCCCAACGCCATCGTGGCGGTGCCGGAAAAGGAAGTCAAGATCGGCATCGTCAATCCGGAAATGATCGCGGATTACGTCATCCTCGACCCGATCATGATCAAGAAGCTGCCCCGCAAGATCGCGGCTTCCACCGGTGTGGACGCCCTATGCCACGCCATTGAGTGCTGGACCAGCAACAAGGCGAACGCCTTCAGCGATATGTATGCCATGTGGGCACTGGATCTGATCCTGAACAACATCGAAAAAGCCTGCGATGATCCCGAAGCCGTGCAGGCCAAGATCAATATGCAGACCGCAAGCTTCTACGCCGGCGTGGCCATCACAGCCTCCGGCACCACCGCCGTCCACGCCCTGAGCTACCCCATGGGCGGCAAGTACCATGTGGCCCATGGCGTTGCAAACGCCATCCTGCTGGTGCCCGTCATGCGCTTCAATGAGAGCGTCTGCCGCGAAAAGTTCGCCGAAGCGTATGACCGCTGCGTCCACGGCGAAAAGACCTGCACCACCGTGGAAGAGAAGAGCGCATATATCCTCCGCTGGCTGGAAGAGATCGTCAAGCATCTGGACATCCCCACCAGCTACAAGGGCTTCGGCGTGAAGCCCGAAGATCTGGACGGCCTGGTGGAGGCCGGAATGCAGCAGCAGCGTCTGCTGGTGAACAATATGCGCCCTGTGACGGCAGAGGACGCACGGAACATTTACCTGGAAGTTATTTGAACCGCGTGAGAATAAAAATCAGAGCAGAAAAGGAGAAAACGATTATGAAGAACGTTCCTATGAAAGGCATCATCACCCCCATCCTGACCCCCATGAACCCCGATGAGACCGTCAATCTGGAAGTCCTCCGCCAGCAGATCGAGCGCCTGATCGAGGGCGGCGTCCACGGCATCTTCCCCATCGGCACCAACGGCGAGGCCTATGCGCTGTCCTTCGACGAGAAGCTGGCCATCATTGAGACCTGCGTGGATCAGGTCAAGGGCCGCGTCCCCGTTTACGCAGGCACCGGCTGCATCACCACCCGCGAGACCATCGAGCTGAGCAAGCGCGCTGCCGATCTGGGCGCCGACATCCTGTCCATCATCACCCCCAGCTTCGCCGTGGCTTCTCAGAAAGAGATGTACGACCACTACGTTGAGGTGGCAAAGCACGTGGATGTTCCCATCGTGCTGTACAACATCCCCGCCCGCACCGGCAACAAGCTGCTGCCTGAGACCGTCGCCAAGCTGGCAAAGGACGTTGACGTCATCATGGGCGCCAAGGACTCCAGCGGCGACTGGGACAACCTGCAGGCTTATATCCGCCTGACCCAGGATCTGGACAAGGGCTTCAAGGTCCTGTCCGGCAACGATTCCCTGATTCTGAAGTCCCTGCAGGCCGGCGGTGCCGGCGGCATTGCAGGCTGCTCCAACGTCTACCCCCACGTCCTGTCCTCCATCTACAACCTGTTCGTGGAAGGCAAGATCGAGGAAGCACAGGCTGCACAGGACTCCATTGCAAGCTTCCGTGCTGTGTTCAAGTACGGCAACCCCAACACCGTGGTCAAGAAGGCTGCTGCCCTGCTGGGCAACCCGGTGGGCGAATGCCGCCGTCCCTTCTCTTACCTGAGCGAAGAGGGCACCGAGGCCCTGCGCAAGGTGCTGGAAGAGAACAAGGCAAAGGGCATGGCCTGATTTCAGAAACAGGAGGGAATGAGAATGGAGCGTCCTATCGTTGGTATTTCTATGGGCGACCCCTTCGGCAACGGACCGGAGATCACCGTGAAGGCACTGAACGATCCGGAGGTCTACAAGACCTGCCGACCGCTGGTGGTGGGGGATCGCTCCTGCATGGAATATGCACTGGCCGTGTCCAGAAAGGTCAACGGCATCGACCTGAAGCTGAATCTGGTGGAAAGCCCCGCACAGGGCCGCTACGAGTACGGCACCATCGACCTGATCGACCTGGGCATCGTACCCAAAGACAAGATCCCCGATACCCTGGCGGAGGATCCGCCCAAAGCCTTTGATGTAGGCCCCTGCGCACTGGGCGGTGAGGCTGCATTCCAGTACGTTGTCAAGGTCATCGACCTGGCCATGAAGAAAGAGATCCAGGCCACCGTGACCAACGCCCTGAGCAAGGAAGCCATCAACATGGCAGGCCACCACTATTCCGGCCACACCGAAATCTACGCCGAATACACCGGCACCAAGAAGTACGCCATGATGCTGGCCCACCACGATTTCCGGGTGGTCCACGTTTCCACCCATGTATCGCTGCGGGAAGCCTGTGACCGGGTGAAGAAAGCCCGCGTGCTGGAGGTCATTGAGATCGCCGATCAGGTCTGCAGGGATATGGGCATCGAACACCCGAAAGTGGCGGTGGCAGGCCTGAACCCCCACTGCGGCGAGAACGGGCTGTTCGGCCGTGAGGAGATCGAAGAGATCAAACCCGCCATCGACGCCGCCAAGGCCGAGGGCATCGACGCCATCGGCCCCTGCCCCCCGGACAGCGTGTTCAGCCAGGCCATTGGCGGCTGGTACGATATCGTGGTGGTCATGTACCACGATCAGGGCCACATTCCCATCAAGACCGTCGGCTTTGTGTATGACCGCGAGAAGCAGTCCTGGAAGGCCGTGGAAGGCGTGAACATCACGCTGGGCCTCCCCATCGTCCGCGTCAGTGTGGACCATGGCACAGGCTATGCGCTGGCAGGCACCGGCACCAGCAACGAGCTGAGCCTGGTGAACTCCATCGCATACGCCGCAAGCTTCGGAAAAAACAGGACCTGAAGGAGAAGCACTATGAAATTTGTTATGACGCAGTCGATCTGCCCGGAAGGCATTGAAAAGCTGAAGGCTGACACCAACGGCCAGGTCGAGATCATTGCAGAAGATAATCCGGACCCCAACAATTACCTGGACGACATGAAGGACGCAGATGCCCTGATCGTCCGCATCGCAAAGTGCGATGCCCACGCCATTGAGAACAGCCCCAACCTGAAGGTCATCGGCCGCACCGGTGTGGGCTACGACTCGGTGGACGTGAAGAAAGCCACCGAGCTGGGCATCCCCGTGGTCATCACCCCGGGTGCCAACAACCGCAGCGTGGCAGAACACGCCGTGGCTATGATGTTCGCCCTCTCCAAGAACCTCTACGAGGGACAGGTGGAGACCAAGAAGGGCAACTGGGAGATCCGCGGTGCCCACAAGGCCTTTGAGCTGGAAGGCAAGACCGTGGGCGTCATCGGCCTGGGTGCCATCGGCCGCGAGACCGCAAAAATCTGCCAGGGCGTGGGCATGAAAGTGGCTGGCTACGACCCCTTCATGAGCCAGGAAAAGATCGAGGCGCTGGGCGCAGAATATTACGCCGACTATAAGGAGCTGCTGAAGGTGGCCGACATCGTCACCGTCCATGTGCCCCTGACCGACCAGACCCGCGACATGATCAGTGCAGCCGAGCTGGCCACCATGAAAAAGACCGCTCTGGTCATCAACTGCAGCCGCGGCGGCATCGTGAACGAAGCCGACCTGTGCGCAGCTTTGCGGGCCGGCACCATTGCCGGTGCTGGCACCGACGTGTTCTGCAACGAGCCGCCCAAGCCGGATGATCCGCTGCTGAACACCCCCAACCTGATCGTCAGCCCCCACTCCGCCGCACAGACCCGCGAAGCCGTCATTAAGATGGCCAATATGTGCGTGGACGGCTGCTTGGCCGTTATCCGCGGCGAGAAGTGGCCTTTCGTGGCAGACAAAAAGGTTTACGACCATCCCAAGTGGGCCGATAAGTAATACGGGCTGACACAAGATCAAAACAGAAAGAAGGGAAAGCATGAGCGATTACAATCCTCGCACGCGCTATGAACATTATTACGTTCGGCAGGCCCGATTGGAAGGCCGGGATGAATTGCAGCATCGTTACCCGGATGACTTTTATGTAAAACCTTTCCGAATTGCCGGAAATGTTTACTACATTGGCAATAAGGCGGTCTGCTCTCATCTGATCGACACGGGTGCAGGTCTGATCGTGATCGACACAAGCTACCCCGAACTGGATCATCTGCTGATAAACTCCATCTGGGAAGCCGGATTCAATCCCAAAGATATCAAAATCGTGCTCCATACCCATCTGCACTACGACCATTTTGGCGCGACCAATACACTGACAAAAATCTACGGCGCAAAGGCCTATGTAGGTAAGGATGAATGGGAGAGCGTACAGCGGAAGCCGGAACTTGCAGTAATTCCGCAGGACAAATATCTGAGCTATCGGATGATCCATCCGGATGTTCTGCTGGAAGACGGCGACGAGATCTGCTTGGGCAACACCGTGATCCATTGTGTGGAAACGGTGGGCCATACCGAAGGAACTATGTCGTTCTTCTTCGATGTTGAGGACGGCGGAAAGGTTTGGCGTGCAGGAACCTTTGGCGGAGCAGGCTTCATTACCATGTATAAAGAGTTCTTTATCCGGTACGGCCTGCCGGATCTGCAGCCCGCATTCCTTCACTCTCTGGAGCTGATGAAGCAGCAGAACGTACAGCTGGTTCTGGGAAACCATCCCGGTCCCAATCATATCTTGCAAAAGATGGAAAAGCTTCTGAACAACCCGCAAGGGGGAAATCCGTTCATTGACCCGACGGGTCAAGACTGGCAGAACTACCTGGCCTGGGTGGAAGCGGAGTTCAAACAGTTTATGGCAGACGGGCGCTGAGTCGTTTGTACAAAAAATAGGGAGAACAGCTTATGAAATACGAAAAATACAATAAGGGGAAGAACGATCTGTTCAGCGGCATCGTTCTGGGCGGTTTTGCCATCGCCTACCTGATCGGTGCAGCGATGATCAAGATTCCCAAGATGCTTTCTGCATCGCTCCTCAACGCCTCGTCCGTGCCCAAGCTGTGGGGCGTGCTGTTGCTGATCCTCGGCATTGTGCTGATCGTTCGCGGCCTGCGTGTGATGAAGGCGGAAAAGGCAGCAGGCAATGCTCCAGAAAAGAAGAGCGCTTCGGAAGCTGCCAAGGGCTTCTGGGCTGACAACCGCGCCGTCGTGGAGATGTTCGTAGTGCTGCTCATCTACATTGCTCTGATCCAGCCGGTGGGCTTCCTGATCTCCACTTTCCTGTTCCTGTTTGCAGAGTTCAATATCCTGACCTACAAAGAGGACCGGAAGCTGGGCTTTTCCGTGGCCTTCGCACTGGTGTGCGCCGTGGGCATTTACGCCATGTTCAAGTACGGCTTCAAGATGCCGCTTCCGCAGGGCATCCTGAAGGGAATCTTTTAAAGGAGGAAGGTACAGATTATGTTGATGGAAGGTTTCTCCATGGTTCTGAGCGACCCGTTAAGCGTCGTTTTGGTGGCCGTGGGCACTCTGATCGGCACCATCTTCGGTGCCATCCCCGGTCTGACGGCTACCATGGCCGTTACGATCTGCCTGCCCATGACCTTTGCAATGAGTGACAGCCGCGCCATTGCTCTGCTGATGGCTCTGTACATCGGAGGCATTTCCGGCGGTCTGGTCTCCTCGATCTTGCTGAACATCCCCGGCACGCCCGCTTCGATGGTCACCGCCTTTGACGGCGCGCCCATGGCCCGTAAGGGCGAGGGTGCCAAGGCACTGGGTACCGGTATCTTTTTCTCGTTCTTGGGCACTATCTTCGGTCTGATCGCTCTGATCATCATCGCCCCCTATCTGGCGGCTGTGGCCATCAAGTTTGGTGCATTTGAGTACTGCGCTTTGTCCATCTTCTCCCTGTCGCTGGTCATCTCGCTGGCCGGTAAGGATATGGTCAAGGGTCTGGCAGCTGCTCTGCTGGGTGTCATGTTCTCCACCTTCGGTATCTCCACCTTCGACAGCATCGTCCGCTACGATTTCGGCAGCGTGAACATGCAATCCGGCTTCCAGCAGCTGGTGGTTCTGATCGGTCTGTACGCTATCCCCGAAGTGGTGGGTGTCGCCCAGAAGGTCGTGGAACCCAAGGTCATCATGAAGCAGAACACCACCGTGGATAAGATCCATGGTCTGGGCTTCACTTGGCAGGAGTTCAAGAGCCAGATTGTCAACTTCTTCATTGCAGCTGGTATCGGCACCGGCATCGGCATCCTGCCCGGCATCGGCGGCGGTACAGCCGGTATTATGTCCTACACCACTATCAAGAACCGCTCCAAGACCCCTGAAAAGTTCGGCACCGGCATTATGGACGGCGTCGTGGCTTCTGAAACTGCAAACAACGCTGCTGTTGGCGGCGCAATGATCCCCCTGCTGACCCTTGGCATCCCCGGCGACGGCATCACCGCCATCCTACTGGGTAGCCTTATCATCCACGGCATCGCCCCTGGTCCGCTGATCTTCGAGAAGAGTGGTGCATTGATGTACGCAATCTACCTGATCATCGGCCTGTCCTCACTGTTCATGATGATCTTCATGCTATTCGGCATCAAGGGATTTGTCAAGATCCTTTCCGCTCCGCAGGGCCTGCTGATGCCCATCATCCTGTGCATGTGCTGCGTGGGTGCCTTCGGTTGCTCCAACCGTATGTTCGACGTCTGGTGCCTGCTGATTTTCGGTTTGATTGCTGTTGTGATCCGCGCTATGGAGCTGCCCATCATGCCTGTGGCCATCGGCTTCATCCTGGGCCCCATCTTTGAAAAGAACCTCCGCCGTGCAGAGTCCTTCATGACCAGCGGCCCTGCTGAGCTGCTGAGCCACCCCATTGCTCTGGGCATCCTCGTCATCACCATTGTGATGATTGTCTTCAGCCTGCGCTCCAACAAGCGCGCTGCCGAGCGTGAAGCCGCTGCCGCTGCTACCGAGGAGCAGGAGTAAGAAATGTAAGTAATCAGACGCTTATTGTGCGGCGTCTGTCGGAAACACAAGAAGAAAGGAAAACTACCATGAAAAAGATCTCGCGTCGTTCGTTCCTGTCCGCTATGGGTGTTGTGGGCGCTGCTGCTGCCCTGACCGCCTGCGGTGGTTCTTCCAGCTCCACTGCTGCTTCTTCCACTGCCGCTTCCACCGGCAGCAGCACGGCAACCGCTGGCAGTGCTGAAAAGCCTGCCGATTACCCCAATACTTCCGTGACCCTGGTCGTCGGTTTCAACCCCGGCGGTGACTCCGACCTGAACAACCGTCTGTTGGCTCAGTATGTGGAGCCTGAACTGGGCCAGTCCATCGCCGTGACCAACATGGCCGGTTCCAACAGCTCAGTTGCACTGACCCAGTACCAGAGCAATCCCACTGATGGCTATACCATCCTGGGTACCAACACTTCCGCACTGGTCAACAACTACGCTTCCGGCACCTGCCAGTACAGCTACGAAGACTTTGAGGTCATTGCAGTCTTTGGCCGTGGCGCAGGCGAAATGCTATTTGCCAACAAGGCTTCCGGCATCACCTCTATGGAAGACCTGCTGGAAAAGTCTCAGGCCAACCCCAATACCATCAAAATGGGCATGTCCTCCGGCGGCAATACCCACGTCTATGCTCTGCTGCTGCAGGAAGCCGGTTTCCAGTGCAACATCGTGGACGGCGGCGACGGTTCCGACCGTATCGCAGCTCTGGTCGGCGGCCACGTGGATGTCTGCTTCGTGCCGTACCTGACCGCAAAAGAGTACATCGAGAATGGCGATGTGATCCCCCTCTGCACCATCGGTGACCGTTGCTCCGCCCTGCCTGATACCCCCTCCATCAATGAGGGCGGCTATGTGAAGAACAATTTCAATGGCTGCTATGCATGGCTGGCACCCAAGGGCACCGATGCGGGCATCGTTTCTTATCTGGCATCTCTGTGCGAGGATGTTTGCAACAATAACGAGAAGTATGCAGAAGATCAGAGAGCCATCAACTTCAACGATCCGTTCGTTGTGACCGGTCAGGATGCTCTGGATTTCCTGGCTGAACTGCAGCAGACTGCAATTGACAACGTTGCCGTTCTGGGCTGATCCTGAGATCTTGAGTTTCTCCTTACCTTAATCATACCAGCATTAAAAAGCGAAAGAACGGCCTGAATTCTGTACTGCCCAGGATTCAGGCCGTTCGGGCTTATTGTGTGGGAGAGTTTGTACGCCTTTACCAACATTTTCGTCCGGCAAAGCATCGGTATGATGTGGTCTATGTTTTCACCCTGTCCGAAGTAAAGGAAGCGGCACATTTTTCCAAAATGTGGAATCCGATATAATCGTCTGATAGCGGTAGGTTTGAACTGGTGGAAGAAATAGTTTTAAGTTGTTGTTAAGCTGTTATTTTCCCTATTGCAATCCGTTGCAAAGTATGGTATATACATTATACGAAACGTTGCTCTGATGAACGTATTACCGTTCAATGATGTATAAATGGAGGTGCTTGCCATGACTGCTGTGATCTACGCCCGCTATTCCAGCGACAACCAGCACGAGGAACCCATCGAAGGTTAGATTCGGGAGTGCACAGCTTAGAACGGCATCACCATCGTCAAGCATTATATTGACCGTGCTATCTCTGCCAAGACAGACAACCGCTCACCGTTCCAAGAAGCTGTTCGACATCGTTCTGGTCTGGAAGCTCGGCCGCTTCGCCCGGAACCGCTACGACAGCGCACGGTACAAGACCCAGCTGAAACGCAATGGTGTGAAGCTGGTATCGGCTACGGAAATCATTTCGGCTGGCCCGGAAGGTATCATTCTGGAATCCGTGCTGGAAGGCTACGCCGAGTATTATTCGGCTGATCTGTCCGAAAAGGTTGTGCGCGGCATGACCGAGAATGCTCTCAAGGGTATTTATAATAGTGGCACGATTCCGTTCGGATACATGATCGATGAGACCCGGCATTACCAGCCCGACCCGCTGCTGGCCCCGTATGTGGAGCAGACGTTCCAGAAGTATGCAGACGGCGCGACCATGACTGATCTGCGGGATTGGTTAAAGGCGCACAACATTAAAAATTCGATGGGCGGGGAGATGTCCTACAACACGATTCAGCGGATGCTGAGTAATCGCCGGTACATCGGCGAATTGCGCTTGCGGGATGTGGTACAGCCCAATGCGATCCCGGCTCTCGTGTCAGAAGATTTGTTCAACAAGGTGCAGGAAAAGCTGGCAAAACCCAAAATCAAAGAGGAATTTATCCGCTTCAATCGCAAGGGCAGGTTTGGAATACTGTTCTAACCGGCATATTTTGCGATATGCAATCCAACGATGTTGCAAACGCTTAAAAAGTTGGATTGCGATGGCTGATGCGCTTCCGCAAGTTGGACATGAGCCTGAAAGACCAGCGGCAGGCATTGGTGGATACCTTCGTCAATTCGATTTATCTGTATGATGATAAGGTTCTCATCACCTTTAACTATAAAGAAGGTACACAGACCATCACATTTGAGGAAGCGGCAGAAGCTGCTTCAAAGGGAAATGGTTCGGATTTGGATTGCATTCCTGCACCACAAAAAAGACAGCTTTTGATAGCTGTCTTTTTTGTTTTATACGGCAATTTCCCTTCGGCAGCACCGGAAGAACAGAGGACTTGAACAAGGCTGTGACAAAAAGGGAAATACCGGCAGCGCTGCCGGGTCCCGCAGCCCGTCAGCACAGATCCGTTCAAATCTTTCTCTGCACTGGACAATCACCCCCTGTTCGCGGTATACTGAACCTTGAATGAATTGCAGGAAAACGAGGTCAGAACATGGCATATCCGGAAAACGCCCTTACATTGGATATCCTGCCGCTTTCGGCAGACACAGCCCGGCTGGTGCGGGTGTACGGCACAGAGCCGTGTATCGCGCTGCCCGGCACACTGCCAGCACCGGAGGGCGGCAGCTTTGCTGTTACCGAACTGGGCGACTACTGCTTTTCCGAAAAGCCGCGCAGCCTGCCTGCGGCAGACAAGACCTGCCGCTACGAGGCGGCCCCGGACGGCACGGCGCGGCTGACTCGGGCCTTTGGGCAGACGGTAGGCGGCACCTGCCGCCGGTACGACTTCGACTTTGACGCGCCCGCTGCCGGTTCGGATGCAGACGACCTGCACCCGGTGTGTGGGAACTTTCTCGAAGAGCTGACCCTGCCGGACAGCTTACAGGTCGTCGGCAGCTGCGCATTCTACAACTGCCGCAAGCTGCGTCTGCTCACCGTGGGCACGGGCAGCCTGACCATGGGCAGCGATGTGTTTTTGAACTGCTTTGCGCTGGAGACCATCCGGGTGCAGGCAGGCCCTGAAGAACCTACCGGCCTGTTTGCCCTTGTGAACAACATCACCGAAGCGGTGCGGGCTGAGTTTTGCCCTGCCGGTACAGCAGCCCCGCTGGCGGCGCTCTGGTATCCCGCCTACTGGGAGGATATCGAGGAGACCCCCGCCCACATCCTGCTGCACACCTTTTCCGGGCAGGGATATCATTACCGGCAGTGTTTTTTAGAGAACAAATTCCTCCCCGCAGAATACGACGCGATCTTCCCGCAGGGCCACGATGCCGACGATGCCAATGTGATGGCAATGCTCTGCTTTGACCGGCTGCGGTATCCGTGGCAGCTGACCGAAGCCGCCGCCGGGCACTACCGGGCATTTCTGGCAGCCAACACCGACCGGGTGCTGGCCCGCCTGCTGAAGGCGCAGGACAACGATGCCGTGCGTGCACTCATTGCGCTGGATGTGCTGGACAAAGACGGCTTTGCCGAAGCTTCAGCCCTTGCCGCCAAGGCCGGGAACGCCGCTGCCGCCGCTCTGCTGGCGAATGCGGAGCACAAAAAGTATGCCCCTCAGCCCAAAAAGCAGCGGTACGATTTTGATTTTTGAGAGGTGACCACACGTTGCCAAAAGAAAAATTTTTTGACCCGCGCAAGCCGTTCCAGTCCCAGCGGCCGGAGACCCACGAGGAGTGGCAGG
>OOCQ01001407.1_pt1 | contig 14713 bp, 12 predicted proteins | sample 1671121 | NCBI WGS metagenome assembly OOCQ01 (sample SAMN06348124, study PRJEB24527) | human gut metagenome | biome: human gut; feature: ankylosing spondylitis patient; material: feces | host: Homo sapiens | place: China | collected 2015-10 | reverse complement strand
GGCTGTTCTAGGTAAGACAGTGAACTGTTCCGGTTCCGCCAGTTAACTGTTCTACATAAACAGTTAACTAGCCAGACCTACCTATGTCATCCATAAAAGATACCTGTTGCAGTACCAGCCTTAGTTACCTTGATATGCAAATCCTCAGCGTAGATTGTATTACTAACGTCATCAATTTCTGCAACAGCATTAATTTTCTTCAAAATAATTTCAGAACCATCCACAAACTTATCGTCTGCAACTACATCAAAACTTACAACAGGACCATCCTTCTTAGTAAACTGACGATTACCAAAAATATCGTTAAGAGTAAAAGTCAAGAGATTATTAACAATTGCCGCTGTATGATTAGGACAACGATCAGCATCAGCTAACTCAGAGTCTTTCACAAGAGTCAAACCTTCTGGCAATACTATTGTAGCTGCAAAGAATGACAATAATTCTTTCTGGAAGTCACATGAAATAGTTACCTTAGAAGGAGTACCAATAGCAACCTTAACCTCATTAGATGAAGCAAACATCTGATCAGCTACATTTGCTACCATTCCAGTAACAACCTTCTCTGGCTTAACAATGTCGCCATCAACAATACTAATCTGAGATTCCTTAATTTGAATTTCGCCAGTTGCCTTAAAATCTTCAGCAACGTTAACCTCGAAAGTAAAAATATCACCTTGACCAACAGGAACAAAAGTATCGCTCAATGTAATTCCCAAAAAAGCAGCTACTCTATTATTATCATTACCCTTTGCCAAAGCAAGACTATACTTTCCAGTACGCTCAGTCTTAGAAATTTGGAATCTATCTGGAGTTCCACTTTCTACAAAGGTAAGACCCTCTGGAAGAAAGATTTTACCTTGGAAAAATTCTACTGGATTAGGATTTTTCATGCTTACTGCCAAGACTCCCTTTTCACCAGGCTTCAAGAATGATACGGTCTTTAACACATACTCTTGAGCCATTGCACTCACACTTGCTACCATTAACATGGCAATAGCAAGAAGGCAACCAAAAAGTCTATTATGTTTCATATTTTTTTCTTCTTTAAATTAAACAATCATTAAGAAAGGTGAAGTCCCTTAACCTTGGGACTTCAACCAATCTATTTTTTTATTTAGTAATATACTGAAGGTAAGCCTTAATGAAGTCTATGTATGTTGCACCCTCCATAGCTCCACTCTTAACATTGTCAGCAGCCTTTCTGATATCACCGAGACCGATTTCACCATCGCCATCGAGGTCGAGGTTACCACCCTTCTCTGCCTTTTCTGCATCAGCAAGAGCCTTCTTCAAGTTAGCAGAAACTGTATTCAACGCACCTTCGATAGTAGCATAGGTATCACCAAGCTTACCATCAGCGAAGTCCTTAGCAACACTAGACTCCTGAGCAGAAACTGTTTTCTCAGCAGCATTGATAACAACATTAGCGTCAGCCTGAACTTCCTCACGATAGCCAGCAATTGCAGCCTTAGCATTTGTGATTTCAGCCTTAACTGCAGCAATCAACTTATCTGCCTTAGACTTAGCCTCATTATTAGCTACATAGCCCTTATAGTTAGTTGCCTGGAAGTAACCAGCATCGAATGATGCAAATACTGCATTAGCCTCGTCATTGAGAGAAGATGCCGTAAGAGCATTATCCTCCAACTTCTGAGAGAAGGCCTTAAGAGCATCGTTAATTTCCTGCAGCTTAGTCTTAACAAAGTCATCCTTACCATCAGGAACAACCTGCTCGTACTCCTTCTGATAATCAGTTTCCTTACTCTTAGCAACAGTCCATGCCACCTTCTTAGTAGCTACCTTCTCATACAAATCAGTATAATCCTTCAACTGAGCATTAACTGCCTTAACAGCGGTTTCAATCTTAGCCAAATAGTCTGTAGAAATGCTACCAATATTGTCAGCCAAAGTCAAAGCAGTCATATATTCATTAGCCTTAGCATAAGCGTCAGCACTATAATTCTCACCAACGCCATCATTCTGACTCTTATCAAGAATACCCTTATAACGCTTATCGAAGCTATCATGAGCCTCCTGAGTCATCTTAGACTCACTAAGACCCTTGTCAATATAATCCTTGGCAGTATCATACTTACGGTCAGCATCCTTAAAGGTCATTGTAGCCTTGCCATTAGACCAATCACGGGTAAGATAGGTCCAAGCTCTATTATTAGCAGTCTTAACAGCTGCATCAATCTGAGCCTTAATACGTACCTCTATCTCTTCTACAATGCTCTTGTAAGTCTTTCCGTCCTTATTCTCACCATTGAAACGATACTTAGTTGCATCATTAGGATCAAACTCTACATCAGAAACCTCATCAATTGCAGTCTCAAGTTCTGCGACCTTATCAGCTACAGCTTTCTTTTGAGCATCAAGTTCATCAACAATATCAAAGAGAACTCTCTGGTTAGCATTCAAACTTGCAATCATATCATCACTTGCAAAATCAGCCTTCTTCCAAGCCTCAATCTTAGCGATGTAATCGTTGTAATACTTACGAACAGCATCAATCTGGTCATCAATCACCTTCTTGACATCCTTATTATTGTCCTTAACCTTTAACTTCTGATCATTAAGGGTCTTATCCCATTTAGCCTTTACCTGATCATTAATACCAGTAATCTTCGGTGCAATAGTATTGTAGCCTTCTACGATAGTTGCATAATCCTTAAGGCCAATAGTCTTATTGTAACCATTGAGTTCAGACTGAATAACAGCAAATTCCTTCTCATACTGCTTCTGAGTCTCTGGCTCATTCTGATACTTAGCAGAAATCTTATAGCTATAAGTATCAATATTCTTCTGAGCATCAGCAGAAAGTGCAGTCAATGCTTTATGAGCCTGATCAATGAATTCATTCTTCAAACTAGTGAATGTCTTCTCTGCTGTAGTATACTTACCTACAGGATCTGCATCAAGCTGAGTCTTAGTATAATCACGACGATTTGTAGTATCATCAATAAAGTCATTGAGCTCCTTTACAGCCTTTGTCCAATCGTCATAACTAGCAGGCTTAGTAAATACTTCCTTCTGATTAACATCCTTAATTGCAAGAACACCTTCCAAATTATCGACCTTGGTCTTCAAATTTGTAATCTTGCTCTTATAGTCACGCTCAACAATAGCACGAGCAATCATGTTGTCAATCTGATCCTTGAGACCATCGAAGTCCTTCTGCCAATCAGCATTATTCTTAGTTGACTTATAGAATCTGCTAAGCTCCTCCATAGCAGCCTTCTTGAGAGCATCGCGATCCTTAGCAATAGCATTCAGCTCATCTTCAGCCCAAGCAGCCTTTAAGCTTGACTTCACAATTTGCTTCTTACTATCAAGCTTGAAGTCCCAGATATAAGTCAATGCATCATTATCAATTTTACTAACTGAAGTCTTTGCAGCCTCAACCAAGCGATCATCTACGCCCTTAGCCACAACCTTAGTAATATTATCATAGTTCTTCTTAGCTGCTTCAGCATCTTTAACAATCTTCTCAACAGCCGTCTTAACAGCATTCAAGCGATTTTCCAAAGAAGTCGCCAGACCTTCTGCAAGCAACTTATCAACTGTATTACCTGCCTTAGCAGTCACCAACTCAGCTTCCATCTGAGCCACCTTCTGAGCCTCGAGGTTAATCTCTTCCTTTACAGAAGTGAAGAAACCATCAAATGAAAGATTCTGATTATCCTTATCAATCATTGTAGAATAATCTGCAATATCAACAGTAGCCTTATTGACTGCTGCCATACCTACATTCTTAATCAAAGCTTCAGCCTTGCGATAATTAGAAGACTCTACATAAATAGAATTGATTGTTGTAGCATCTCCAAGTTCCAAAACGACTTCACCATCAGCCTTAGCATCAAAGTTCATTTTTCCACCCTCTAAAGATACAGAAAGAGGTTGACCACCAAGAGTGATAATCAAGTTCTCACCATTAACACGGAGTTCAATCTTGTCACCAGCATTTACATTGAATGTAAATTTCTTGTTCTCATACTTAAGATCTGTTGCCTTACCATTAATGACAACATTGTGATTAGCATCAGTCTTAGGAGAATTAAGACCAGCCCAATCATAATCATTAGCAAATGCTGAACCAGCAACCATCGACAATGCCGATACTAAAGTTAAAACTTTTTTCATAATCGTAAATTTTAGTTTATAAAAAAATTGTTCATTATTATTTGTTCTTAGAAAGAATCCTCAAATGTCATGGCGAATCCGTTTCCGGGACTTCATCACTTATTTGTTCTTAGAGAAATGTAGCTTCTAGTCTTGAGTCGGTCTTCTTCCGTTAGGAGAGACGGCTTCGGTTTTTATCTTCTGTTCTTAGTATATCTTCATCTACATCTTGTTGCATCTTCATTAGAAATCTACAGTTCCTTTTTTAGGTCGAGAGGACAAACTTTTTTTAGAAGTTTTATACCCTCATTAGGTTCTTTCGGTTGCAAATGTAGGCAAAATTTCTGAAACCAACAAAATTTTTAGCGTTAAAAAGTATAAATTATCGAAAATTTAACAATAAATTGTAGCCTTTTTCGCTAACTTTTCGTTGTTTGCGCAAACAAAAATAAACACAAAACTACAAAATCAGCAAAAAGGGGGAAAGAAAAACCGCAGACTTGATATAGGTCAAGACTGCGGTTTTTCATCACTTATCACCATAATGGGAGTCTAAATCCAAGACCAGAACCCTTATGCTTTCTTCATATATATCATAGTGAAATCAAATAATGTCGAAGATCATCAGCTGTAGAACAGCTGATAAAATTTCCTTTTCGATATTCTTCTCTTGCACTATCTATCTTTGCCTGAAGTTCTGGAGTAATCACATTATCACTCTTTTTGTTCATCTGTTCCATATCACTATCTCCTTTTAATACAGTTGCACTCATACCATTTTCCAATCCAAGATACCCTTACCTAGATCATCGAGTTCCAAAGCCAAGCCTATCACTTGACGGGAATCTGCCTTAAACGGCTCCAAATAGTTGTTGCTCTTGATTTGGCTGGCAGCAGCTTTCTTACCACCATTGTTCTTCAACTTCAACTCTAATACATAAATGTATCGGGAAGTCTTCACTACCATATCAATCCTTCCAGTCGCAAGCATGTGCTCAACTTCCACGCTAAAGCCTATAGCATGGAATATCGTGCTCATCAAAAGACGATAACGCTCCTCCATATCCATCGAAGCCATCTTCTTGTTACTATACGGCACATCAGCAATCAAAGACTGAAGGCACTTCATCGCCTCATCAACATTTCCTATATTCATATAGCGAGTCAGCATATTCTGCGTGGAAATCACCTGTTCTCCATTTCGCAAGGTAAGTGCTGGCATCACTATCCTATTCAATGCCTGCTTCACTTCCTCATTTGGAAAGCCAAGGTGATACATGCCATCCTCATAGCCCTTCATCGTCAGGTAACCCGACTGATAAAGGAAGAGCTCGGCACCGCCACCTACTACATCAGAAGTCTCTAATGTGAAGGAATCGATATAGCAATCATCAAAATAATCTAAGCGCATCTCCAAGTTGGTTACAAACTTCGAAAGCAGCGAGGTGGCACCGGAAGAAGCCCAGAAATTACGAATCTGCTGTGCTCCCAAGGCATTCACAAGACTATACGGATTGTAAATATCCACAGAATTTCGCTTGCAGAAATGGTATCCATCATAGAATTCCTTTAAGCGAGCATGCGTTTCCTCTGCCGTCCAACCATTCACATCCGCCATTTTCTTTACTTCATATCCAAAATTGGCAGCAATTTCCTCTTCCGTTATACCACAAATGGCGGCATATTCAGGTTCAAAACTGATGTTGGTTAAGTTGTTGAGCACAGAGAAGAGGGAGATTTGCGTAAACTTGGTGATGCCGGTGATGAACACGAAACGCTCATATTCATCATCTGCCTTTAAGATAGCAAACACCTCACGATAGGTTTCCGTGCAGCCTTCATGAGCATCGGTTTTCCAGGAATGCTGAAGAGGGGCATCATACTCATCTATGAGCACAGCCACCGGCTGACCGGTCTGCTTATATGCCGACACGATGATAGCATCGAAACGATCGGCAAGCTGGGCTGTTGGATCCACATCTATTCCATACTTCTCCTCATAATACTTGAATCGTATATTGAGGTAAGAACGGATGGTCTCTGACGTAGCCCCACCCCTGCTCATGTCAAGACGAATTACGGGATGATGCTTCCATTCCTTCTCCAACTCCATGATTTTCAATCCCTCAAAGAGTTCTTTATTGCCTTCGAGATAGTGCTGGAGGGTATCTACAAGCACAGATTTGCCAAATCGACGAGGACGACTCAAGTAGTTGTACTGGTCACCATAGTTCACCAAATACCACACCAAGTCGCTCTTGTCAACATACACGAAGTTACCCTCCCTGATTTTCTTAAACGACTGAATGCCTACAGGCAATCGTCTTCTATTCAAGTCCAACATATCTTATTCCTCCTTTTTTTTAAAGTATAATACAAAAAAGTCTCCTACCTCATCCTCCATTCGCCATGCCCTTATGCTCCTGCTGCTCCACATACATCTGGGCATTCATCTTTCAATTCTTCGCACACCACCATATCTACCCCTCGATAAACAACCACGAGTTTATGAAGCATAGTGGTCTTCACCAACTCTTTCACCATGTTGCTCTCGGCATAACGGGAAACTTGGGCAGCAGCATCCCTGAAAAGTTGCTGCACTTGAGAATCACTAGTGTTCGACTTGCAGTACTTCAGTTCTACAATATAAGAATCGGTCATATCCTTATAAATATCACAAAGAGGCGAAAGGAAGATATCTGCATATCCACCCTCATTGTCCAACTCGGATATAGGACGATAGAACTTGCACTGGCTGGTCATTGCCAGAGTGAAACCATGCACATAGGCTTCACCTTTTTGTCTGTCACGCTGCGAAGAAAACTTCTTCAAGCTATCTGCTATATAAGTAAAGTAAGGCTTGAAGTCACCCTCGTATGCCATTTTACTTGCCAACTTATCCTTATCAAATTCCTCGAATGTCAAGTCATTCTCCTTATAAGTATCCAAAAGATAGGTGTATATCTGGTCACGCACCACCTCGTTCGGAATAATGAACCGGGTGTATCCCTGATAACTGCCATCTACCGTTACCAAACCAAAATAGAAGAGTAAGCTCAGGAAATTATCCGGGTCGTTGATGCGCTCCGCAGGAAAATTCTCTACGAGATTACCCATAACATAACCCTTGGTAACCAGTTCCTGAATGATGCTGGCATCATGGTCGAAGTTCTTGTCATGACGAATCAGCATGCGAATCTTATCGTAGTCAATACGGATATTGGTCTCTATCATGGATTTAGGAATCTGATAGCCCGACCGGATATACCTATCCAGGAAGTTGAGCACCATCACAGAATTATACATGGTGGTCTTGCCATACTCCTCCACAGAGAAACAATAGTTGTCAAACCATGGCTTCATGTTACGAATCAGCTCTTCTACCGTATGATTGAACGGGCATACTGCTGCATAATCCGTAAGCAGCGTCCGCACCTCTTCCTCTGTAAATCCAACCAGTTCATTAAACTCATAGCTCAAAGAATAATTGGTGCCTATATTGAAACCGCTTGTCAAATCATCCATCGTTACGGGACTCACACCTGTTACGAAGACACGTGTCAACGAAGAAGATGTGGCATCCTTTACTGCATCGAAGAACATTCGAAGATAACCTTCGCCATGAGTCTGCTCACGATACCTGACCATGTGCTTCGGCTCGGCAAGAATCTTGTTGGTGAAATGGTCATACTCATCAATGAAAAGATAGATATGCTGGTTCACATTCTCACATTCTGCTGCCAGAAACTTCAACTGATCCACGCATCCCTGGCATTCCTCCTTCATTCTCACGATGATATCATCGGGCAGATACTGCTTGTATCTGTCGCAGAAATTCAAAATGCCGATATTGACACAGTTGTCCAGGCCAGCCCGATAGTTATCAAGTCCGGCATCCACTGTGGCAAAGTTGAGGGGAAGAACCAGATAGGAGTTGCGCTCAGGCGTAGGATTCTCACCGATATACAGTCCGCCAAAGAGCTTATCAAACTGCTCCTTCTTATTGATATCGTAATAATTCTGGAGCATAGAAATGGTAAGGCTCTTGCCGAAGCGGCGAGGGCGAATGAAGAAGAAGAACATATTGGCTTCCTCTATAGATTCGATAAAACGGGTTTTGTCCACATAGTAACAGTTTCTTTCCCTTAAAGTCATGAAATTCATCAAGCCATAAGGAATGCGTTTTCTTTTGGCTGCCGTAGGCATACCATCATGTCTGTTCATCTGTTCCATATCACTATCTCCTTTTAATCATGTTATTACTCTTATCTCATCTTCCACTCGCCTTTCACCTCCACCATCGGCACCACAATCTGCTCCTTGGTGCTGTCGCCGAAGGCTACTTGCAGGAAGACATCGGCCACATGGCGGGCGGTATCTGCCTTGGCATTCAATACATCTACCTTCGCCATGCCCTTGTGTTCCTCCTGCTGCTGCTCCACATACATCTGTGCATTGAGCAGCAGCTGCTCGTGGTAACCCTTCGGGATGCGGTAGGGTTGGTTGAAACCGGCCACATACTCCTCGTACTTGCCCTCCAGGAGCAAGTCGTAGTATCCCTTTGCGGCTATACCCGCAAAGTAAGAAGGGTCAGGACGCTCCTCCTTGCAGGAAGAAAGTCCCAACCCCATACTTATTATCATAAAAATCAAAAGTTTCTTCATCTTTATACATTTTGATTCTTCACTCTTCGTTCTTCACTCTTCACTTCCCCCTACTTCTGACGAATGAAGACGTTGATTGGACAACCATGCAGCGACCAGTTCTCACGAATCTTGTTCTCCAGGAAGCGACGATAGTTCTCCTTTACATACTGTGGCAAGTTGGCATAGAACACGAACGATGGAATCGTGGTGTTTGGCAACTGGGTACAATACTTGATCTTGATATACTTACCCTTCACGCTCTGTGGTGGATAAGCCTCGATGATAGGCAACATCACCTCGTTGAGCTTAGAAGTTCCGATGTGAGCCTTGCGGTTCTGGTAAACATCCTTGGCTGTCTCCAACACACGGAAGATGCGCTGCTTGGTCAGTGCCGAAGCAAAGATGATAGGGAAATCCACGAACGGAGCCATGCGCTTGCGGATGGCATTCTCGAAGGTATCAATCACCTTCTGGTTCTTCTCCTCTACCAAGTCCCACTTGTTTACTACCACCACCAGACTCTTGTTGTTCTTCTGGATCAACTGGAAGATGTTCATATCCTGGGTCTCGATACCACGGGTAGCGTCGAGCATCAGGATGCAGACATCACTGTTCTCAATGGCACGGATGGAACGCATCACAGAATAGAACTCCAAGTCCTCACTCACCTTGTTCTTACGGCGGATACCAGCTGTATCTACCAGGTAGAAATCGAAGCCGAACTTGTCGTAACGGGTATAGATACTGTCACGGGTAGTACCTGCAATCTCGGTAACGATGTTTCTGTCTTCACCGATGAAGGCATTGATGATACTGCTCTTACCGGCGTTAGGACGACCTACCACGGCGAAACGAGGAATGTCTTCCTCGATGGCTTCCTCTGGATTGTCCTGAAGTTTGTCTAATATGATGTCGAGCAAGTCACCCGTACCGCCACCTGTTGCGGCACTGATACACTGAGGGTCGCCCAAGCCCAACTTATAGAACTCGGCAGCCTGATAGTATTCAGCACTGTTATCTACCTTGTTTGCCACAAGGATAACAGGCAGTTTGGCACGACGCAAGATCAGGGCCACGTCCTCATCCCAGTCGGTCAAACCGGTGTTAACATCTACCAGGAAGAGTACCAGGTCGGCCTCCTCGGTAGCTACCAACACCTGCTTGCGGATAGCATCCTCGAAAATGTCATCTGATTTTACGACCCATCCACCGGTATCCACCACAGAGAATTCTCTGCCGTTCCAGCTGCACTTGCCATACTGGCGGTCGCGGGTGGTACCAGCTGTATCGCTCACGATGGCGCGGCGAGATTGAGTCAAACGATTGAATAAAGTAGATTTACCCACGTTAGGGCGACCTACGATTGCTACTAAATTTGCCATAATTAGTCATTCACCCTCCTTCCTTTGAGGAGGTATCATGGATGTGGTCTCTGCATCCAAGTTAATAATTTGCCGAAGCTGACCTTGCTCCGGCCCTCGCCCCTCTGGCGAGAGTCACTCCCTCGATTACATTCAGGGAGGGGAAGTTGATATTACTATCAATTATTCCGGATTGTATCCGAAGGCATCGAGTTCACGCTGCGAACTGCGCCAGTCTTTGTCAACCTTCACGAAGGTTTCCAGGAATATCTTCTTTCCGAAGAACTTTTCCAGTGCCTTTCTACTCTCGGTGTTCACCTTCTTGAGTGCCACGCCCTGGTGACCGATGATGATGCCCTTTTGGGAATCACGCTCCACGTAGATGACGGCATTGATGTGGATGCGGGTGTCGTCTTCCTTGAATCGCTCCACCCTCACCTCTACGGCATAAGGAATCTCCTTGTCGTAGTAGAGCAGAATCTTCTCACGGATAATCTCCGATACGAAGAAGCGGGCTGGCTTGTCGGTAAGCTGGTCCTTGTCGAAGAACGCAGGCGACTCAGGCAGCAGCTCTTTGATGCGCTTGAGGAGCATATCCACGCCAAACTTGTTTTTCGCAGAGATAGGCAGAATCTCGGCATTCGGCAGCAGCGAGTGCCATTTCTCCACGATGTCACCCAGCTTGTTAGGGTCGCTCTGGTCAATCTTGTTGATGAGCAGGAGCACCGGAATCTTCATCTTCTTCACCTTTTCCAGGAAGTCGATGTTCTTCTCAGGGTTCTCAATCACATCGGTCACATAAAGCAACACATCGGCATCCGCCAGCGCACTCTCCGAGAAGGCGAGCATCATCTCCTGCATCTTGTAGTTTGGCTTCAAGACGCCCGGGGTATCGGAAAACACGATCTGCATGTCATCGGTATTCACGATACCCATGATACGATGACGGGTGGTCTGCGCCTTGAAGGTAGCGATGCTGATACGCTCGCCCACCAGTTGATTCATCAGCGTACTCTTTCCCACATTAGGGTTGCCCACGATATTTACGAAACCTGCTTTATGCATACGATAAAAAACTTGATTGAAACTAAATGTTTAAATGAGTTTGCCAAACCTGGCATAAGCTAAAGAAACGCATCCTTGCTTAGTTCACTTTTGTTGAGATGAAATAAGAAAGATGCGTTTCCTTATATAGATAATTATTCTATCCTATTTTAATATGTCTTACTTGCCGAAAGCGGCACCATCGTAAGCCCACTTATAGAATGATGCACCGTGTACGAATCCTGCACCGAATGCTGTGAAGATGACGTTGTCGCCCTTCTTCAACTGGCTCTCAGCATCCCAGAGTGCCAATGGGATTGTTGCCGCACTGGTATTTCCATAATGGTCGATGTTTACTACCACCTTGTCAAGTGGAATTCCTGCACGCTTGGTCACAGCCTCGATGATACGGAGGTTGGCCTCGTGAGGAATCACCCAGTTCACATCATCAGCCTTGAGATTGTTCATCTCCATGATCTTCATCACGTCGTTGCTCATGTCGGTTACTGCGTAACGGAACACGGTGCGACCTTCCTGATAAAGATAATGCAGACGATGATCTACGGTGAAGTGTGAAGGAGGGCACACAGAACCACCAGCCTTCATGTGGAGGAAAGGCAAGCCTTGTCCGTCGGTACGAAGGTATGAGTTCTGAACACCTACATTTTCCTCTTCTGTTGCCTCCACGAGCACAGCACCTGCACCGTCGCCGAAAAGCACACAGGTAGCACGGTCTGTGTAATCTACAAGTGAAGACATCTTGTCTGCACCGATTACGATGATTTTCTTGTATCTGCCACTCTGAATCATGCTGGCTGCAACATCGAGGGTGTACAAGAATCCACAGCAAGCTGCAGAGAAGTCGAACGCAAAGGCATTCTTCAGTCCGAGCTTACCGAGGACGATAGATGCTGTAGAAGGGAATTTGTAGTCAGGTGTAGTGGTTGTCACAATCAGTGCATCGATTGTGTCTGGATCCACGCCAGTCTTCTGAATCAGCTGTTTGGCTGCCTTACGCGCCAGGTAGCTGGTTCCGAGACCTTCCTCTGTAAGGATGCGGCGTTCCTTAATACCTACACGGGTAGTAATCCACTCGTCTGTGGTATCTACCATGCGCGACAACTCCTCGTTGTTGAGGATATAGTCTGGCACGTATCCACCTACACCTGTGATTACAGCATTGATTTTACCCATTATTCAGCTGCTTCCTTAACGATTGCAACCTTACCACGATAGTAACCGCAAGTAGGGCAAACAGTGTGGTAAACATAATATGCACCACAGTTAGGGCAAACTGCCAATGTAGGAGCTACTGCCTTATCATGAGTTCTTCTCTTAAGTGTACGTGTCTTTGACTGTCTTCTTTTAGGATGTGCCATAATTTTTTAAATGTTTTAATTTTTGAATTTTTACTTTTTTAATTTTAAGAGTGCTGCCCAGCGTGGATCCACAGCTTCCTCTTCTTCCTCACCGCTTCGGGCGGCAGAATGCTGCTGTAGCATTTCAATCATAGCAGGGTTGCATTTTCCAGGTGCATGCACATGCTTGATGGGAATGTTGAGGTCTATGAATTCATAGATGAACCACGAGACATCGAGTATTCCTTCGTTCTCGGCCACAATCACGAGGTCATCTTCTTCTGAGTAGTCGTCTCCGAATTTAACCATGAGTCTGTCATCGGTGTCAATGGACTGGTCCATATCATCCAGGCAGATGTCACATGGTATGTGTACCACTCCCTCGGTGTGAAAATTGAGCTCGAAGAAATCGTCCGTCCTGTTGATGGACAGACTACTCTGCAACTCGCCTCTCTGAATATCAGGAGCGTCTATTGCCTGAAAGTATTCATCGTCTAGCTTAAACTCCAAGTTTGTTACCCCCTGAGGCAAAGCTTTCAAATCAATCTTATAAGACTCTATATTACACATATTTTATTATATACCATATTGGTTTCGGGCTGCAAAGTTACGAATAATTTTCGAGATAAAATAATTTTTTATGCTAAAATCACTAAAATCTCTCATTATTAACTAATTATTCCCCGTTTTTTTCGTATTTTCGGGGCTTTTCGAGTGATTTTCGGGTTGATGCATCATCAAAACGCAGGTTTACCGATGCATCGACGCTCTTTCTGCAGATGCATCTGCATGCTTTTTTCTGATACATCAAGCCTTCTTTTTCAGTTCGATTCTGAAGGTGGTTCCCTTGCCCACTTCGCTGCTCTTCACCCAGATTTTACCGTGGTGATATTCCTCTACTATGCGCTTGGCGAGCGATAGTCCCAGGCCCCATCCCCTCTTCTTGGTGGTGAAGCCCGGGCGGAACACGTTGCGCAGATCCTTCTTTCTGATTCCCTTACCGGTATCAGAAACCTCTACGATGGCCCTGTCTTCCATCTCCTCCACATGCAGGGTAATCTGTCCGCCATCCACACCCATGGCATCCACGGCATTTTTAGAAAGATTCTCGATTACCCACTCAAAGAGCGAGGCATTGATCTTAATGATAATGTCGTGGTCGGGGAAATCCTTCACCATCTTCACCTTCTTCGAGGTACGACGGTCCATATAGTCGATGACGTGGTCCATCACCTCGTTCAAACTGGCAGGAACAGGCTCCGGAAGCGAACCGATTTTCGAGAATCGGTCGGCTATCAGCTGAAGTCGCTTGATATCCTTATCCATCTCCGGGATGAGGTCATCGTCAGGATAATTCATCTTGAGGATTTCTATCCAAGCCATCAGGCTGGAGATAGGAGTACCCAACTGGTGAGCCGTTTCCTTAGATAATCCCACCCACACCTTGTTCTGTTCGGCACGTTTAGAAGTAAGGAGAGCGAAGATGGCGATAACTACGAAAATCATCACCACGCCGAGTTGGATGTAAGGATAGGCAGAGAGACGGCGAATCATGAGCGAATCATCGTAGCACACCTGGATGTAGTCGTGGGTAGAATCATCGAGTTCTATCTTGATGTTCTTACCCTGTGCCAGGAGATGCTGACCGATGAGAGCCGCATTCTTCAGACTATCAGCATAATCCTTGCCATCCAAATTGATGTTTCTGAACGTCTGTGCCTGGTTATTGGCATCCATCACGATGACGGGAATGGAGTTATTCTCGTTGATAACCTTCAGCACGAGGCTCAAGTCAGTATTTTCATCCGCCTTGTTCAGCGTGCGCATAGCCTCCGCCCACACCTCCATGCGATTCCGTTCCTCCATAGCTAGATCCCGAACAAGGAAATGGGACACAACGAGCGAGGCGACAGCGATGCAAACTGCCGCTATCACCAGATAAATCTTCACCTGTCTTATTCTATCCGTCCAAATCATGCTGCAAAGATACAAAAAATCTGCGAAATCCAAGACCGAACAGGTCAAAAATCTGTGAAAACCAAGACCGAACAGGTCAAAAATCTGTGTAAATCTGTGAAATCTGTGGGAAAACAAAAAAGCCTCAGAAATCTTTCGAAATCTGAGGCTTTGATAAAAGAAGGCGGCTACCTACTCTCCCGCATTGCATTGCAGTACCATCGGC
>OOCQ01001387.1_pt1 | contig 14870 bp, 14 predicted proteins | sample 1671121 | NCBI WGS metagenome assembly OOCQ01 (sample SAMN06348124, study PRJEB24527) | human gut metagenome | biome: human gut; feature: ankylosing spondylitis patient; material: feces | host: Homo sapiens | place: China | collected 2015-10 | reverse complement strand
TGCTTACAGCGTATAGCTGCTTAGCACATTATTGAATTATTAACGAACTATTGTTTATTATGCAGATAAACTTAAAGGCACTTATGAATTTGGAAATCCAATGATGCGAGATTTTTTCTTTGATAGATTGTTGGCAAATTTTCCCGCCCCTATTATAAAAATGCTTTCTGTTAATATTGATAAAGACGAATTAGATTATTCTGAAGGTGACTATTTGGTTTCTGTTTCTACAAATACAGTATTGCTTCCTGGATATAGAGTTGCAAGTCATCTTGGCTTAGGTCTTGCAACTTTTGGGTTACTATATTTTCCGATACAGTACCTACTTTTAGTAATATTATTTTGTCTTTTTGATACATTTGTGGATGTGAAGAAAGAAAAAATTGTTTATTCTTTAGCTGGATTAGCAATAGTTTTTGATATGGTAGGACGTTTTAGAAATGCTTCTGGATGTGTTTCTGATGCAGGTTTTATCCAAAGAGAATACTGGCAAAATTTATTTTTGTATTGGATTACTTTTAAAAGTTCTATATTTGTTGCAAATATTTTAAAGAAATAATGAAAAATATAATGATAATTCGCAGTAAGGCCCCACTTCGTCTAGGCTTGGCAGGAGGTGGTTCCGATGTGTCGCCATATAGCGATATATACGGAGGTTTGATATTAAATGCAACAATCAATTTGTATGCATATTGTACAATCGAAGAAACTGATGACAATCAGATAACTATCAATGCGTTTGATGCGCATTGCAATAAGAGTTATCCTATGGCTGAAAGTTTGGAGATTGATGGTGAGGCAAGTCTCATAAAGGGTGTATATAATCGAGTGGTAAAGGATTTTGGCGTTGGTGCTAAATCTTTTAAGATTACTACATACAATGACGCTCCTGCGGGTTCAGGATTGGGTACATCATCTACCATGGTGGTTTGTATCTTGAAGGCATTTGTAGAGTGGCTTGGCTTGCCATTGGGTGATTATGAGATTTCCAGACTTGCATACGAGATAGAGCGTAAAGACTTGGGATTGTCTGGTGGAAAGCAGGATCAGTATGCTGCAGCCTTTGGTGGCTTCAACTATATGGAGTTCTTGCAGAATGATATTGTAATCGTGAATCCTTTGAAGATAAAACGATGGATTATCGATGAGTTGGAGGCAAGTATGCTTCTTTACTTTACTGGTAAGAGCCGAAGTAGTGCTGCTATTATTGAGGAGCAAAAGAAGAATACTTCTCATGGTGATAATGATGCAGTAGAGGCTATGCATAAGATTAAGCAGAGTGCTAAGGATATGAAACTTTCCATTTTGAAGGGGGATATTGATGGTTTTGCTGACATCCTTCGTGAAGGTTGGGAAAATAAGAAGAAGATGGCGAATAACATTACCAATCCTATGATTCAGGAAGCAATGGATGTTGCGATGGCTGCTGGTGCTAAGGCTGGAAAAGTTTCCGGTGCTGGTGGTGGTGGTTTTATCATGTTTGTGGTAGAACCAACCCGTAAGAAGGAAGTGGAAGAGGCTTTGAAGAAACTTAATGGTTTTGTGATGCCATTCCAGTTCTCTGATGGTGGTGCTCATGGATGGAAGATTTATCCAACAGATAATGTAACAGCATTGAATAAGGTACAGTATAAATAAAGGGTAAGAGTATGGATAAACATATAGAAACTTTGGTACAACGTTATCCACAGTTGGAGAGTTGTAAAGATGATATATTGAAAGCTTACCAAATCCTGGAGGAAGCTTATTCGGCTGGTCGCAAGTTACTGGTAGCTGGTAATGGCGGTTCTGCATCAGACTCTGAACATATTGTCGGTGAGTTGATGAAGGAGTTTAAATTGAAGCGTAAGATTTATGCTGCTCAGATAGACCGACTCATGCAGATTGATGCTGAGATGGGTACTGTGTTGGCGGATCATCTGCAAGGTTCGCTTCCTGCCATCTCTTTAGTGGGAGAACCTTCTTTAACTACAGCATTTATGAATGATGCAGTTCCTGTTTTGATCTTCGCCCAGCAGGTGAATGGTTTGGGTAGAGCTGGGGACGTCTTCTTGGGCATCTCGACTTCTGGTAATAGTAAAAATGTTCTTTATGCTGCAGTAGCAGCAAAGTCTAAGGGCTTGAAGGTAATTGGTTTGACAGGTCAGAACGAAAACAAGTTGGAAACATTTGCAGATGTTTGTATCCATGTTCCAGAGACTGAGACTTATAAGATTCAGGAACTTCATCTTCCTGTATATCATTGCTTGTGCTTGATGTTGGAAGAAAAATTCTTTGGTAATCAGTAAAAAGTTAACATTAAACATTCAACACTTAACATTGTTATAAATGAAAGTAGTAATTATGGCAGGTGGCAAGGGTACAAGAATCGCTTCTGTGAGAAGCGATGTGCCTAAGCCTATGATTAATATATGTGGTAAGCCTATCTTGGAACATCAGATTGATAACTTGAAGGCTTGTGGTTTGACAGACATTATCCTCGTTATTGGATATCTTGGTGATAAAATCAAAGAGTATTTCGGTGATGGTAGTAAGTTTGGTGTCAACATTGAGTATTTTGTTGAAGACCATCCTTTAGGTACTGCTGGTGCCTTGTTTAAGATGCCACAGTTGACGGATGACTTCTTGCTTCTTTGTGGTGATGTTATCATTGATGTGGATTTCAACCGCTTCATTGCTTTCCATAAGGAACATAAGGCATGGGCTAGTTTGGTGGCTCATCCAAACGGACACCCATACGACAGTTCTTTGTTGGTAACAGAGATTGATGCGCCCAAGACTGTAGGTGGTATGCCAGAGGATACACATCGAGTAATCCGATGGATGGCTAAAGAGGATGAGCGTACTTATTACAAGAACCGTGTAAATGCAGGTATAGAGTTGATTTCTCCAGAACTTTTGAAAGAAACGATGAAGAACTTTGTTCCTCGTCATCCTGAGACTCCAGATAAGATAGATCTCGATCGTGATGTCTTGAAGCCAAATATCCCAAGTGGTAAGATCTTTGCCTATGATACTCCAGAGTATATCAAGGATATGGGTACTCCTGATAGATTCTATGAGACAGAAAAGGATATCGAAAGCGGCAAGGTTCATGCCCGCAACTTGAAGAATAAGCAGAAGGCTATCTTCTTGGATAGAGATGGAACTATCAACAAGATGGTAGGTTTTGTAACTAAGCCTGAGCAATTCGAGTTGATTGAAGGAGCTGCTGATGCAATCAAGGCTATCAACAAGAGTGGTTATCTTGCTATTGTTGTAACCAACCAACCTGTTATTGCACGTGGTGATTGCACATTTGAGGAATTGCAGAACATCCATGATAAAATGGAGACTATGCTGGGTAAGGCTGGTGCTTTTGTAGATGCTATCTATGTTTGTCCTCATCATACAGATAAGGGCTTTGAGGGTGAACGTCCTGAATATAAGTGCAACTGTGATTGCCGTAAGCCAAAGCCTGGACTCTTATTACAGGCAGCCAAGGACTTCAACATAGATTTGTCAGAATCCTATATGATAGGTGATAGCCATCGTGATGTGGAAGCTGGTGAGAATGCAGGGGTCAAAAAAAGCTTTAAGGTAAATGTAAATGAAGATTTATGTTTATTGTATACAATAAAAAAATATCTATAAACATATGGAAATAACTTATTTTAATAGATCGAATAAACAAGGTGTCAGCATAAACCAAGCTTTTCTGCCATTAATAAAAAAGATAGGTGAAACGAATAGAGTGACTAATTATTATTTGCCTTCAGAAAAATATAATTTTAAGGGATTTATAAAAAACTTACTATTTGTATTTAAAAGAAGAAATAAGCATGGTATTAACCATATAACGGGAGATTGCCATTTTTTAGTATTAGCTTTATTGGGTTGCAAAACTGTATTGACTGTTCATGATTTGGGGTTTTATGTAGACCATAAAAACAACATGAATTTTCTAAAGCGTTTTATTCTTTATTTCTTGCAGATATATTTACCAATTAAATTGGCTGATAAAGTAATAGCCATAACAAATAAAACAAGAAATGAGATTAATAGAATTGTTCCATTTAAGCGAGAAATCCTAGTCGCACGTCATCATTCAGTAGATCAATTTACTTTTCTTCCAAAAAAAATTGATAAAATGCATTTAAAGTTTCTTGCTGTGGGTACAGGATGGAATAAAAATTTAGAAACTGTTATAAAAGCAGTTTCTTTTATTCCTAATTGTACATTGTTGGTCGTAAAAAAAATGAGTGAGGACCAAAAAAAAATGTGTGACAGCTTAAGAGTACACTATATTAATAGATATGACATTCCAGAGAACGAATTGGTTGAAACTTATGCTGAAGCAGACATCGTGCTTTTTCCTACTTTATATGAAGGTTTTGGAGCTATAACTGTAGAAGCGCAACGGACTGGTAGACCAGTTATAACTACAAATAAGGAACCAATGAGGAGTGTTGCTGGTATAAAAGGTGCTCTATTGTTGAATAATCCAAAAGACGATAAAGAATTGCTTCGAGCTATAAAAACAATAATCGATAATGACGAATTAAGAGACGAACTAGTTTGTAATGGTTATAAAAATTCATTATTGTATTCTTTGAATAATTGTGCAATAGAACATTTGAGAATATATAAAAGTTTGTTTAACTAAATTATTTTAATGAAATATATGAAACTGCTATTTACAACCGTGCATCCTGCGCCATATTTTGATCGTTTATTCTCGTATTTTTCTCAAAAAGGTGTAGATGTGGAGGCTTGGTATGAATTTTCAAAAGTAGAAGAGAAAAATTGGAAAACATACCATCCGAAAAGTGTTCATCTTTATAAAGAGAAAAGTTTCTTATCTAAAGCTTTGCATTTTTCAAAATTTGATTTTGTAATATTGCATTGGGGTAATAAAGAGAATATCTTAATTGCATTAATATTAAAGATAAAAGGGAAAAAATTCGCTTATTATCTAGACCATCCAGATCCTTCATCTTCAAAAACAAAGGGTTTTGTTTATATATTTAAAAAAGCAATAATGAAGATGGCGACTTATATGTTTCCTGCATGTTATAGTTGTGCAGATTATTTAAAAGAAATATATAAAATAAATGATGAAAATATTCGAGTTTGGCCATATTCGCATAGTGAAGCTCCTAAAACTATAAATGTCGTAAATGCAGAAAGAATTAAGGCTATTCATAATGGGGCTAAAGTTAAATTGCTTATAGCGAGTAGATTTATAGAGAGAAAAGGTTATAGCATCGTTTTTCAAGCTTTTAAATCGCTGGCTTCTCAAGGGGTGCTTTCTGAGTATGATATTAATGTGGTTGGTAATGGAGAGTTATATGAAGAATATAAATCAAAATTTTCAAAACTTACGCCTTTTATCCACTTTTTTGGATGGATAGAAAACGATGATTACGAAAGAATGTTAAACGAGACCGATGTCTATCTTCATCCTTCTCTTTTTGAACCATTTGGAATTCCTCCCTTAGATGCAATGGAAAGAAAAAAGTTTGTCGTTTCGACTGATGCGGTAAAGTCCATGGATATTTTTACCAATGTATCTGGAGTCAAAATATATCCCGCTTATGACTCTATGGCTTTGGCTAAAATCTTAAAATATATAATAAAAAATAAAGACGAAATTTATTCTTGGACCGAGAATAATCCTCGATTTGTTCAACAAAAATATTCGATGAATGTAAATTATAACGTATTATGCAATGAATCAATATCTAAGCGATAAATTACGAATATTTTCCTCTTTTCTTATTATACTTGTTTTGTATATACATACGGATTTTCATGAAAATGAACTTGAAGGTATGTTCGTAAACAAAAATATCCAACTTTTTATATCTGGATTGGTGGGACGCTGTGCCGTTCCATTATTCTATATCATTTCAGGTTACCTTTTCTTTTTGAAATTACCAAATGGAATGAACTCTATATATGGCAAAATGAGAAAGAGGGTGAAAACGCTATTCATTCCTTATGTTATAGGATGCTTATTCTTTGTCGGTATCTTAAGTTTAGTAGAAATTATGCCTGGCACTTCTCGATTCATGAATGGGGCGATTACACCATTGTTCCAAAAAAAAATAGAAGATATAGTTTGTGCTATTTTTTATGACGCTGGCAATGGGGGTCCTTGTGCCTTCCAACTATGGTTTTTGCGTGATTTGTTAATTATCGTTGCCACATCGCCATTGTGGTATCTGTGCCTGAAGCGGATGAAGTGGGCGTTTGTAGTCTTGACTTTTGGTCTGACATATTTACAGATACCTCATGTACCGTTTTACGCTTTGTTCTGGTTCGTCCTTGGAGGACAATTGGTTAAAGCTAAAACTTTATCCGGGTGGGGGTGTTCTGTTATTGTAACTTCAGTGCTGTTCCTTGTGGTATCTGGAATACAATTGTTTATGACTGATGTGATAGATTGGGAAGTAGTAAAGATACCGGTTATTCTGTTAGGGATATATTCCGCATGGGGATTGTATGATATGGTTGTTAGTGAGAATTTCGTATTGTCAGAGCATCGATGGCTTGCTACTGCTTGCCAGTTTACTTTTTTCATCTATCTATTCCATGAGCCAACCCTTAATATTGTAAGAAAGTTGATTCTTGTAGTCTTAGGAAAAAATGAGTATGGATATTTGATAGCATATCTCATATCTCCTTGGATATTTACTATCTGTTTTGTGTTTATTGGGTTACAGTTTAGAAAATACCTTCCTAAAGTGTATAATGTCTGCACAGGTGGAAGATAAATAAAAATCGAAAAATGAAAATCATTCATTATATACCAAGTATTGACCGAGTAGCTGGAGGTACTTCTACTTATATGCAAGTTCTTGGAAAAGAATTGGGTAAATTGGCAGAAGTGCATATCATAACTCATTCTTCAGATAATCCATTGTCTATTAGTAATTGTGAGATACATAATGTGTCTGTTTACAATCCGATCAATGGTAGATTCAAAAATGAGGTTAGTAAACTTTTTGATGTAATAAAGCCAGACTTAGTTCATGTTAATTGTTGCTGGATGCCGGCTTGTGCTTTCGTGCAACAAATGGCTCAGAAGCGCAATATAAAAGTAGTACTCACTCCTCATGGTATGTTGGAACCTTGGATTATCAAGCGTCATTACTGGACTCGTAAATTGCCAGCGTTGCTATTGTTTCAGAAAGCAGCTATCCAAAATGCAGATTGCTTGCAGGCTACTGCAGAAAGCGAAAAGGAAAATCTCTTGAAACTTGGCTATAACTCAAACATCAAGATTGTTAAACTCGGTATTGATGCAGAGAGTATCACCATGAAAACTTCCTGGAAGAAAAACAAACAACTGTTGTTTCTTTCTAGAGTGCATGTGAAGAAAGGCATTAATTATCTGATAGAAGCAGTTGATATTCTCCGTGAAGATTTACAAGGATATAAGATTCTTGTAGCAGGGGAAGGTGATGCTGATTATGTAGCCTCTCTTAAACAGCAGATTATAGATAAAGGTCTTCAAGATATAATACAACTGATAGGTGGTGTCTATGGCGACAAGAAATGGGAGTTGTTCCAAACATCTGATTTCTTTGTCTTACCAACCCATTCTGAGAATTTTGGTTTAGCCATTGCAGAATCTCTTGCATCTGGTACGCCTGTTATTACAACTGTTGGTACTCCATGGAATGATCTCAACTCATCAAATTCCGGTGCTTGGATAGAGATTGGTACTCAGCCATTAGTTAATACTTTGAGGCGATTTCTCTCATTATCTGATGAGGAATTGGAGACGATGGGCAAGAATGGCAGAAAACTCATCGAAACAAAATACTCTGCTAAGGTTATGGCAGAAGAAATGATGGTTGTATATCGCTCTATATAAATATTTTTTAATGAACAGTTTGATTTGATATTTCAAATTTAGATAATATTTCTATAAAGAAAATCATGAAAAAAGTTTTGATATGTGGTCATCGCTCTTTTGTGGCGACAGGCTTGATAAAAGAATTGGAAAACAACTGTATCAGTTATGATAGCTTCTCTAGAGGCGAGGTAAAACGTGATGGTGTTGTTGTGACTGGTAACGTGATGAATATGGCTGACAATGATTTGTTAGACGAGTATGATACAGTTGTAAACTATATCATATTGAAAGAACAGTCGGTTGAAGACAATATTGCTTATATCCAGTCTTTATTAGATTTTTGTAAAAAGAAAAAAGTTAAGCATCTTTTGCAGATTTCATCTATCAGTGTTTATCCAAATGAGGCAGATGTAGTAACAGAAACTACTAGTATAGAGAAGGATTATCACAACAAAGGTGGATATGCTAGCATCAAGGTAGCTGTAGATCATTATCTGATGGAACATTCTGTAGAAGGGATGTCTGTATCATTCATACGTCCTGGTTATATATACACCAAGAATCGTGAAATTTCTAAGGCAGGTATCTTGATTTCTAAACTTGGTATGAATGTCCTTTTAGGAGATAAAAAGACTACTCTTCCTTTGATTTGCAGAGAAACATTGCATAAAGCAATAACAAAGATAATTGTTGCAGAAAAGAAAGAACCTGTATATCTTCTATTGAACAAAGATAAAGCTACTGGTACTAAATATAACTTTGTATGCCAGCAATGGAATATCAAGCCAGCTTGCTTGCCATATACTCCAATTATGGCTTGTGCCAAACTCTTGAAAGGCATTGGCATCTTTAAGCCGCATCATTACTTAAAGGTTGTTGGCTTGTTTAAAAGAACATGGTTTAATTCTGAGCATACTGAGAAGGTACTTGGAATAAATCTGGGTAAGAAACGAATTGCTGTTATTGGAGCGGGTACGTATGGAAGTTATGTATGTAACCTTCTTTCGTTGGTTTATCCTCATGAGCAAATTGATTTATATGATGTAGGAAATGAACATCTGAAAGATGAGAGTGAGATAGGATATTTGTCTCATATTACTAATGCACCATATGAAGGTTTGCAAAAGGCTCGTTTCTTTGGTTATGGTGGTGCCTCTGTAAAATGGGGTGGTCAATTACTAACATTTACTGAGAACGATTTTGCAAATCCAGATAAGTTCCTTAGGGATATTGTGGAGATTGATAAGAAATACAAGGATGCTGTATTGGAGCGTTTTGGTTTAGAGAATAAGATACCAGAGCAGCGTATTAACGATAAGATATTTACTAAGACAGGTGTTTGGTTGAGTTATTTCCATCGTAATTTGTTCAAGCACTTTGGTATCATCAAAAATCCGAAGGTTCATATTGTATCAAATTCACGTGTTACCAAATTTTTATCGTCAGGAAATCATATAACTGGATTTGAATATATAAACAACGGACAAAAGAAAACTGCTGAATATGATCAGTACTTCTTAACCTCAGGCGCTTTTGAGAGTTCAAGAATCTTGGTTAATTCAGAACTTAGTGTGGAAAAGAATATGATGCCTTTCTCTGACCATTTATCTCAAAGAGCCTTTAAGGTAAAAAGTGGTATAAAAATGGGAGACATAGATTTCCGTTTCCATGTAAAAGGTGCCTCATTGATTACAAAGAGATTTGTGGGAGAGGTAGATGGCTATTCTTTCTATTCTCAGCCTATCTGCAATGAAGATTTTCCGTTCTTCAGGGATTTGAAGAAACTTTTGTTCGGGCACAAATTTAGAGCAGGACTAATCTTGAATATCATCAAGAATATTCCTCAATGCATTGCTTTTGCCTGGTATATGATGATTTTGAAGAAAATGTATGTCTACAATAATGAATTCTATCTTCAGATTGATATTGAGGCTCCACGTGAGTCTGGCAAGATGACTCTGGATGAGGAAAAAGATAAGTTTGGAGAAAAGAGTGTAGATGTAGATTTGTCAATTTTGCCAAAAACTGGAGAGTTGTTTACAAAGGCTCGTGCTATCATTAAAGACTATCTTGACAAGAATGGAGTGGTATATGAAGAATTGCCATTTAGTACTTCGGCAGAGAAGTATGAAGATGTTTATCACCCATTTGGCATGTTCTGTGATTTCAAAAGTGCGGATGATTATTTTACTCATTTTGATAACATGCTTGTTATCAATACAGGTGTTTTGCCTAGAGCTGGTGGTATCAACTCTACATGTGCAGTATTGCCTTTAGTAGAAGAATATATTAATAACAGAATGGGTTAATATGAAAAAGGTAATAGATGTTGGTAAGATTACCATGCGAAATAAGATGGCAAGAGCGATATGGAATATCGTTTCTGCCATCTTATTCAGACCATTTGGAACGAAACTGTTTAATCCTTGGAGATTATCTTTGCTTAGATTGTTTGGTGCTGATGTTAAACATGATTCTGGTGTTTATGCCTCTACTAAGATTTGGGCTCCATGGAACTTAAAACTTGGGCATAATGCCTGGTTGGGTCCTGATGTTATTTGTTATAATCAGGCTAAAGTAACATTAGAAGATAACGTAACCGTTTCTCAATATTCTTATTTGTGTACAGCTGGACATAAAACGGATACGATTAATGAAAATGACAGCGGATTAATTGTAGCTCCTATCACTTTACGTAAAGGTTCATGGGTTGGAACCCGTGCTTTTATAAGTATGGGAGTTACTATTGGCGAATATGCGATAGTCGGAGCTACAGCCTCTGTATATAAAGATGTAGAAGCATATACAATTGTTGGTGGCAATCCTGCCAAGATGATAAAGAAAAGAACATTGAAATAACTTCTTAATATGAATAAGGTAGAGGAAAAACTGCTTGATATATTACGAGAGGAAGTTCTGAAGCAAGAAGGGGCGGATACTCAAATTAATAAATCAAGGGAACTAATTCGTCTAGCCAAGGAGCATACTGTGCTTGGATTTATAGCTAATGCAGTATGCACTGGTCGGTTGCGTCTTGCAGTTTCTCATGGCCAAGAAAGTTTAAAGAAACAAACTGTTCTTGGATTGATGCAATATCACATGCTTCAGCAAAAGCAATATCAGCAGTTTGAACGCACAATATCGGCTTTTGCAGATTTAATGAATAAGCATAAGATTCCGTATGTGGTTTTTAAGGGAATGGCTGTGGCGCAGTTCTACCCTTCACCTTATTCTCGCACAATGGGAGATGTTGATTTCTATATTCCTGCTTCAGATTTTGATAAGGCTGTAGGTATTATTGAAAGCGAGTTGAAGGTTACTATCGAAAAAGATGAAATTGATAAGCATTTTTGTTTCGATTGCCAGGGTATCAGATTTGAGATGCATTATCAAATTGAGACGTTTGGAAATGCCAAGCATCAGAAGTATTTCAATCGTTTGATAGATACATCGCTAACTTCTACTTCTAGTTTTAAAGCAAATGATAAAGATGTAGCAATGTTACCTCCTCTTGGTGACTTGATTGTTGTCTTTAAGCATTGGTTTAACCATTTGTTGATTGAAGGTGTAGGTTTGCGTCAGACTTTAGACTTGTTAGTATTATTGAATGCTTATCAAGATAAAATAGATTTCTTCTTGTTGCAGAAACATCTGAAAGCTATAGGCTATTGGAAGGCTTTTAAAGCAATGGTAGCAATGATGGAAAAATGCTTTGGATTAGTGTGTGCCAATAGTTATTGTCATCTGGAAAGTACAGACTATACTTATGGTGACATGCTGTTGCGTGAAGTTCTATCGAGTGGTAATTTTGGCCAAAAGGCTTATAGAAATCATTCTCAAGGAAGAAAGAAAAGTATGGAGACTGCGCAAAGAGCATTAGGACATTGTCTAAAGTTCTTCCGTTTGGCTCCATGGGATATATGTTGTCTTCTGCCTAAGCGTATTATGATAACGTTTAAGAAAAGAATTAATTAACAAAAATCATTTTTTATTATATGGGTAATACAATAGCTGCTATCATCTTGACAAAAGATGAAGAGAAACACATCGCTCGATGTATAAATTCATTAAAGGGTGTTTGCGAAGAGGTATTTGTTATTGATTGTTTTAGTAGTGATCGAACTAAAACTGTAGCGGAATCGCTTGGGGCAAAGGTTTATCAGCATCCTTGGAAGAATTATGCTACTCAGTTTAACTGGGGATTGCATAATTGTCCTATTACGGCAGATTGGGTCTGGCGTATTGATGCCGACGAATTCTTAGATAATGGCCTAGGACAAAGTGTGAAAAAGGCTGTCACCGAATGTGCGGATGATGTGAATGGTATCTATGTAAGAAAGCGCATCGACTTCATGGGTAGGCCTTTGATGCATGGAGGTTGGTATCCGAGCTATCATCTGAAGGTTTGGCGTAGAGGTCATGGTGAATGTGAAAACCGTTGGATGGATGAACATATCCGTATATTTGATGGTAAAGCTATCACGGTAGATGAAGGTGATCAGGTTGATGCTAACTTGAACGACCTAACTTGGTGGATGAACAAGCATAACGGATATGCAACCAGAGAAATGGCGGATATGCTGATGATGGAATATGGATTGGATGCTTCGGCACAGGAAGTGGTTCCAAAGTTCTTTGGTACAGAGGAACAGCGCAAGCGATGGTTGAAAGTGAAGTATATCAAAGCACCTTTGTTCCTAAGACCTTTCATCAATTTTACAATTCGTTATGTTTTGAAGGCTGGCTTCCTGGATGGCAAGGAGGGCTTTATCTGGCATTTCCTCCAAGGCTTCTCTTATCGCTTCTTGGTAGATGCCAAAATCTTCGAGCTGAAAAAACGGTTCGGTTTTGATCGTGCTAAAATCAAGCAATACTTGATTGACAATTATATCACGGATCATACCGATGCGGGAAGTAAGAGATAGAAAACTGAAGTTTTGTGGTTGATATCCAGCTCCATTGGTCGTGGTTATCCTATGGTGAAGTATGGAGATATTGATATAAAAAATGAACAATATTGTTGATTTAGCTTGTCAGTTAGAAGAAACGTGTAGGTTTTGTTATCCGCCAGAAAAGGAGCGAATCCTATATACTACAGAAAACTTCTATGTAATGGCTTCTTTGGGTCCTATAGTCGAGGGATATTTGTTGATTGTATCTAAAAAACATATTCCGGCTTGTGCCAATATTCCAACAGAATTCATACAAGAATATCTTGACTTGAAAGAGAAAGTAAAGGATGTCTTGAATAAAGTATATGGTGCTTGCATCTTCTATGAACATGGAAAAACTGGATCTTGCTTGATAGGCAAGGATCATAGGCATTGTTTTCATGCTCATCTTCATTGTATTCCTGTTGAAGTCTATATTTCTGATATTGTAAAGTCTGAAATGGAAGGCTATACATTCGATAGTCTGACTGATGCTTATGAATTTGCCAAGAAGAGCGAAAGATATTTGTATGTTGAAGATTCACATATAATGGTTTTTACTCCTGAAATGTCTTTGAGATCTCAATATCTAAGATATAAACTATCGTGTGCATTAGGAACACCTGAACGCTGGAATTGGGTTGAACTCCAAAATTGGGATGTTATTATGGATACGGTAAATAAGTTAAAGCCTTATTTTTAAGATGAGATATATCAAATCTAATGACGTGAATACTCGTATAGCGGAATTGCAAGACAATTTGGATGCGAATATTCGCACTATCGGTGGTGATGTTGGCTGGCACCAACATTTAGGGGCAAGAAAAATTGGTATCGTTGCTTCTGCAATAGGGATTCTTATGCATCAGAAACTTGAAACTGCATTTGCCAAAGAAGAGAATGTGGTTACTGGTTTGGCAAATAAGCAAAAAGCAGATGGTGGTTGGCCTTACATTTCTAATTCCCATAACGAGTCTAATGTCGAAGCAACCTGTTGGGCATTGTTAGCGTTGTATGCTTGTAATGAGAATGGTCAATATAATGAACGAATATCTCATGGTACAAAATGGCTCTTGGATCAAAATCCATCGGGAAAGGATGATCTGGGCTGGCCTTTTAGGGAAAATGGAGAAGCTAGGGTCTATATTACCTGCTTTGTCTTGAGAACATTATCTGTTCTTAATAGGGTAGATAATGAAAAAGTAGAAGCTGCGATTCATTGGTTGATGAATATTCAGAATAGAAAAGGTGGTTGGGGTGAAGTTCTTGGAGATGAGCCAAGTATTTTCTTTACTTCTTATGCACTACTGACATTATCGGAATTGGCTGATAAAACTCAGCGAAGTTTCAATGAAAGTATTGATAATGGAAAGAAATGGTTGAGGTCTTCCATGAAAAACTTGTCTTTGGAGGCTTCCTTTCTTAACTGTCGTCTGGAGATGATAGAATCCGAAAATCAAGGTAATAAATATAGGGTATCTTTCTTTCATTATGTACTTCCTTATGTAGTCTTATGTTACGAAAAATTAGGGATACATAATAAGGTGCTTTTCGATTCCATAAAGTTGTTGTTGGCTAGAAGTAAAGGTGGAGTTGTGGAACATCCGATGCTTGACAACTCAAAGAAGCGTCCTATATGGGCTCTTTATGGCGTATTTCTGGCTTTATCTAGTGTTGTTTCTTGTAATGCTTCTAATAAACTTATATTTGTCTTCTTGAATCGTATATATCGAATTTCAAGTAATTGGTTTACAAAATGTTTGCTTAAATTGGCTAGCGTTTGGACTCTGTGCGTCATTATTATCGCATTAGTCATATATTTTGGTGGAGCAGCCGCCGCAACATATTGGAATGACATATATAAATGGCTGGTAGACTATTCTTCGCCTAATTGGGCTACTTTATGTTTGTCAGTTATGACTTCAATGATAGCTACAGGTATTATAAGTGTGATGTTGTTGTTGAAGAAAATTAAATTGAATTTATTCTACAAATGAAAGTATCGATTATAACTAGTTGTTACAACCGTGAGAAGACGATTCGCGGTGCAGTGGAGAGTGTGTTGGCGCAGGATTATCCTGACATCGAGTATA
>OOCQ01001386.1_pt1 | contig 14875 bp, 12 predicted proteins | sample 1671121 | NCBI WGS metagenome assembly OOCQ01 (sample SAMN06348124, study PRJEB24527) | human gut metagenome | biome: human gut; feature: ankylosing spondylitis patient; material: feces | host: Homo sapiens | place: China | collected 2015-10 | reverse complement strand
AATGCCATTAGCAGAATTTTCGGTTCCAGCTAATAAAATCAGGTTTCCAGCTAATTGAGGCCAAAATCGCCGTTTTCTATGCTTTATGCAACTTCACAGCATAAGAAAACCTTTTGGACATACAAAAAAGCGCAGAAGGCTTCCTTTGAGAAACACCTTCTGCGCTTTTTTGTTTTACATTGCGATCCAGCCCAGAGCATTTGCCACAGAGCTGATCAGGATAATGGCCGCAAAGATGGGGCACAGATACTGGATCATGAAGTTGAAGATCTTTTTGCGGCGGAAGGGCTTGCCGCTCAGCGTCACCTCTTCTTCGATCTTCTGCACGCCGATCACGCGGGACACCAGCAGGCAGATAGCAATGGCTGCAATGGGCATCATGACAGAGTTGGTGAGGAAATCGAAGAAATCCAGAAACTGCATTCCGAACACCGTCACGCCCGCCAGCGGGCCATAGCCCAGTGCCGAAAGGCTGCCCAGCGCCACCATGATCAGGCCGATCAGTGCCGTTGCGCGCTCGCGGCTCCAGCCCAGCTCGTCCTCAAAGGTGGAGACAGCGCTCTCGGTCAGGGCAATGGAGCTGGTCACGGCTGCAAACAGCACCAGCAAAAAGAACAGGATGCCCACCACATGGCCAAAGCCCATGCTCTCGAACACCTTGGGAATGGTAATGAACATCAGCGCCGGACCGGCCTGCAGGGTGTCCGGGTCGCCGCCGGAGAAGGAGAACACCGCCGGAATGATCATCAGGCCCGCCATGATGGCAATGGCCGTGTCAAACACTTCCACGTTCTCGGTGGATTCCTCAATGGAGACATCCTTTTTCATATAGGAGCCAAAGGTGACCAGAATGCCCATAGCGATGGACAGCGAATAGAACATCTGGCCCATGGCCGTGACCACCGTCATCCAGGAAAAGTTTGCCACGTTCGGCACCAGAAAATACTTCACACCTTCCAACGCACCCGGGCGCGTGACCGAATAGCCCGCAATGACCACCGAAAGCACCACCAGCACCGGCATCATCACCTTGGAAACACGCTCCACGCCGTTGCGCACACCGGCAAAGATGATGGCCAGCGTAAAGGCCGTGAAGATCAGAAAGCACACCTCTGCCGACAGTCCGCTGGAAATGAAATTGGAAAAATAACCGTCCTGCGAAAGCTCACTGCCATGGCCGCTGATATACTCCGACAGATAGCGGATGACCCAGCCGCCGATGACCGAATAGTACGGCACGATCAGAATGGGGATGACCGCATTGATCCAGCCGCCGAACCGCAGGCCGCCCTTTTTGCCAAAGGCTCCAAAGGCACCCACCGGGCTTTTGTGGGTCATGCGGCCCAGTGCCGTTTCGGCCACGATCATCGTGTAGCCAAAGGTGGCGGCCAGCACGATGTACACCAGCAGAAAAATGCCGCCGCCGTATTTCGCGGCGAGGTACGGAAACCGCCAGATGTTGCCCAGACCCACCGAAGCGCCTGCGGCCGACAGCACAAAGCCGATCTTACCGGAAAAGGCGCTGCGCTTTTGTTTTTGCGTATCCATGATTTAATTCCTCTTTTCCTATATTCCTGTACATAAGTGGTCCTAGTGTACCATATCTGTCCGTCAAATACAACGGTCCCGCCTGTTTGCGTGCAAAAAAACAAACAGCGCCCCGCAAGGGAGCGCTGCCTGTTTTTATAAGAGGTATACGCGTTGCTCTCAGAAGATGCTGTAGCCCAGCAGCTGCGGCAGGGCGGTGGTAAGCGGGCCCCACAGGCTGATGGAGATCAGAACGATCACATTGCAGATCACGTAGGGCGCTGCGCCCTTGAAGATCTCGATGATGGGCATACGGTTGATCTTGTTGCAGGCGTTCAGGCACATGCCGACCGGCGGGGTGACCAGACCGATGGCCAGACCGGTGATCATCATGGCACCGAACTGCAGCGGCGAGAAGCCGTACTGCACCATGACCGGCAGCAGGATGGGGGTGAGCAGCAGGATGGCCGGGCTGACATCGATGAAGGTGCCGATCATCAAGATCAGCACATCAAAGATCAGCGCAATGGCCCACGCGGGCATGTTCAGGGACATGAAGAAGGCACCCACCGTCTGCGGCACCTTCTGCATGGTCAGCACCCATGTGAAGATGGTGGTGAAGCCGATGATGAGCATGATGGAGGAAGAAGAGATCAGGGTCTTTTTCAAAGCCTCCCAGACACCCTTCCATGTCAGCTCCTTGTAGACGAAGAAGCCCACCAGCATGGAATACAGCACGGCCACACCGGCACTTTCGGATGCAGTGCACACGCCGAAGGAAACGCAGATGATGATGAACAGCGGCATGATGAGGGCAGGGATGCCGGAAAGCAGGCTCTTGGCGGCGCGCTTGCCGTCAAACTTGACCTTTTCCGGATGCCAGCCCTTCTTGGCGCTGATGATGTACACCAGCACCAGCTGGGTCAGACCGATCAGGATGCCGGGCACGGCACCTGCCACGAACAGCGCACCCACCGATGCACCGGAGATCATGGAGTAAACGATCATGGGTGTGGAGGGCGGGATGATCATGCCCATGGTAGAGGATGCCACCGTGATACCGGCAGAAGCTTCCGGCGGGTAGCCTTCCTTCTCCATGGCGGGGATCAGGATGGAACCCAGAGCCGAGGTATCGGCCACAGAGGAACCGGAAATGCCGCCAAAGATCATGGAAGCCACAATGTTCACTTCGCCCAGACCGCCGCGGATGGGCCGCAGCAGTTCCATGCAGAAGTTAATAATGCGCTGGGTGATGCCACCGGTGTTCATCAGTTCGCCAGCCAGCATGAACAGCGGCATGGCGATCATCAGCTCACTGTAGGCACCGTTCCACACGCGCTGCGGCAGCATGGTGATAAAGGTAGGTGCATAGATCAGGATGTAGGTCACGCAGGAAGCACCGATGGCGAAAGCCAGCGGGATGCCCAGCGCGGCAAAGAAGATCAGCAGCACCAGAAGGATGAGCATTGCCATAGTTGTGTATTCTCCCCTTTCCGCTTATGCGTCGTCACGGCTCAGCGCCTGATTCTTGGGCGCAAAGTAGGAAATATCGGCCTTGTACAGGGTGATGATCTTGATCACGACGCAGATGGCACAGATGATGCCGCACACCGGCATGATGCCGTACATATACATCATGGGGATCTCCATGCCCTGACTGATCTGCTTACCGGCAACGCCCACATACTTGAAGCCCTGATAGGTGAACACCAGCACCACGGCCAGCACGATGAGGTAATTGACGATAGCCAGCCAGCGCTTGCGGGCAGGCTTGACACCGTCGTAAAGGATGTCGATCATGACGTGCTCGTCCTTGATCACGTTGATGCCCATGCCCCAGAAGGTGGTAAAGGCAAACAGGGTGGTGTTGAACTCTGCCAGCTGCTTCCAGCTCAGGGAGAAGCAGTAGCGCGCAATAACGGTAAAGATCACAAGAGCCGCCAGCAGTGCCATGGCGATCACGCCGATGGTAAAATACACGTCGAACAGCTTTTTCCCGAATTTTTTAAGGTTTTCGATGGTGCTCAGCCCCTTTCGGTTATTTTACAACTTTTTCCATCGGCCTGTTACAGCAGAGGGCAGCCCGCAGGCTGCCCTCTCGCCTTTACCGTAACATGGCCGTTTTTGCCTTTGGTCGTTTCTGCTTATGCCTTTGCGACGATATCCTGCATCTCCTTGATCTCGTCGGCGGTGCAGATGCCCTCGGTGACACACTGGTCGTACACGGACTGCACAGCGGTCTGGAAGGCCTTCAGCTCATCGGCAGAGGGCTCGTAGACTTCGCAGCCGGAATCCACGATGGTCTGCTTTGCGGCGCTGGAGTTCTTGTCGATCAGCTCGTCGTTGTACTCGCCCATCTTGGTGGCGCACTCGGTAATGATATCGCGGTACTCCTCGGGCAGGCTGTTCCACCATGCTGCGTTCACATAGAAGGGGTCCGGATGGAACTGGTAGTTGACCTCGGTGAAGTACTTCTGCACTTCATAGAACTTCATGCCCTCCACGTTGACCCAGGGGTTCTCCTGACCGTCTGCAACGCCGGTCTTCAGGCCCATGTACAGGTCGGAGTACGGGATGGTGGTGGTGGTAGCACCCATTGCCTGGAAGGTCATGTCAATGGTCTTCATGCCGTTGGTGCGCATCTTCAGGCCCTTCAGGTCTGCGGGAGCCTTGATGGGGTGCTTGGAGTTGGAGAACTGGCGGTAGCCGCCTGCATCGCACAGGTTAATGATGACAGTGCCCGTCTCGCCCTCGGCCTCAGCGCACACCTTCTGTGCCAGATCGCTCTGCAACAGAGCCGTGACCTGCGCACGGGTGTTGGTCAGGAAGGGCAGGGTGAACATCAGCAGACGGGGGCTGAAGTCGAACTGACCGCCGCGCATGCCCTGCACGGTGCCGGCCACGACCTGCTCCAGCATCTCCTTCTCGGTGCCCAGCTGGCCGTTGCCGTAAACTTCGATCTTCACATGGCCGTTGGTGGCCTCTGCCACATCGGCGGCAAACTGTTCCATGGAAACAAAGCGGGGGTTGCCCTCGGGCTGTGCATGACCCACGGTCATGGTGAAGTCGCCCAGAGAAGCAAACTTGTCCTCACCGGCTGCAGCAGCGCTGGCTGCGGTGCTGGTGGATGCTGCGCCGGAAGCAGCCGGAGTGGATGCACCGGAACCGCCGCAGGCTGCCAGAGCACCTGCAGCTGCCATTGCACCAGATACCTTCAGGAAATTGCGACGAGAGATCTTTTTCATAATCTTCCTCCTTGTTTCAGGGGCACCGTTTTGCCTCATACGCCAGCAAAGTTTTTAGCGATCCCCTGTATACAGCATTTTCATTGCACGCTAATCGTAACAGAAAATTCACATCCGCACAAGAGCCAAACTTCACCAACTTCGCAAAGTTTCTTTGTGCATAACTAACAATCTTATCCGTTTCTCGTGGAAACTGTTACAATCCGATGACACAATTCCGTTCATTTTCATCTGATATATCAATTTTTTGTCAAAAATGATAAATTTCGGAGCTTTTCCTATACTTGTATACAGGTTCTTGTATACTTCATCCTCATGCGTTGACAATCTCTTTTGGGCAGGCTAAAATAGAACTATCTTATCATCAACTGTATAAATGGAGTGTGAGCACATGGCTGAACAGCTGCATCCGGAGGACATCTACCAGACGCTGGAATATGAGATCGTTACGCTGAAGATCAAGCCCGGAGAGACCATCAGCGAAAATCAGCTGTGCAAACGGTTCGGCATTTCGCGCACACCGGTGCGCACTGCTCTGCAGCGGCTGGAGCAGAATGGCTTTGTGCAGATCATTCCCTGCAAGGGCACCATCGTCACCCCCATTGATCTGGATATCGTGGATCAGATCGTGTACCAGCGCACCGCTGTGGAAAGCATGGTCCTGCGTGATTTTATCCAGGTGTGTTCCCCCAAGGAGTACATTGAGATCAAGCATAAGTATGACCTGCTGGAAGAGATGGCCCAGACCATGACCGACCCGGACAATGTGGATATCAATGCCTTCCTGACGCTGGACCTTGAAATGCACTCCATCTGGTTTTGCAGCATGAACAAATGGTACATCTGGCAGAACCTGACAAAGCCGCAGCCGGATTATTCCCGCTTTACCCGTCTGGATGTGGTGCGGGCCAACAATGTGCCGGATGTGCTGAGCGAGCACCGGGAAATTTTGCGGGTGATCCGGGAAAAAGATCTGGATGCCATTGAACCGCTGATCCGGCAGCACCTGTACGGCGGCCTGCGCCGCATGGGCACCCAGCTGTACGCAGAAAAGTACAGATCCTATTTTACCGGCATCTGAACCAATGAAAAACAGGCGCATCCGCCAGCCCTTCGGCCTTTGGATGCGCCTGTTTCGTTTTTTTGTATGATTTACTGCTTGTGGTACTTGCGGTCCTCTTCCTCGTAAACAGGGTCACAGGTCAGGTACATTCCCAGCCGGTTCAGGGTGCTGGTATCCACACCCGAGAGCAGCACGGTGGAGTGCACATCGCAGCCCTTGAGGTTGGGCAGCTGATGCATGGCCGCTGCAGCCTGCTCGTTGGAAGCAGCCGAGCTGGAAAGTGCGATCAGGATCTCGTCGGTGTGCAGGCGGGGATTCTTGCCGCCCAGATAGTTGGTCTTGAGGGTCTGGATGGGCTCAATGGAAGCTGCGCTCACAAGGTCGGTCTCCTGCGGGATGCCGGCCAGCACCTTGAGAGCATTCATCAGAGCAGATGCTGCTGCACCCAGCAGCGGACCGGTCTTGCCGGTAACAACGGTGCCGTCCGGCAGCTCAATGGCGGCAGCAGGGGCCCCGCCGGTGCTCTCGCTGCGGGCATGAGCCTGCTTTTCCACTTCGCGCTGGCCCACGGTCAGGTCGGCCTGATTCATCAGCAGTTCCAGCTTGTAGCGCTCGGTCTCCTTGACCGTGCCGGTGATCTTCTGCTCACACAGGCACTTGAAGTAGCGGCGCAGGATCTCCTGCCGGAAATTGTCCGTGAGCTCGCCGGTGACCCCGGCCCGGACGATGCTGTTCTCGTCCAGCCGGATGTAGACCGGGATGGTGACGCTGGCGTCGCGCGGGTTGGCCTCCAGGCTGATGCGCGTCACCTGGCCCATGGGCACGCCGCGGAAGACCACGGGCGCCCCGATATTGAGGCCGCTCACCGAGCCGTCGAAGTACAGGACGTATTCGATGTCGTCACTGAACATGCGGCCGCCGCCCAGCAGGATGATGCCCGCCACCAGCAGCGCCAGTCCACCGATGACGAAAGCCCCTACAGCGGTTTTGAATGATTGTTTTGCCATGCCGTATCCTGTGGGTTCAGTCCTGTTGTTGGGGGCCGCCCGCTTCGCCGCGCGTCAGGAAGCGCAGGGCCTGCAGCTCGGTGTGTGGGTCACGCACCAGTTCGGAGGGGTTGCCCCGGGCAGTGACGCGCCGGGTCCGCACGTCGAGATAGATGCCGTTGCTGGCGATGGCGAAGATGCTGGCCAGCTCGTGGGAGACGATGACGAAGGTCGTGCCCAGGGCGTCGCGCAGCTCCAGGATCAGGTCGTCCAGCATGCGGGCGCTCACCGGGTCCAGACCGGCGGAAGGTTCGTCCAGAAAAAGGATTTCGGGATCGAGGGCCAGGGCCCGGGCCAGACCGGCCCGCTTGCGCATGCCGCCGCTGATCTCCGAAGGATAGTAGTCCTCGAAACCGGCCAGACCGGCCAGGGCCAGCTTGAGCGAGGCCTGCTCGCGGATCTCGTCGTCATCGAGGTCGGTGTACTGCTGCAGCGGCAGGCCCACGTTCTCGGCCAGGGTCATGGAGCTCCACAGGGCGCCGCCCTGGAAGAGGACGCCCGTACGCCGCAGGATGCGGCGGCGCTCTTTTTCGGTACAGGCCCAGATGTCCGTATCGCCGTAAAGCACCTGGCCGCTCTGGGGCTGCTTGAGGCCCATGAGCGTGCGCAGGAGCGAGCTCTTGCCGCAGCCGGAACCGCCCATGATGAGGAAGATGTCATCGGCGGCCACATCGAAATTGACGTCACGCATGAGCACGAAGGAGCCGTAGCCCAGGGTCAGGTCGCGGACGCGCAGGCGGGGAGTGCTCATGTCAGATGCCCAGTACGTTGCAGATGATGGTGATGACGGCCGTGGCGATGATGATGCCCACGATGGACTGGACCACGGCCGTGGTGGTGGCCAGGCCCACGGCCTGGGCGCTGCGGCCGCAGCGGATGCCCTGATAGCAGCCCGCTAGGGCGATGATGATGCCGAACACCGTACCGTAGGCGATGCCGATGAGCCCGTGGACGAAGGAGGCCATCTGCATGGTGGCGTTGAGGTATTCGGCGGAACTCAGCCCCAGCATGGAGACGCCCACCACATAGCCGCCCAGGATGCCCATGAGGTCGGCATAGACCGTGAGCAGGGGGACCATGAGCATCAGGGCCAGCATGCGCGGCAGCACCAGAAAATCTATGGGCGAGATGCCCAGGGTGGTCAGGGCGTCCACTTCCTCGTTGACCTGCATGGTGCCGATCATGGCCGCATAGGCGGCCCCCACGCGGCCGGACATGACCACGCCCACCATGACCGCGCCCATGACGCGCAGCATGCCGATGCCCACCAGCCCGGCCACATAGATCTGGGCGCCGAACTGCGTCAGCTGCACCGCGCCCACAAAGGCCAGGATCAGACCGAACAGCAGGCTGGTGATGGAGATGATGGGCAAGGCGCGCACACCGCATTCGTACATGGCTTCTATAAAGTCCTGCATGCGCATGCCGGCGCGTCCCAGGATGAGACGCCAGATGGAAAGGGGCACATCGCCGAGGAATTCCAGAAAATCCGCACAGCGGGGCGGCAGGTCTATGACCGCTTCGCCCACCCGGGCGAAAAGCCCTTGCCGGTGGTCGCTGCGGGCGGCCCCTGCCTGGGCCGGGATGGCGAAGGCCAGGTGCAGCAGTCGTGCCAGTCCTGTGGGCAGGTCCTGGCTGATATCGATCTGCGCGGCGCGGGCGGCCTTGTGCAGCTGGACGAGGAAGACCAGGAGGCTGCTGTCCCAGGCGTCGAGGGAGGCCGCCGCGAGGTGCAGCTGCCGGATGCCGGGGCCTCGCAGCTGCTGCAGGGCGTCGGCACACTGCGGCGGCCAGGGCGTATTGATGGCCCAGCTGCCGGAGACGGTGACCTGCAGGCGCTCTCCGGCCCTGTCCAGGTTTACTTGCGGACTTGTTTCCATCTCTATAGTATACGCGCAGGACAGAAGCTACGCAAGGAGGGAGGCCGCTCCCCCGCAGGCTTTTTCCCCTTTTTTGCTTACCCTACAACCCCGGATTGCCATGTCGCTGAAACAACGCCTCGGGCTTGCCGCAGAGCCCGTCTTTCTCATGGATGGCTCGGCCTTCATCTATCGCGGCTTTTTTGCCAACAGGAACATGCAGCGTTCCGACGGTTTCCCCACCAATTCCCTGGTAGTGGTCAGCCGCGTGCTGCTGCGCATCCTGCGCGAAGAGCGCCCCCGCTATTTCGCCTTCGTGCAGGACGGCAAGGGCCCCAACTTCCGGCACGAGATATTCCCCCTCTACAAGGCCAACCGCGATGCCACGCCCGAAGATCTGGTACGCCAGCTGGATCCCATCCACCGCATGGTGCGGGCCCTGGGCCTGCGGCTGGAAGTCTCGCAGGGCTGCGAGGCCGACGACTGCATCGCCTCGCTGGCGGCGCGCTTCGCGGCGGAACATCCCGTCATCATCGTCAGCGGCGACAAGGACCTGAAGCAGTGCCTGGGCCCCAACGTCTACATGTGGGACCCGGCCTCCAAGGAAGAAAAGCTGGTGAGCGAGGCCGATTTCACGGCAGAGAGCGGCGTGACGCCCGCCCAGTGGCCCGACGTGCAGGCCCTCATCGGCGATACCAGCGACAACATCCCCGGCGTGCCGGGCATCGGTCCCAAGACCGCGCGCCAGATCTTCTCCATCTGCCCCAGTCTTGAGGACATCCGCGACCATTTCGTCCTGCTGCCGCCCAAGATGCAGGCCAAACTGCAGGCGCATCTGGAAAACATGTTCACCTGGCGCGAGCTCACCACCTTGAGACGCGATTTCTGCCCCGGCGTCACGCTGGACGACCTGCGCGTGCGGCCGCTGGATGCCGCCACCTGCGCCTTGCTCACGGAAGAGTTCGAGCTCTTCGCCCTGCGGCGCGAGCTGGCCGCTCTGGACCGTCTGCAGGCCGCCGAGGCCGACCTGCCCGAGGAGTTCCTGGATGCGGGCAGCATCCGTGAGGACGCACAGCCTGCAGCCGGGAAGAAGGCGGCTGCGGAACAGGCCTCCCTGTCGCTGGCCCAGCCTGCCCGCAGCGGTCGTGCCACCAGCCAGATGAGCCTTTTGGACGCCATGCCGCAGGAGTCCGCGCCCGCGCTGGATGACGTGTCGGCCCTGCCGGACTGCGGAGATGCCCGCGTGGCCCTGATCTGGGCCCACGGCGACCGCGAGGCCCCCTATCTGGCCGTGGAAGGCGCTGACGGCAGTTCTTTGGGAGAATGGCAGTGGAAAGGTCCTGTGGCGGAGCTAGCCCGGTGGCTGGCCCCTGCCCGCACCCTGGTGACGGCTGACCTCAAGGGCATGCTGACCTCCGCGTCCTGCTGGCAGTTCCTGGCCGGGCGTGCGGGGGACTGCATCGATCTGGGCGTGGCCGCCTATCTGCTGAACCCCGAAGAGAACGATTACGGCTGGCCCCGTCTTTCGGCCCGCTGGGGCGCCGTGCTGCGCCATGAACTGGAGAGCAGGGGCGAGACGGCCCCCGGCCCCGCGCGCCTGGGACTGGCCATGGCGCAGCTGTTCGAGCAGCGCATGGAAAAGGACGGCCTGCTGGAGCTGTTCCGGCGCCTGGAGATGCCCCTGCTGCCCGTGCTGGCAGGCATGGAACAGAGCGGGGTGGCCATCGACGCCGCAGCCTTCCGGGCCTTCCTCGACGATGTGCAGGGCCGGCTGGACCAGCTCACGGCCCATGTCTACGAGCTGGCGGGCACGCAGTTCAACATCCGTTCGGCCCAGCAGCTGGGCGATGTGCTGTTCAACGGGCTGGGCCTGCCCGCGCCGCGCAAGACCAAGGGCGGCCAGGCGTCCACCAGCCAGCAGACGCTGGAAAAACTGGCCGGGCAGCATCCGGTGGTGGACAGCATCCTGCAGTACCGCAAGCTGGAGAAGATGCGCTCCACCTATCTCGATCCCCTGCCGCGCCTGGTGGACCCGCAGGGCCGCATCCATACCACTTTCAACCAGAAGGCCACGGCTACGGGACGGCTCTCCTCCAGCAATCCCAACCTGCAGAACATCCCCGTGCGCGGGCCGCTGGGCAAGCGCATGCGCTCCTGCTTCATCGCCGGGCCGGGTCGCCTGCTGGTCTCGGCCGACTATTCGCAGGTGGAGCTGCGCGTGCTGGCCCATGTCTCGCAGGATCCGGCACTGCTGGAAGCCTTCCGCAACGGCGAGGACATCCACGCCCGCACGGCGGCCCTGGTCTATGACCTGCCGCCCGACCAGGTGAGCCCGGACCAGCGCCGCAATGCCAAGACCATCAATTTCGGCCTCATCTACGGCATGGGTGCCCAGAAACTGGCCCAGGAGCTCAAGATCAGCACCACGCAGGCCAAGGACTTCATCGCCCGTTACTTCGAGCGCCTGCAGGGCCTGAAGGAGTTTTACGAAGGCGTGGAGGCCTCGGCCCGCAAGCACGGCTTCGTGACCACTCTGGGCGGTCGCCGCCGTCTGCTGCCGGACATCAATTCCGCCAGTGGACAGGCTGCGGCCCTGGCCCGCCGTCAGGCCATCAATACCGTGATCCAGGGCTCGGCGGCGGACATCATCAAGCTGGCCATGCTGGCCGTGGCCCGTGACGAGCGCCTGCGGGAGCTGGATGCCCGCCTGCTGCTGCAGGTGCACGACGAACTTTTGCTGGAAGTGCCCGCCGATGCCGCCGAAGAGGCCGGGGCCCTGGTGGCCCGCCTCATGCAGGATGTCTGCCCCGCAGGCAAGGAGCTTTCCGTGCCGCTGCTGGTGGACTGGGGCACCGGTCACGACTGGGGCGCGGCACATTAAGTTGCCGACATGGAGGCACCTGTTTGGGAGAAGGGGGACTCGTATAAATCGGGGTCCCTTTCTCCCAGTTTTTTTCTGCGTGGGCTTGGGAAAACGGCCGGAGCATGCAGTTCTTTCCGCGTTTTTCCCGTTCGTATCCGCGAGCCCAAAAGGGCAGGGGACCGGTGCCTTTTGGGGGCAGTCTGTCCGCCTTTTGGGTAGCAGCTGCTGGCCCCGTAAAAGCGGGTCGCAAAATACCAATATTTTCAAATGGTTTTTGTCTTGGTACAAATTTTTGGCAAAAAAAGGATGACAGCCGGAGCATTTTGATATACACCAACCCGCAGCCGTCTGGAATACGGCACAAATTTGGCATTCCGTCGTGAATGCTTGACAAGTTGCGCGCTTTGCGATAAAGAGCGCTTTCTTTGTGAGCGATACTGTCGTCACCCGTTAGGCGGATTTTCCGCCGCTTGATGGCTACTGAGATAAGTAGATGAGGAGTTCATCCCGATGAAGACGTTCAGCCCCACCCCGAAAGACATCAACCACGAATGGTTTGTGGTTGACGCCCAGGATCAGGTGCTGGGTCGTCTGGCCAGCCAGATCGCCCACCGCCTGCGCGGCAAGCATAAGCCCGAATTTGCCCGTCACATGGACAACGGCGACTTTATCGTCGTGGTCAACTGCGAAAAGATCAAGGTCACCGGCGCCAAGCTGGAAAAGAAAAAGTATTACCATCATTCCGGCTATGTGGGCGGTCTGCGTGAAATTACGCTCGACAAGCTCCTTGCTGAGAAGCCTGCCGACGTGCTGATGCACGCCGTCCGTGGTATGCTTCCCAAGAATCGTCTGGGTCGTGCCATGCTGAAGAAGCTCAAGGTGTATGCTGGCCCCACGCATCCGCATACTGCCCAGGGCCCGAAGCCTCTGTCCTTCCCGTACTAACGAGGCCAGGAGTCAATCATGTCTGAGTTTGATTACGGCACGGGCCGTCGCAAGAACGCTACTGCTCGTACCCGTCTCTATGCCGGCAACGGCGCTATCGAAGTCAACGGTCGTAAAGTGGAAGATTACTTCCCCCGCAAGACCCTTCAGATGATCATCCGCCAGCCTCTGGTCCTTACCAAGCTCGTGGACAAGTTCGACGTGAAGGTCAACGTCTGCGGCGGCGGCGTGACCGGTCAGGCTGAAGCCGTTCGTCACGGGATCTCCCGTGCCCTGCTGAGCGCCGACCCGTCCCTGCGCGGCGTCCTGAAGCGTGCAGGGTTCCTGACCCGCGACGCCCGTAAGAAGGAACGCAAAAAGTACGGTCAGCGCGCCGCTCGTGCTCGCTACCAGTATTCGAAGCGTTAAGCCGCGAGGCCCGTTTCAGATTTGTTCAGGCCGGGGGAAACCCCGGCCTTTTGGCGTTTATATCCGCTTGCGTCCGCTGGCTGCTGTGGGAAGGGCTTCGTTTTATTATTCGCTGAAATTACTTTATTTTTTTATCTTTTTCCGTGCCCGTCCTTTACGATAACGTCTTGTGAAAACGCCGGGCTTCGGGTAAACTTCCGACAATAACCTACGAACAGAGAGCATAATGACGGATACTTTTTTGACGATTACTCCCCTAGGGGGATTGGGTGAAATAGGCATGAACTGCCAGATGTGGAACACGCCCGAAGGGTGTGTTCTTGTCGACTGCGGGATCATGTTTCCTGATGACCAGCAACTTGGCGTGGATGTGGTCATTCCGCCGCTGGAGCCCATCTTGGCTCAGCGCGGGCGGCTGCTCGGCGTGGTGCTTACGCACGGGCACGAAGACCACATCGGAGCAGTTCCGTGGCTGGTTTCTTTTATCAAGGGCCTGAAAGTCTACGGCTCCCCCATGACGCTGGCGCTCGTGGAGCACAAGCTCCGTGAACGCGGCCTCCTCGACCGGGCCGAACTCATTACCGTGACCCCCGAACACGAGTTGGCGCTCGGCGGCTTGCGTTTCCATTTCATTCCGGTGAGCCATTCCATCCCGCAGGGATACGCCCTTGCGGTGGATACGCCAGTGGGAAAAGTCGTGCATACGGGCGACTTCAAGATCGATGAATTTCCTTCTGACGGCGTCGGCACGGATTTGCCCGCCCTGCGGAGTTTCGCGGGCGCTGACGGCGTCCGGCTGTTGCTTTCCGACTCTACCAATGCCGAGAGCGAAGGGCACACCCAGTCAGAAAAAGTGGTGCGCGAGACGTTCCACGAGATTTTTTCGGAAGCGAAAGGCCGTATTGTCATCACGCTTTTTTCCAGCCATATCGAGCGCATCCAGATGGTGTTCGACATGGCCCGCGAATTCGACCGCGCCGTTGTGGTCAGCGGCCGCAGCCTCGTGAACAATATTGAGCGCGGCCGGGATCTTGGCTTCATGCGTATGCCGCCCGAGCTGTTTACGGACCAGACCATCCCCGATGTTTCCCCTGAGCGCATGGTGGTCATCGCCACAGGTTCTCAGGGAGAGCCCCTGTCCGCGCTTTCCCGCATTGCGTCCGGCGAGCACCGTCAGCTTTCCATCATGGAAGGCGACACGGTGATCATGTCTTCCCGCGTCATTCCGGGCAATGCGCGCGCCGTCAACCGGCTGATCAACCAGATGTACCGCATGGGGGCCGATGTCTGCCACGACGGGACGCGCCCTGTGCACGTTTCCGGCCATGGTCGGCGCGACGAGCTCCGCACCATGCTCGACGCCGTACGGCCCAAGTTCTTTGTGCCGATTCACGGCGAGTACCGCCATCTGATCCAGCACCGCGATTTGGCCCGTGATTGGGGCATTGCGCCCGAGCGCACGTTCATCCTCGACGATGGCGAGCCGTTGACCCTGTTGCCTGATACCATTCGGCTTGAGGAGAAGATCCCCGCCGATTCCATTCTTGTGGACGGCAAGGGCGTGGGCGATGTGGGCAATCTCGTTCTGCGCGAGCGTCAGCTTCTCGGCGGCGACGGCGTTGTCGTCGTTGTACTGGTGCTTGACGAGGAGACCGGCGAGGTCATCCACGGCCCGGACATGATTTCCAAGGGCTTTGTGTTTGAGCAGCAGTTCAGCCATCTGCTTGAGGATGCCAAGTGTCTTGTCCTCGACCATCTCGAAACTTCTCCGCGGCTCGGCATCCCGCGCCTTGGCGATCGCATCCGTTCCTCCCTGCGGACCTTCTTCCGCAAGGTCGTAGGACGCGATCCGGTTGTGGTTCCGGTCATTACGGAAGTTTAGGGGAAAAAGATTGGGGAAGGGGAGGAGAAACTTTTCT
>OOCQ01001385.1_pt1 | contig 14882 bp, 13 predicted proteins | sample 1671121 | NCBI WGS metagenome assembly OOCQ01 (sample SAMN06348124, study PRJEB24527) | human gut metagenome | biome: human gut; feature: ankylosing spondylitis patient; material: feces | host: Homo sapiens | place: China | collected 2015-10 | reverse complement strand
CAGAATACCCCATTTCATCCGCTCTGTGAAGATGTAGAGCCGGGGGGGATCCAGCGATTGTGCACGCTTTCTAACTGGTTGGGTCACGGAGGAGGCTCCGCTGTGAGAGATTCGCAGCGTATGGGAAAGAATCATGCTCTGGGAGCTTGACTTCTTAAGAACCAATCCTAAATACTTAACGCTAAGGCTAATGACGCTCGACGCGCGCGGCGCGAACACTTTTTACTCCAAGGGAGCAAGACAATGGGATGCTGCTGCAATAATACGAAAGACGATAAGAATCAGAGCCCTGACTGCATGGCCAGCAAGAGCACGGTTGTCACCACGCCCGAAGGCGAAGATGTCGAAGTCAACTTCAACATGGGAACCGGTGAAGTGACCTATGGGAAGAAGACCGGATGCTGCTCGGACAAGTCCGACGGTACATCTTCCGGCGGTTGCGGTTGTTCAAAGTAAGGGATGAGAGCGGATTGTTTTTGAAACAGTTCAAAGTCGAAAAGCTCCAAGCCAAAAAAGAACGGAGGAAGATTGGTAAGGTGGGTATCCCTTGCACGCTCTTCCTCCGTTTTTTTAGAAACGGCTGATTGATAGTCTGCGTAAGGGGAATTTCCCTTGCGCTTTTTTATTCCACACGGAGCTTTCCAGAAAGAAATATGTCCCCAATGCCTTTGTTGCCCTGACTCCTCATTGTTCCAATAAATACCAATAGGCCCAATGCCATAACACAGGTTCCCATGAGTGGGAAACCCGAGTGGGGGATTCGATAAACGCGAAAGTCGTGGGAGAGGAAGGGGGGAGGTTTGGAGGGGGAAGGAGGACCTTACTGGAGAAAGGTTCTCCTTCCCCCTCCAATCTTCTTTACAGAATCTGCTTGAGGAACTGCTGTAGGCGAGGATGCTCGGGATCGGAGAAGAACTTGGCCGGAGGCGCCACTTCAAGGATTTGCCCCTGATCCATAAAGACGATGCGGTCGGCCACTTCGCGGGCAAAACCCATTTCGTGGGTGACGCATACCATCGTCATGCCTTCCTGCGCGAGCTTGACCATAACGTCGAGCACTTCGTTAATCATTTCCGGGTCAAGTGCAGAGGTCGGTTCGTCAAAGAGCATGCACACCGGATCCATGGCCAAAGCACGAGCAATGGCCACGCGCTGTTGTTGACCGCCAGAGAGTTGACCGGGGAATTTATTCGCATGATCTTCTAAGTGCACTCGGGCCAGTAATTCCAAGCCGCGTTTGACTGCTTCTTCTCGAGTGCGTCCTAAAACCTTCATTTGTGCCAAGGCCAAATTGTCAGTGATCGACAAGTGAGGGAAAAGCTCAAAGTGTTGGAACACCATGCCAATGTGTTGACGCAATTTGGGTAAATCGGTTTTGGGATCGCCCACATTGATGCCATTGACAATGATTTCTCCTTCTTGAAAAGGTTCCAAGGCGTTAACACATTTAATCAATGTCGATTTGCCGGAACCCGAAGGGCCACACACCACAACGACTTCACCTTTGTCGACCGTGGCCGAACAATTTTTTAAGACTTGAAACGACTCAGAGTACCACTTGCTGATATTGCGAATTTCAATCATTGAGAATTTCCTTAACAACGACTAAAGTCGGGCTTACGACCTTCTTGGAAGGCAGCAATCGCTTCCTTCGTTTCATTGGCTTGAAGGCGCAAGAGCGTTTGTTCTTTTTCCATTGTGAGCGTAGAGCGAATTTGTTGGGCTAAGTGACGACGCAAGAGTTTCTTGGTTGCACGAAGACTACCCAAGGGCATTTGCGTTAAGCGAGCTGCGCGGTTAAGCGTTTCTTGGACGACTTCGCCGGGCTTACAAATGCCGGTAATCAAACCCATTTCACTGGCTTCAATGGCAGAAATCGGTTCACTTAATAAAAGTTTTTCAGCGGCCTTTTGATAACCGGCTTTACTCATAGCAATTTGAGAAAGACCGTATTCAGGCGTTAAGCCTAAAGCCGTAAACGGCATGGAGAAAAGCGTCTTTTCAGAGCAGTAAGCCATGTCGCAATAAGAGAGAATCGCCACGCCCAAACCTAAGCAAGGCCCTTCAACGGCGGCCAAAATGGGTTTATCAAAGGCGATTAGCGCTTCAATCAAGGCGTCATAAGCGCTTTCGGTGACATCGGTTCGCTCAAGCGTTTCCTTGAGGTCGGCTCCAGCGCAGAAAATGGCGTCTTGGCCTCGAATGACCACACAGTGAACATCATCGTCTTTTTGGGCTTGAACCAAAATTTCAACAAACGTTGCACAGCTTTTGGCATCAAGAGCGTTGCGATTGGCTAAACGCGCAATTTCAATTTGGCAAATCCCTTGATCGATAGAAACATTAAGGTCGGACATAGTTTTAGAGCGTTAATGTAAAAGTAATAAAGTTGTCGTTGTCGGTTTCTTCTTGGCGTTGATAGCCCAATGCCTTCATGAGGGCAAACATACCTTCGTTACCCTTGAGGACATAGCCGACAAGTTTCGTAATTTTCTTTTTCTTAGCTTCTTGAGCCAAGGTTGTCATCAAAATGCGAGCAAGCCCTCTTTGTTGCCATGCATCTTCAACGATGACGCCGAATTCGGCAACCGACGAACCGTAAAGGCGCTTAAAGCGAGCAACGGCTCGGATTTCTTCCGGCGCATCCATGTCAAAAGCGACAATGGCCGTTTCGCGGTTGTAGTCAATATTGGTGAGTTCCACCAACTTTTCTCGAGCCAATTCGGTCGATGAAATATGGAATCGCAAATAGGCCGTTTGCGGCGACAAGCGAGAAAGGAAGGCTTTTACCGCATCGTAGTCGTGCTCACGGATGCTACGCAATTGAATAAAACCGTTTTTGACCGGCAACCACTCGTGATCGAACACAGGAGCGGGAGAGAGCATCAAGTGAGAGGCCTGTTGGTCTTTCTTTAACGGCATATCGGCAATACCGATGTGGGCATCAAGCACAACGCATCCACCTTCGTCCACCAAGAGGGGATCGATATTGAGATTGCGAATGGCCGGGATTTCCGTCACAAGAGTGGATAAACGAAGCAAAACTTGGACCAATGCGTCCTTGTTGACTTCGGGCATGCCTCGGAAATTGTTCAAACTTTGAGCAATTTGCGGTTTTTCAATTAACTTTCTGGCAAGCGGCTCTGTTAAAGGCAAAAGCTCTAACGCACTGTCTTGATAGATGTCACCCATGCGACCGCCGGCACCAAAGCGAATCACCGGACCAAAGCGGGAATCCGTTTGAATGTTAATGCGAAGTTCTCGTCCGTTTTCAACGTTGATTTGGCGTTGAACAAAAATGCCACGAATGCGAGCGTAAGGCGCTTTGGTACGAACGTTTTCTAAAAGCTCTTCACTTTCTTCCAAAGCTTGTTGGATATTGCGAACATTAAGACGCACACCGCCCACGTTACTCTTATGAACAACGCCTTCAGCCAAAACCTTCAACACAACGGGGAATCCCAAAGATTGGGCCGCATCGGCAGCTTCTACTGGAGACGTAGTGAAAATACCGCTTGCGGTTGAAAGGCCCATGGAGGCCAAAATGCGCTTGGTTTCCAACTCATCGAGCGTGAAGTCTTGCTCTTGAAGTTTTTTTCCAATGAGTTCTTGCGCTGCTTGGATATTCATGGGCAACAAAGCGTTGCCTTCAGCGACAGCACCAGCAATAAAGCGGCGGTTTTCTGCGTGGCGACTTAACCATGAGAAAGCTTGAACAGCACGCTCAGGGCTCTTAATGGCCGTAATTTGTTGAGCATCCAATTGATGGCGAGCCGTAACGGCTTGCTCTTCACCCACCCAGGCGGTAATAACGGGTTTATAGGTGGATTCCGTTGCGTACGACAAGGCATCACAGAGGTGCTTGACGGGCATGGTAAAGGTCGGCGCTGCAATCACAATAATGCCGTCAACGTTTTCATCTTGATTTAAAGCGTCTAAGGCGAGCTTCATGCGGCGAGGATCGGCATCGGCCCAAAGGTCAACCGGATTGGTAAAGGGCAAGGGGTTATCGAAAAGTTGCCCCAAACGTTGCGTCGTTGCACTCGTGAGATTGGCTAATTTCACGCCGTACTTGCTGGCAGCATCGGCGGCCAACACACCAAAGCCAGAGCCGTTACTGATAATGCCGATACGGTTGGCACGGGGAAGACGTCGAGAAGAGAAAATCTCAATGGCAGCTAACAATTCATCCAAGTCGTAGACGCGAATGGCACCGGCACGATCTAAAAGAGCATTGAAAGCATCATCGTCACCAGCTGGAACCGACATGCGGCTTGCCAAAAGTTGGCCGGCTTGTAAGCTCTTGCCGCCACGCAACACGATGACCGGTTTTACGCGGGCAGCTTCTCGAACGGCCGAGAAAAATTCTCGAGGATTACGAATCCCTTCAACGTGCAAAACGATGACGCGCGTAGCGCGGTCTTGCGCCATGAAATCAACCACTTCATCCATCGTGACATCGATTTCATCGGTCGTATTGACTAAGGATGAAAAGCCAAGACCATTGGCTTGAGCATAAGAGAGCACAGAAGTGGAAATAACACCCGATTGGGCGGCAAAACCAATGCTGCCTTTATTGGGAATTTGCATCCAATAGCTTGCGTTAAAACCGATTTCCGGACGCATAATGCCGAGGCAATCGGTACCAATTAGGCGAATGCCCAAAGAGTGTGCTTTATTAACAATGAGAGCTTGCCAAGAGGGATTACTCGTTACCGAGGCTTCGGTAGGCGTTAAAACAACAAAATGCGTGCCTTTAGCGGCGACCTCTTCGAGCACCTTTTCAATGACTTTGGTGCTTGTCGCAATAACGGCTAAATCGACGGGTTCTTCAATGTTTTTGATTGATTTGTAGCAAGGCACGTCACCAAGAAAATCGTACTTGGGATTGACGGGATAGGCCTTGCCGGAGAAATTGCCATCCATGAGGCTTTTCCATAAAACCGTGCCTCGAGACTCTGCTCGATCACTGGCTCCGATCACGGCCACGGAATTAGGAATCAAAGCGGGGGTTAAATGATGGGCGCAAACCATTTTAAACAGTAATAAATAAGCAAAAGATTAACAGTCTATTGTACCGTAAGAGACAGGGCTAAACGCTTGATTTTTCGATTTGTACAAAAATTTTCTTGATGTTTTGAAGTGTGAAAAAGGTAAACAACACGCGACTCATTAAGTCGCAAGCTTTTGATTTATTGTCATCTCTTTCGAGACTCAACATTAGGTCGGTTTACAACAACCCTTGAGCTATCAGCTGATAGCCCAATCCTTGCAAATTTTGACTTGCATTTAAGTCACTGTGGGCTCGGAGACCACAGCTTGGGCAAACAAAACGATGTTTTGTTCGCTTCCCAATTTCTCCACACGTCGAACAAGTCTGCGATGTGTATCTCGGATCCACATACATCACACTTAGTCCCTTTCGGTGAGCTTTATACTCTATCTGTTGTTGAAGCTCTTTAAATGCCCAACGGTGGAGTCTGGCTTTAACACGTTTACCAGCTTTGATCCGCTCTCGAATATGGGTTAGATCCTCTAACACAATCACTGAGGCATTTTGTTTGATCGCTTGTTCAACAACCTGTTTACTCACCACGTGATTCTCATGGGTCACATGTCGTCTTTCTCGGCCCGAAGCTTTCTTTAAGTGCTGTCTTGCACTCTGAGAGCCATTGCGCTGTAAACGAGCTCGTAACCCTAAGTATTTTTCACGTTTGAATTTCAGTTGTCCCGCCTTCCAAATTTGTCCATTTGAAATGGCAGCAATATTGTTCTCTCCTACATCAACACCTAGCACTGCACTTTTTGACAAGGTTTGCTTTAATTCCTCAATACCCGTTTCGCTTTCTACGCTAATATGCAACGCCCAATAAGTTCCACGCTTAGAACGACGCAAGACCAAATTTGATTCTTTCATCTTGCCCTTATTGAGGGCGTTGAGTTGATGGTTACCTGGGCACAGCTTCACGCAAACTCGTCCTTCTACGGTAAAAATGGTTGCCGTTGAAAGATCGTCACTATAGCGAATCGTATTTTTATCTAAATGGATCGAAGGATTTTTAAAAACAATCGTTTTTAACTCTTCCTCTTTTTTCTGACGCGGTTGATTGGATAATTTTGTCTTGTAAGCACTCGAAACCGAACGAATCGCATTACAAGCTAACTGAGAGCCCAAGCTAGGAATGGCTTCTCTTAGAGCGTAATAAGCCTTGTGATGCAAATTAAAGCGTTGCCAGTTTCGCTCTTTGGGATTCGTGCGAGCGAAAGGAACCAGAAAATTACATGCATCACGATACAATTGACGTGTTTTTTCGAGTTTGAGCGAAACCTCTTGTGTCATTTCCAATTTGACACAGACCGTCGTTGTCATTTTGATGGGAGCCTTTAACTTACCGGCGCCCTTTGATATGTTCAGTTCTTTCAATGTATCGCTCAATGGTTTCAGAACTGACGTTACCTGCCGTTCCTACGTAATAAGAGGGAGACCACAGGTGGTCACCCCAAAACTTCTGTTTTAATTCCGGGAATTTAACAAACAAGGTTCTGGCTATTGATCCTTTAAGAATCTTCATCACTTCTGCCACGGAGATACTCGGGGGCAAGCTAACAAATAAGTGGATATGGTCAGGTTGAATTTCAAGTGCAAGGACGTCCCATTGTCTTTGAGTACAAATCTCACGGATCAAACGCTCTGTTTCTGTTGCGATATTACCAACAAGAACAGCTTTTCTGTATTTTGGACACCAAACCGCATGGTAAGCGGTTTGATAGACACTGTTACGCTGAAAGACGATTTTAACCATGGTTAGATAATTCAACACATGGTTAAATATTATAATGTTCTCGATTGTTAATTTCTTGCGCTAGCGCAAGAAGCGATTCCTCTCGGGGCTAAAGTCCCAAGTTTCCTCGCTAATTTTCTATGAAGTGCAGAGGGGATTTTCTCTCTACGATGCAGTCGGAAAGCTCGAAAACAAGGTGTTCTTTTCATTAAAATGAACAGTAAGGATTAAAGAAAAAGTCATTGGAGTTTTTTTATGAAAGTCAATGGTGTACCTACCCGCACAATTTGGTCAATTGATAACGGTCAGGCGATCGGCATTATTGATCAAACCAAACTACCTTATGCCTTTGAAAAGGTTGAACTTCGTTCTTGGAAAGAAGTTCAACGTGCCATTGCAACGATGATGGTGCGTGGCGCTCCTTTGATTGGTATTACGGGCGCTTGGGGTATGGTTTTGGCCATTAAAGATGACCCCAGTGACGAATCGATTCACCAAGTTCGAAGTGAACTCATTTCAACGCGTCCTACGGCAGTGGATTTACAATGGGGGGTGGATAGTATCGTTAAGGCCGCGATGCCTTTAAGCCCTAAAGATCGCTTTGTGGCAGCACTTAAAAAAGAAGAAGAAATGACGCAAGCCAATGTGTTGGCTAACCGAGCGATTGGTACGCATGGGGCTAAACTCATTGCCGAACTTTATGCGAAAAAACGTACACCGGTCAATATTTTGACCCACTGCAATGCCGGTTGGTTGGCAACGGTCGACTATGGGACGGCCTTGTCTGCGGTTTATATTGCTTTTGAACAAGGCATTCCGCTTCATGTTTGGGTTGATGAAACGCGTCCTCGCAATCAAGGTTTGTTGACGGCCTGGGAATTGGCCTCTTTCGGTGTCCCTCATACGGTCATTGCCGATAATGCAGGCGGTCACTTGATGCAGCATCGTGAAGTCGATATGGTGATTGTGGGGGCCGATCGTGTAACGGCCGTGGGTGACGTGGCCAATAAGATCGGCACCTATCTAAAAGCCTTGGCTGCAAAAGATATGGGTGTGCCTTTTTATGTGGCAGCCCCCTTCTCGACCATTGACTGGACGATTCAAGACGGCAAACACAGTATTGAAATTGAAAATCGTGACGGCAACGAATTGCGTTATGTTCAAGGCGTGAACGATGACGGTCAATTAACGAAGATTGAATTGATTCCGCCACAAATCAATGTGGAAAATCCTGCGTTTGACGTAACGCCTGCTCGCTTAGTGACAGGGATCATCACGGAACGCGGAGTGTGTCAACCTGAATTTTTAACGCGCCTTTTCCCTGAAGGGGCTCGCGCTTCAACGCGTTGGTGAGGCCACTGGTGTCCGACTCGTTATTTGAAATAGCACAAGCGGTGATTCAAACCGCTTGTGACATGAACCGCTTAGGCATTAACGTCAACAAAAGCGGTAACGTCTCTGTGCGTGTAAAAAAGGGACAAACGGAAGGTTTTCTGATTACGCCGACCGGGATTGCCTACGAAGCACTCCAAACGGACGATCTGGTTTTTGTGCCTCTTAATGCGCAATCTTTAGACGATATCAACGCCAAACGTTTACCGTCGAGCGAATGGTTGATGCATGCCGAAGTTTTTCGTCAAAAGCCGACCGTTAACGCCATTGTTCATACACATTCTGTGTATGCCACCGCTTTGGCCTGTCAAGAAATGTCTATTCCGGCTTTCCACTATATGGTCGCTGTGGCCGGTGGCGACGATATTCCTTGTGCTCCCTACGCTTTATTTGGAACCCCTGAGCTAGCGGATTATTGTGCAAAAGCTTTGGAAAATCGTCACGCATGCCTATTGTCGCATCATGGGGTTGTGGCCACGGGGATGGACTTATCAGCAGCGCTCAAACTTGCTCACGAAGTCGAAAATTTAGCCAAGACGTACACAGTGGTTTACCAATTAGGGACACCTAAAATTTTAGATTCTGAGAAAATGAAGGCTGTTCAAGAAAGGTTCAAAACGTATGGCAAACAAAAATAATTTGGGTGCGCCTTGCTGGATTAAGCCTGATGGCTCTCCCGTGTCTTGCACTGAAAAAGTCAAAGTTCTCAATGAAAACTACGAAGAGCTTCGTACGTTACTCAAAGATGCTTTAGAAGATGCCTTGGTGTTGGGGTGCTCTGAAGCACAGGTGCGTCAAAATTTTCACGATTTGGTCGATAGCATCGAGTCCGATATCAAAGAGCACCAAGTTCATCCTTAGCGTTTCCCAATTAATAGCCAAAGCGCAGTGGTTGCACACAGTGCCGCCACACTGTAAAAACTCATGAAGTAGTGAGCTGAGAGGCTGTGTATCCAACCAAAGAGTAACGGTAAGAAAATCGCACCGCCGAACGTGAAAAAGAGCGTGCCACCGGTGGCAACACTTGCTTTACCTTCAGGGGCAATGCGTGCAACATTGGCCAAATAAACGCCGTTCCAACCAATAGCAGAAGCGCCTAAGCAAACCGCAGTAGTAACCATCCAATAAATCGATGTTTCAGCGTTAAAAAAGCCTGTTAAAGACAGCATGGCTGCCATTAAAAAGCCAAGAATTGACAATGTGATTCGAGCCGAGTGAATCCAATCGGAAAAAATGCCCCAAAAAAGACGTCCGCAGATGCCACCAATACCGGTTGCGGTCAAAAGCATTCCGGCGACAACGATGGAAATCGAGATGTCTTCAACGAGGTAGGCAACCAGAAAACTCAAAACACACATTTGCGTGCCGTTATAGACAAAGGATGCCACGCACATACTGCGAAGGCCTTTATCAGTCGTAACCAACCTCAATGCGTTTAACACCGATTGAATACTGAATTTAAACGTTCGATCCATGTGATCGTCCAAGCGATCGCGGTGGTACATGACAAGTAAGGCCACACAAAGTGCCAAAATCGCCATGACGTGAGGGCCAGCGTGCCAATCGTTGGCCCACAAAGCAATGCTGGGAATCACTAATCCCGTTAAGGCGCTTCCCAAAGGGACGGCGGTTTGCTTGAGTGAAAAGACAAAACCCATGCGTTCTTTTGGAACAGTGTGCGCCAAAATGTCACTTGAAGCCGGAGTGATGGGGCCGTAACTCAAACCTAAACAGAAAGCTCCCAAATAAATCACACCGAAATGTGAGAAGGAACTTAAGAGTAAACCAATGGCGGCTAAAACAAGCGCTCCTTGCGAAACATGAATGCCGCCGTAACGCGTCACCATGGTGCCACCAATCACCGCTGATATGGCCGCGCCAATGTAGAGGCAACAAACGTATGTGCCGATAAAGGAACTCGGGACACCAAGAGAGACGGCCACCAACGGAGCGATGGCAGACAGTGTCACGGTCGAGGCCGTTGCCATGGTTTGAACGACCATGGTGGAAGTCAGAGCAAGTGGAATGACAGAGCGCATAGCAATATTTTGAGACATACAACCAATGATACTCGCTTAAATGCCAGAGACATCCTGAAACAGAATATTGCTCAGGTTGTAACCGCCTTTTGAGATACAATTTTCTATAGAGTAGGAGAACAAGTCATGCCAGCGAAAACAAAAATCATTGCGCTTTTATGTGCGGCTTTGGGAATGGGAATGTTATCCGGTTGTGCGATGCATCCGGATTGGGTCAAGCCCGGTCAAGAAGAGGCTTCCGTTGTGAATCAAATCGGCGTGCCGGACTCGCGTATTGAGTACCCGGTCGTTTTACCTTGGTTTATTCCGGTCAACCCTTTGGATTTGAAACCTATTGGATGCACTTTGATAAAGACGGTCGTTTCATCGGCAAAGAAAGAACCATGAACGAAGAACACTTCAAATTAGTGAAGGTGGGTGTCCATACTAAGGCTGACATTTACCAACTCTTTGGTCGTTGCGCTCAGGAGTACGAATTCCGACTTCAAGATCAAACCGCTTACATGTACCGCTTTGAAGAAGTGGGTGGCCATCGGATGGCATTTTGGGTGCAGTTTGACCGCAAAGACGTTGTTACCGAGTGGGCGATTACACAAGATCCCTGGGATAATGACGGAGATTTCTTGAAACTGAATTAAAAAAGAGCGCCGAATTTTCGGCGCTTCTTTTTTTCCTACTGCGGATTATTCTGCAGGTTGCGGGTTACGCAAACGGATGTGCAATTCACGCAATTGCTTTTCGTCCACAGGAGCCGGAGCTTGTGTGAGCAAGCATTGAGCGCGTTGCGTCTTCGGGAAGGCAATCACGTCACGGATGGACGGAGCACCGGCCATGATGGTGACGATACGGTCCAAACCGAAGGCGATACCGCCGTGCGGAGGAGCGCCGAATTGCAATGCATCGAGCAAGAAGCCGAACTTAGCACGAGCTTCTTCCGGACCGATCTTCAATGCGCTAAAGACCTTGCTTTGAACGTCAGCGCGGTGGATACGGATAGAACCACCACCGATTTCCCAGCCGTTTAAGACCATGTCATAGGCTTGGGCCAAGCACTTACCCGGATCGGATTCCAAGAGGTCAATATGTTCTTCCTTGGGCATCGTGAACGGGTGGTGACAAGCAACCCAGCGGTCTTCTTCTTCGTCGTATTCAAACATCGGGAAGTCAACAACCCACAAAGCCTTCCAGCCTTCTTCATAAAGACCGTTGGCCTTACCGAAGTCGCTGTGGCCGATCTTCAAGCGCAAAGCACCCAAAGAGTCGTAGACGATCTTAGCGCGGTCTGCGCCGAAGAAGATCACGTCGCCGTCTTGTGCGCCCGTCACTTCGAGGATGTGAGCCAAGAGTTCATCGGACAAGTTCTTCACGATCGGGCTTTGCAAGCCTTCGCGACCCTTGGCCTTTTCGTTAACCTTAATGTAGGCCAAACCCTTGGCACCGTAGATCTTGACGAATTCCGTGTAGGCGTCAATCTCAGAACGCGGCATGCTGGCAGCGTGCGGAACGTTCATGGCAACAACCTTACCGTCGGCCAATTCCGTAGCAGAACGGAAGACCTTGAATTCGCTCGTCTTGGCTTGTTCGGTGATTTCACGAAGTTCGATACCCTTGATGCGCAAGTCGGGCTTATCAGAGCCGAAACGCGTCATGGCTTCGTGCCACGTCATCACGGGGTAGGGATCAGCCAAATCAACATCAATCGTTTCCTTGAAAACTTGACGAATCATGTTTTCCATGATGTTGCGGATTTCGATTTCGCTTAAGAAGGACGTTTCAATATCCACTTGGGTGAATTCAGGTTGGCGGTCGGCACGCAAGTCTTCGTCACGGAAGCACTTAACGATTTGGTAGTAGCGGTCAAAGCCAGCCACCATCAACAATTGCTTAAACAATTGCGGGGATTGCGGCAATGCGTAGAAGTGACCGTCGTGCACACGGCTCGGAACCAAGTAGTCACGAGCACCTTCCGGGGTGCTGCGCGTGAGCATCGGGGTTTCGATGTCGATGAAACCTTGGCGATCCAAGTGGTTGCGGATGGTCAATGCGACCTTGTAACGCAACTTGAGGTTACGTTGCATTTGCAAGCGACGCAAATCCAAAACGCGATAAGACAAACGTGTCGTTTCAGACAAGTTTTCGTCGTCCAAATGGAACGGGGGCGTTTCAGACTTATTGAGGATTTCCAATTCTTGGCAGAGCACTTCGACACCGCCGGAAACCAAGTCAGGATTGGTCGTGCCTTCAGGACGGGCGCGAACTAAGCCAACAACTTTCAAGCAAAATTCATTACGAACAGAATCGGCCGTGGAGAAAACTTCCGGGCGATCCGGGTCGCAAACGACTTGCAACAAACCTTCGCGATCGCGCAAGTCAATAAAAATCACACCACCGTGGTCACGGCGGCGGTGAACCCAACCAAAAAGGGTCACCGTTTGACCAATGAAAGACTCATTGATAAGACCGGTATATTCGGTACGCATAAATGCTCCCAATTGACGGGAAAAGAGTTCCCAAAGAATTAATCGATGTATTTTAGCCTGAAAGTGACGTTTTTTGTACGAGTGCTCTCGTTGTGACCCATCAAAGCAAAGCAAAACATCGCAGAAACCCGAAAGAATTTCTGCGATGTTGTTAACCTAGTCTAAGAAGTTACTCTTCCTCTTCCTTGCGTTGGTACTTGCTCGCTAAGTCAGCTTGTACGCTGGCCGGAACCGGTTCATAAGCATCCAACTCAACAGAGTAGCTACCCGCACCTTGCGTTAAGGCATTGAGGCGGTTAGCGTAACCATCCAAGCCCGTTAACGGCACACGGCCCGTGATGAGCATCATGCCGCCGTTTAAGTTTTCGGTGCCACTCACTTGACCACGACGGCTGGCGAGGTCGCCTGCAATGTCACCCATAAAGTTATCGGGTGCCAAAATTTCAATGCGAACGATCGGTTCAAGCAACGTGGCCTTGGCGTTTTGCAATGCATCCAAGAATGCCTTGCGACCGGCAGAAACGAAAGCCACTTCCTTACTGTCGACCGGATGATACTTACCGTCGTAGACCGTGACGCGAACGTCATAGATCGGGTAACCGGCCACATAACCTTGATCGAGCACTTCGCGAACGCCCTTTTCAACGGCAGGAATCAAGTTGTAGGGAATGGCACCGCCCTTGACTTGGTCAACGAACTTAAAGCCTGCGCCACGCGGCAACGGTTCGATACGAAGGAAGACTTCACCGAATTGACCGGCGCCGCCCGTTTGCTTCTTATGACGTGCATGACCTTCGGCAGGTGCGGCAATCGTTTCACGATAAGGCACACGAGGCGTACTCGTTTCGACTTCCAACTTAAATTGCGTTGCCATGCGTTTAATGACGATCTTAAGGTGTTGTTCGCTTACGCCACGCAACACGGTTTCATTCATAACGGCGTCATGACCGATCTTCAAAGTCGGGTCTTCGCTTACCATCTTTTCAAGCACTTCAGACATACGACCTTCGTCGCCACGGCGAGCGGGGCGCACGGCTAAGCCGAACATCGGTTTCGGGAAGCTCAACTTCTTCATATAGATGCCGCCGTCAATCGAGGCATCATGCAAGACGCTGCCGTAGACAATGTCATCGACCTTGGCAACGGCACCGATGTTACCCGGATTCATTTCGTCGACTTCGAGGCCATCTTTGCCTTGCATCATCATCGGACGCGTAATCTTGAAGGGCTTCTTACTTTCATCAACGAACAACGTCGTGTCTTTGACGATGCGACCTTGGTGCAAGCGGAATAAACCGATCTTGCCGATGTAGGGGTCGTTGACCACCTTAAAGACGTGAGCAATCACGGGACGATCGGCATCGGGCAACGTTGCGTATTCAGAACCGTCAGCGCGGTAGAACAACGGAGCGTTGGCTTCGGTCGGGTTCGGGAGGTGACGAACGAAAACCTTCGTTAAGTCACGCATACCGATTAAATTCTTAGCGGAGGTGAAGCACACCGGAATGATGTGGCCAAGACGCAAAGCTTTGGTCAACGGTGCGTGCAAGCTCTTGGGATCAACGGAACCTTCTTCGAGGTAGCGTTCCATCGTTTCGTCATCCATTTCAACAACGCGTTCAATAAAAGCTTGTTGAACACGTTCCACGGATGCGAAATTGGCTTCACCCTTATCGTTATCGAAACAGTCGATCACGTGGGTGCAATCTTTATTCGGTAAGTTCAACGGAAGCACTTCATTGCCGAAGGCTTCACGCAATTCACCCAATAACTTCATGAAATCGATATTGGGTTGATCAATCTTATTGATAACGATCATGCGGCAAAGGTTACGTTCTTTGGCCCATTCCATCATGCGACGCGTCATCAATTCAATGCCCTTGGTGGCGTCCACAACAACGCAAACCGTCTTAACGGCGTCCAATGCGCCTAAGGCTTGGCCCACGCAATCGGGGTACCCCGGGGTATCAAGTAAGTGAATTCTGACGGGCGTTCCGTCATCTTTTTGAGCATTTAAGTGAGTCACACTCGTGCGAAGAGAGTGTTGAACTTCTTTTTCGAGGGGATCGAAGTCACAAACGGTGTTGGCTTTTTCGATGGCGCCGACTTCCTTGATCATGCCACTGCGATAGAGCAAGGCTTCAACCAAAGTTGTTTTACCCGTGGAACCATGGCCAACAAAAGCTACA
>OOCQ01001383.1_pt1 | contig 14901 bp, 8 predicted proteins | sample 1671121 | NCBI WGS metagenome assembly OOCQ01 (sample SAMN06348124, study PRJEB24527) | human gut metagenome | biome: human gut; feature: ankylosing spondylitis patient; material: feces | host: Homo sapiens | place: China | collected 2015-10 | reverse complement strand
TACACTCTTTCCCTACACGACGCTCTTCCGATCTCCTTATAGAAGCTGTCCTTATGGCTGAACTTCGTCCGTTTTTCCGGCTTTTCGCTGTCGGCAGCGATCTTTTCCACGGCACGGACAGTCAGCTTTCCGTCTGCCGCCTTTGCCGCCGTTTCAGAGAGCAGCTTCTCGTCAGAGATGCCCAGCAGTGCACGGGCATGTCCGGCACTCAGTCCGCCGTCCTCCACCAGTGTTTTCACATCTTCCGGCAGCTTCACCGTCCAGCCTTCTGCGATCTGTAAGGTGGGGCCGATGCCTTTGACCAGATTCAGACGGATCATGGTTGCAGGCATTTCTGCTCTGGTAAGATATCTGGAAGAGAATCCACCACCACGGAAGTATCCGTTATCAGCAGCACACCACTCGGTCGCCTCCAGACATGCCTTCTGATCCGCTTCTGTCATCTCCCAGAATGGCTTGATCACGCCATTGCCGTTCTCGTCCTTCACCTCTCCACAAGCATCCAGACAAGCTGCTCCGGAATTGATCAGATGCAGGAAACCGCCTGCTTCTTTTGCGATACCTTCCAGCTCATAACCGGTAGCTTTCTTGACAGCATCCGGACTCCAGTATGTACGAACATCCGCAAAGATCTGTGCACGACCGGTAAGAAGCTTCATAAACAGCATACCAAGACCATTCAGAGTATCATTCTCTGTTGCCAGAATGTATGGTTCTCTTGCACCGTTCCAGTCAAAGGAAGAATTGCAGAGTGCCTCTGCGAAATCTCCGTTCGGATAGAAATCCGTCCACTGTCTCTGTCCCTGGAAACCGGCAGCGATGGCATTGTGTCCAACCGCCTCCTCTTCTCTGCCTTCCGGAAGATTTTTATTTCCATTCATCAGATCCTTGATGATACACATCATTTTTACAACGAACTCCCAGTCACGCTGCTTCTGCTCGTCGTTTCTCTTTACGAAATCCGGATTCTTGTCCCATCCTTCCCTGCAGTGGGACTCAGTCCATGACAGTGCTCTCTCAAACTCCTCGTGATCATAGATTCCCTCTGACATACGACGGATGATCTCTACTTCATCCACAGACTCCACGCGCATACCGAGATATTCCTCGATAAACTCACAGTTCACAATAGAACCGGCAATTCCCATGGTAACGGCACCAATCTGCAGATATGACTTTCCACGCATGGTTGCCGCTGCGATCGCTGCACGGCCAAAACGAAGAAGCTTCCCCTTTACATCCTCCGGAATCTCCTCGGCATCTGCCTCCTGAACATCCTTACCGTAAATACCAAATGCCGGAAGCCCCTTCTGTGCATGAGCTGCAAGTACAGCGGCAAGATATACCGCACCCGGTCTCTCTGTACCATTAAAGCCCCAAACAGCCTTGATAGTATTTTTATCCATATCCATCGTCTCAGAGCCATAACACCAGCATGGAGTTACTGTCAATGTAATATCAACACCTTCTCTGCGGAATTTGTCAGCACAGGCAGCCGCCTCTGCAACACGTCCGATCGTTGTGTCTGCGATCACAACCTTTACCGGCTCTCCATTGGAGTAACGCAGGTTCTCCTCAAAAAGTTTTGCGGCATTTTTTGCCATGCCCATGGTCTGAGCCTCCAGTGACTCACGTACCTTCAACGGTCCTCTTCGTCCATCTATCGTCGGACGAATTCCAATTACAGGATAGTCCCCAATCATTCTGTTTTCTGCCATTCCATCTCCATCCTTTCAAAATAATTTATTGATGATATAAATTTGGCGGTTATTTCCGCCTGCTCTTTTATTGTACAACATTATACAAAAAAATGCACAAACTTTTTTGTAGTTTGTGCATTTTTATTTAATCATTATCAGACCGGTTTCCAAACAGAAGAACGAGACGCAGCAACTGCAGCAAAGTAGAAATGGTTGCAGTTACATATGTCATAGCCGCTGCCCCAAGTACCTTTCTGGCTCCTCTCATCTCCTCATGCCCCAGAATTCCTCTCTGGTCCAGTATCCGCAATGCCCTGCCGGATGCATTAAACTCTACCGGAAGAGTAACCACCTGAAACAACAGGGTCAGGCCAAACAAAATAATACCGATCTGCAGCAGACCCGCTCTTCCCAGGATCAGTCCAAGAATGATCACCGGCCATGAAAGCTTCGATCCCAGATTCACTACCGGTACAATGGCATTGCGCAGACGGATCGGAATATAATTCACCTTATCCTGGATCGCATGGCCACACTCATGAGCTGCCACCCCGGCAGCCGCGATAGACGTAGATCCGTATACGCTGTCCGACAATCGAAGAACCTTGGCTGAAGGATCATAATGATCTGTCAGGTCTCCGCTGATATGCTCGATGCGGATATTGCTTAAGCCTGCTTCCTGCAGGATCTGTGCCGCCACCTGCGCACCTGTCATATTCCGGCTGTTTCTCACACGATTATATTTTTTATATGTGCCGCTGACATTGGCAGATGCGATCATGCAGATCAGCGCACCAATGATCACCAGTACATATGTGGGATCCCAATAATACCCATAACCCATTCCCATTGGCATATGTCATTCCTCCTTATCTCAAACAAAACAATCTGTACATCGAATTTGTGATATACCCTATCATATTCTTCCCCCAAAAACAAGAACCAATTTATAATTCTTTCTTAAAAAAAAATAAATCGCTCCGGCTCTCATTTGCGGATCCAGGCGTATAACCATTTTGAGGGTTTGTCATATTCCGCAAATGAGTAAAAACAATTGTAATCCGTGACCTGCTCTAAGGTCTGGAGTCCAAAGTGTGCAAAGCCTGCTTCCCAGGGCTCACTGAATACCGTTTCTCTTTTGATCTGATAAATATTGAAAATGTTTTTTTCAGATTTCCAGTAGCCCTCTATTTTCTCTTTCCATTCCTGCTCTGTCGTGGATGCTTTTACCATCTGTACCTTCTGCCAGAGCTCCTGTGCATAGCCAGCCTTCGCCACAGTGATCGGTCCCTTATTATAGTCCTGTCTGACATATCTTTCCTGCAGTGCCATTTCTGTCCCGGCAGCATCATTGTTCAGATAATCCACAAGTCCTGCCATAGAAGCATAATACAGCTTTACCGCACTTCTGGAATGTTCTACATCCACGTAATAGATCTTTCCGTCAATCTTTACGACATTCCAGGTATGTCCACTGTTGGATACCCGTCCAAAATGCTCCACACCGGCATAACAGGCCGCCTGTTCATAAAAATACGCAAGATCATAGCAGACACCATGTGCTTTTTTGTTTTTTAATACTGCCCATCCAGGGGTATATTCATTTTCAAAATGTGCATGTCCCTGCACCCACAGATTCACATACCATGCCCTGTCATACTGGTTCATGTCCTTTGTGGCATTCTGGATCTCTGCCGCACAGTATTTATTGGCTTCGATATCCCGGTAAGTATATCGGGTATCTTTGTCTTTGCCGTTTACCGTCAGAGTATATGTAAGCTTCTTTCCTTTGTACTGCATGTTTACCGTCACACCGGTCACATAGTCCTTGTACTGTTTTGTACTTTTCTTCATTTTGTGAAGACGAAAATCCATAAACTCTGTTTCCATACTGTCCCAGTTTTCGGACAGATATGCATTTCCATAAATTGCTTTATTCACAGCCGTGGTAAATGCAGAGGTATTTTTCCACATATTCTTCTGTGATGTTTTTAAAGTCACCTTGACCTTGCGGGTACACTTTTTACTCCCCGCCACCTGCCATGTTTTCTCTACCTTCTGTGCCCATTCTTCTACTGTTTTGTCCGCCGCCGACACTTCCGTCACCCTGCCGGTTCCGGCTGTCAGAACGACTGCCATTACTCCCCAAAGTAATTTGTAACAGCTTTTCTTCTGAAAAAATCTTCCCATAAATAAGCCCCTTATTTCTTTCCCGGTTACAGTTCCATGCCAAAGGAGCATGATCTGCACACCGAATCCTGCCGGCAGTTTAACTACTGCCAGCCCCCGTCGCTTCATTTCCATAGCATCAACAGATGGTGCCTCCTCCCAGCACCACACCATCCTCATAAAATACAACTGCCTGTCCCGGCGTCACCGCACGTACTGGTTCCAGAAAATGCACCGTGACTTCATCATCCCGACAGCGTTCGATCACACATTTCGCTCCGGCATGGGAATATCGGATCTTAGCTGTCACCTCCTGTCCCTCTTCAAAACGATCTGCCGCCATATAATTGATATGGTCTGCCGTAAGTCTGTCCGTAAACACATCCTCCGCCTCTCCGATCACCACTTCTCTCGTCTCCGGACGAATCTGTGTCACAAAAACAGGATGCCCCATCGCCAGATTTAATCCCTTACGCTGTCCCACGGTATAATGCGAGATTCCCTTATGCTGTCCGAGAACCCTGCCATCTGCTGCAACAAAGTTTCCGGGCAGCTCCTTCTCCCCTGTCTCTCTCGCGATAAAACCGGCATAATCCTGATCCGGCACAAAACAGATTTCCTGGCTGTCCGGTTTATTTGCCACCTCTAATCCAATCTTCGCCGCAATCTCCCTCACCTGAGGCTTGGTATAATCGCCTACCGGCATCAGGGTATGTGCAAGCTGGTGCTGGGTCAGATTATAAAGTGCATAGCTTTGATCCTTCTGTGCTGTAACAGACGGTGCTATCGCATATCTTCCGTTCGGACATTGTACGATCCTTGCGTAATGGCCTGTTGCAATATAATCTGCACCAATCTCCATGCTCCGGTGAAGAAGAGATTCCCATTTTACATACCGGTTACAGGCAATGCAGGGATTGGGCGTTCTGCCCAGGCGATATTCTTCCACAAAATAATCAATGACCTTTTCCTGGAATTCATCCCGGAAATTCATTACATAATATGGAATATCCAGCATATGCGCCACTCTCCTGGCATCCTCCACAGCACTCCAGCCACAGCAGCCGCCTTCCTTTTCAATGCTGCACCGGTCCTCCTGCTGCCAGATCTGCATCGTAGCACCAATCACATGATACCCCTGCTCCTTAAGCAGATATGCCGCCACAGAAGAATCCACTCCTCCGGACATTCCCACAACTACTGTTTTGTTCTTATTTCCTGCCATGTCAATAACCATGCCTTTCCCAAACCTGCAGACCAGACCACAGGCATCCTGTCTGTAATTTCCTGTATTCTCGAAAAACCGGACAGTCAAACAACCGTCCGGTTCTTAATTGCGTTTTATACAATTTTAGAAGTGCCTTGCTGCTTTAGAAGCTCTACTCCTCCAAAACCTCCGCTGTGAAAAGCGCTGTTTCTGCGCTTTTCTATGCGAAATCTTATTACTTCTTGACTGCGTATTGTGCAGTCTTAGAAGTAGTTTTCGCATTAGTCCTCATCCGAAATATCAGTCTTCGGCTTTTTCAGTCCTTCAATCGTAATATGATGCTTCTCCGCATAATCCCAAAGAGCAGCGTGGATCGCTTCCTCCGCAAGCAGAGAACAATGCACCTTTACCGGCGGAAGTCCGTCCAATGCTTCCATAACAGCCTTATTGGTTACTTCAAGAGCCTCATAGATTGTTTTGCCCTTTACCAGCTCTGTTGCCATACTGCTGGTTGCTACTGCGGCACCACATCCGAATGTCTTGAACTTGCAGTCCTTTACGATCTTGGTATCCTCATCAATATCCAGATAAATACGCATGATATCACCGCACTTTGCATTTCCTACGGTACCGACACCACTTGCATTTTCAATCTCTCCTACATTTCTCGGATTATTGAAATGATCCATTACTTTTTCGCTATAATTCATTGATAATCTCCCTTTCTTTTGTCTGATCTATAGGGTTTATATTGATTACTGCTCCTTCTGCTGCTTTACAAAATCATCATACAGAGGAGACATACTGCGCAATCTCTCCACAATCTTCTTTGCCTGATCGGCTACAAAATCCATCTCTTCCATCGTATTATCCTCAGAGAGGGTCAGACGAAGAGAACCATGCGCGATCTCGTGCGGCAGACCGATCGCCAGCAATACATGAGACGGATCCAAAGAACCGGATGTGCAGGCAGAACCACTGGAAGCACAAATGCCATTCTGATCCAGAAGAATCAGAAGAGACTCTCCCTCAATGAAACGGAAACAGAAGTTTACATTGTTTGGCAGTCGTTTTACGCGGTCACCATTGAGACGGCAGTAAGGAATCTCCTTTTCCAGTCTCTCGATCAGGTGATCTCTCAGTGCCGTTTCCTTTGCAATCGTCTGGTCCATATTGGCATGAGCAAGCTCGGCTGCCTTTGCCATCCCTACGATACCCGGTACATTGTGAGTACCTGCACGACGGGAACGTTCCTGGGAGCCGCCGTGGATCAGAGGACCAATCTTTACCTTATTGCTCATATACAGGAAACCGATACCCTTTGGTCCATGGAACTTATGACCACTGGCGCTGAGCATGTCGATGTTCATCTCCTGTACGTTAATCGGTACATGTGCATATGCCTGAACAGCATCTGTGTGGAACAATACCCCATGCTCATGGGCAACCTTTCCAATCTCTGCGATCGGCTCGATCGTACCGATCTCATTATTTGCAAACATAATACTGATCAGTATCGTATCGGGACGGATTGCTTTCTCAACCTCCTCCGGTGTTACGAGACCATTTTCATCCACATCAAGATATGTGACCTCATAACCGTGCTTTTCCAGATACTCGCAGGTATGCAGGATCGCATGATGCTCGATCTTGGATGTAATGATATGTTTTCCTTTGGACTGATATGCCTCGGCAACGCCTTTCAGCACCCAGTTGTCCGACTCACTGCCGCCACCGGTAAAATAAATCTCTGTGGCTGCTGCCCCCAGAGAATCCGCAATCACCTTTCTGGCATCTTCCATCGCTTTTTTGGCCTCTCCGGCAAAGCTGTACACACTGGAAGGATTGCTGTAATTCTCCAGATAATATGGTTTCATCGCCTCAAACACTTCCGGTTTGACCGATGTTGTTGCTGCATTATCTAAATAAATCAATTTGCTCATAGTGAATACCACTGCCTTTCTGTGTCTGTCCCGGTTTAAGGACAGATATGTATTTAAAATATAGATGAGTCCATATTTCCTACTAATTCTATGGGCTGTCTGTAATTATACTCATTTCGCAGTTATTGTCAACCGCTGTCAGTTTCATTTACGGATATTACCGGGAACGCACGACCCCTTTTGCTCCAATCTTCGCATTTACTGAAATTCCATTGACGTAATTGACAAATTTTCTCACTTTGCTTTTTCCTGTCAGAAGATGAGTTTCCCTTCCTGACTGCAGACATGGCAGCATCCTCGTCTCAACAGATCCATTCTTCCGGATCGTCAGCAGAAGCAGTGTGGTATATAAGGTCTTTTCATTAAACCAATAGTTTCCCAGACTGTAAAAGATCGGCTTTCCTTTATAATAACCCACTCCCTGCAGACAATGCGTATGAGCACCGACCACTACGTCTGCCCCGGCATTGATATAATCCTTCGCCTGGCTTGTCTGTGCTGATTCCAGCTTCGTGCTGTATTCAGTACCCCAATGCACAAATGCAATAACGACATCTGCTTTTTTCTTTGCCCTGCGTATCGCACGGACATACTGCGTATCATCGTAAGTCCGGAAGACTCCCGGAGAATGTTTCCCTGCTGCCGGTGTGAGAATATACTTCTCTGCTCTTGTGGCAGCGATCACAGCAATGGTTTTCCCTTTGCTCTGAAAATAGACCGGCTTTTTGGCCTCTTTGATATCTTTCCCGCCACCGGTATATTTTATTCCATTGTTTTCCAGAGCAGATAATGTATCCAGAAACGCCCTCTCCCCATAATCATAAACATGATTGTTGGCAAGAGATACCGCATCAACTCCCAGCTGCTGCAACAGTTTCACATTCCTGCGGGGCGCCCGGAAGGTATATGCCTTCCCCTTCATCGCCTTACCACGGTTGCTGATGGAAAACTCATTATTCAGCACCATATAATCGCAGCTTCTCATCTTCCTGATCAGCCGCGGGTCAATACAGCCCTGAATGCCTTTGCCCTTCTGACGCATATGCTTCATCACCGTCCAGGTTTCATCCAGATTGATATCCCCGGCAAAACCAAGGGTAATATCTCCGTTCTCTGTCTGAGAAGCTTCCCCCGGAGTCCCGGTATCTTCCTCGGTCGTAGTAAGACCGGAGTCTTTCGTATCCTCCTCGGTGGTATCCAGCTCCGGATCCTCCTTCGAGGTATCCTCATCCGAAGCTTTGCCTGCCGTTTCCTCTGTTACAGTCTGTCCATCAGAGGAATCTCCTAACTTCTGCGAATTCTCCTGTTTCTCATCCTGCGTATCCTCCTCTGCGTCACCCTGAGTCCGCACATCCCCTTCCGAAGAGGAGCTGCTTCCCTCATAGGGTTCTGATATCTTGGCCGGCTCCTTCTGCTCCGGCTTCGGATGATTCGTCCGGTAAAAATCCACAATGATCCATAATGCAAGCAATATTACAACGGCGATCACAACGCCTCTTCCTTTGCCATGCATCCAATCCCGTATCTTTCCCATATTTTATCCTTCCGTTATTTACGTTAAGTTCTTGATCACTACACCATATTTCGGAGGACAATTTAAGCGAAGAATTCCATTTTCCACACTATACATCGCTGTCTCCAGAGAAAAACCCTCCGGACTGGTATTGATCAGACGCGCCATACGGGTTGCCTCCGTCAGACCAAGGCGCCATACCGGCAGTGCGACAGATACCGGCTGATCTCCGCTGTTGATGGCGATTACAAATTTGTCCTGCTCATTAAATCTGCCGTAGCTGATAAACTGATACTGACCATGCAAAAACATGATCGATCCTGTCTTCATTGCCTGATAATCTTTATGAACACGAATGATCTCCTTATGGAAATCAATCAGATCCTGATCTTCTCTACCCCATGGATATGCACGACGGTTATCCGGATCGGTCCAGCCACAGAGTCCTGCCTCATCTCCATAGTAGATTGTCGGTGCTCCCGGCCATGTCATCTGGATCATAACCGCCAGCCGCATAATCGCCTTGTCAACACCCTCGTTAGCCGCCTCCGGTCCCAAATATGCGGTTCTTCCCACCTTCCGGTTCGTTCTGGTAAGGAAACGGGAATGATCGTGGTTGGACAGCTCATTCATCGCTACCTGCAGGGACTGTGTATGGAAACGTGTCATAAAATGACGCATAGATCCAAAGAAAGAATCCGGATTACCAAGCTGATCCTGACGATACTCATCACTGTGCTTCTCCACGCCTGTCAGAAACCAGGTCAACGGCTCCATAAAGGCATCGTAGTTCATGACCGTATCCCACTCATCACCCTTGAGCCACTCTGTCGGATCTCCATAATGCTCCGCAAGGATCAGCGCGTTTGGATTGGCCTCCTTGACATTGCGGCGGAACTCCTTCCAGAAGTAATGATTATATTCTCCGGACTGTCCCAGATCGGCAGCCACGTCAAGTCTCCATCCATCCACATTATACGGCGGAGAAACCCATTTACGCCCCACATGCATAATATAATCGAACAGCGCCGGGGATTCCTCATAGTTCAGCTTCGGCAGCGTATCATGTCCCCACCAGCCATCATAATGGGGATTATACGGCCACTGATGCTCCCGGAATTTAAAGAAAGTATTGTAAGGACTGTCCTCAGACACAAATGCTCCCTTTTCATAGCCTTCCGCGTTTTCATAAATACACTCTCTGTCCAGCCATTTATTGAAAGAACCACAGTGATTAAACACACCGTCCAGAATGACCTTCATGCCCCTGCGATGAACCTCTTCCACAAACTCGGCAAAAAGCCGGTTACTTGCTTCCAGATTTTCCTTATCCGTTACACGGCAGATATAACGGGATGCAGCTTTATTCGGATAATCGGGATCCGACTTCCAGTTTCCCTGCTCATCCTTCTGTAAAAGCTCTCCCTCGTCCTTGACGATCCGGCCAAAATGAGGATCAACATAGTCATAATCCTGAATGTCATACTTATGATTCGACGGAGATACAAAAATCGGATTGAGATAAATAACCTCTACGCCCAGATCCTGCAGATAATCTAACTTCTGCATCACTCCGGCGATATCGCCTCCATAAAACTCCCGGACGCCCATTGCTGCGGGATATTTATTCCAGTCTGTCACTTTGCTGGTGCCTTCTCCGATATAAATGTACTCATTGTCCTCTACATCGTTGCTGCGGTCTCCATTATAAAAACGATCCACATAGATCTGATAAAATATGGCTCCCTTTGCCCAGTCCGGTGTGTGAAAACCCGGTGTCATAGTAAAATTGTAGTACTCCTCTACGGAATTGCACAACCCCACATTGTTGTAATAGCATACCATCTGCCCGCAGTGAATCTCAAAGTAATAAAAAACCTGCTCCGTGCCAAGCTGTACAAATGTCTCGTAGTAGTCAAACAGGCGGTCATTATAAAGCTTCTCCATCTCAATGCGCTCATCATTAAATACCAGAATGACAGCATCCAGATTCTCTCTGGCGCATCTGAGCCTCAGCCTCACCCGGTCATAAGGATCCGGTTCGGACGGACAACGGTAAAATTCTGTTCCATCCGCAAATAACGCCTGCGGATTGAATATCGTTGTCAGATTATCCAGATACAGCTGCGTCTTCATCTGCTTTGACATCTTATAAAACTGCACATTTAAGTCCATGACCTGCCTCCATTACCATATATCTTCTTTTTCATTTTTTCATAAAAACACTATCTTTATTATTTTACATCATTTCAGGGCTTTTCACAAGTTTTTTAAAAGGGACTGTCGCAATTCGTGTGACAGCCCCTTTCTTATTTTGTAATTCTTTTCTATTGCCCGGAAAATGATTACTTTGTAATCGTTGCCCCGTCGCTGATCCCCTTTTTCTTGAATAATTTACGGTATGCTTTCACCTTACTCTCAGGTACTCTCACAACTACTCCGGAAGATATTCCCGAGAATGCGTTGCTTCCTACTGTACTCTCTGTAAGCTTTGTCGTTTTAATGGTCACTTTCTTCAGCTTCTTGCATCCACTAAATACGCGTTTTCCAATCTTTGTGACATTTTTGCCTATGATCACTTTCGTAATCCCGGCACGATTTCTGCAGGCGGATGCCCCCACAGATGTAACTTTGTATGTTACCCCTTTAATCGTTACCTGAGCCGGGATAGTAATGGTTCCCTTTGCTCCCTTCGCCGCTGCTGAATACTCCACGGTCGGGGAACCTTTTTTATCGCTTGTCACCTTATAGATTGCGCCTTTACTGCCAGTAAGCTTTTTTCCCTTTTTGGCCGGCTTGACCACCGGCTTCTTTGTCGGCTTTGGAATTGCAGGCTCCCCGGCTGGCGTCTCTGTCGGTGCCGCACTTGGTGTCACCGTCGGCTCTGCTGCCGGTGACACACTTGGTTCTGCCGTCGGCTTTCCACCCGGTTTTGCTGTCGTTTCTTCACTTGGTCCTGCCGTCGGCTTTCCACCCGGTTCTGCTGTTGATCCTGCGGTCGGCTTTGCTGTCGGCTCGGCTCCCGGTGTCTCTGTCGGTTCTGCCGTCGGTTTTGCTGTCGGCTCGGCACCCGGTTCCGCACTCGGTCCTGCTGTCGGCTTTGCACCCGGTCCTGCCGTCGGTGTGACAGACGGTGTGACAGTTGGCGTCACTTTAATGACCGGAATTACCGTACTTTCTTTGGTAATCGGACTCGTTCCTTTACTGTCAGAGAAACAGCCATCACATACGCTGCAGTGATAATATTCTATATTGCCTTCTTTCACTGTCGTGGCATTTTTCTTCTCGATCTTTTCCAGTATATGAGGTAGAAGAGCAATTTCTTTCCCTTCTTTGATCTTTCTTCCACACTGTTCACAGTAGGTATCTCCGGTGTATCCGGCAGTAGTACAGGTAGATGCTTCTTCTCCTTTTACTTTCGTATCCGGATGCTCACAGGCACTCCGGGTGATTGTAATTGTTACCTGCCTCGTTATGTAAAGATCCTTATCCTGTCCTGCATAATCCGCCTTCGCCTCCACAGATTCTGCTTCCGGAAGGTCTTTTGAGGCATCTTCTTCCACCCACTGCCAATCAGCCGGAAGTTCTACCTGAGACACTTTCTTCACCGTATAAGGGGTTGTGATGGAATCCTTTGGCGTATTCTCCGGCTGTTTTGCCTTGAAAACCACAAATTTCGCAGCTTTCCGGCTTTCCAGTCCGGTATAATTATTTGTCTCTGTCACATATGCTTTTACATAGTAGATCCCCGCACTCTTTGGAACTACATCCGTGTATTCTCCTGTCTCAGAAGCTGCATAACGATATTTCACTGTACCAAATTTTGCCGCTGCCTCAGGATTCGGTACAGCAACTCCATCATATACATAATCCTTACAGGTAAGCTCCCCGGTAAACTCATTCTCTGCCTGTAATATGGAAAATCTGACCTGAACGGTTCCCTTGTACTTTCCAATTCCTTCTACCATAACACTTGCCATCTTATCCTGTGTGGTCGCATCTGTATTATGTTCATAGCTTCCTTCCACAATCTTAAAATCCTTACCGGGAACCAGTGTGTTATTTACACTTCCATCCTTCAGGTAAAGGGAAATTTCATCCTCCTGCAAGGTGACGGCTTCTCCGGTATAATATTTTTCAATAGCGGTGTTAATATAAAAATCAATTTTCTCTTTTAGCGTCACTGTTGCCTCTTCACTCTTAATGGAATATCCCTGCCAGTAAATCATACAATAAAACGTAATCCCTACTCCCGGCTGGAACTCCAATGGTGAAATCTGAAGGGTATTGGAGGTAGCATCACTTATTTCTTCTGCATTACCCTCTCCCGTAATGCGATACCACTGATAAGTAACTTCCTCTGCTGCATCCACATTTACATATAAGCTGGCCGGATTTCCACAATAATCCTCATATGACCCCGGCTGTGTGATAGTTACCGGAAGCTTTTCTACCGTTACATTTGATACTATCTTTGCCGTATCCTCCCCTGTGCCTTCCCCATCTAACAGGTCACTGTCCACAATCCATGCCGTCCCCTCTTCTCCGGAACGGAATCCATATCCATTTTCTAACATACTTCTAAGGTTTCCTTTTAGTGACCGCACATCGCTATAGCTGCCGCCCCTTAAGGAAACTTCCGGACTCTCCTCACCATTATAAAAGTACTTTCGAAACTGACCATGAAATGTTCCATCCAATACTGTAAGATTTCCACCGGTTATATCTACAGACCTTTCTCCATCTACAAATCCTGCTCCATCAATGGTAACCTCGCCCCCACCAATTGCTAATCCGGCATAATAATAATAATAATAATCGCTGGAAGATACCGTGGTACTCTTTTCTAATGTTAATTTTCCCCCCTTTGCCCTGACAACATCATTTTCTCTGGTCTTTAGGGTTCCGTTTTGTATCGTCACCTCAGCATGATCCGACACAATAACAGCGTTAACTCTGGCAGTCTCTATCTTATGTCCCCCTAAATCTAAGGTTATCTTACCCTCCCGGAAGGCGAGACTCTGATTGAGATCAACATCTTTCATGATTTTAATGGTTGCAGTGGTATCCGGGGTAAATTCACCTACTGCCTGACACAATTCCCCATAAGTGATATAACCGGTCAATTGGTTATCCTTCTTTATGGTAGCTATGGCAACCATTCCACAGTTGGTACAGATCCCATCTTCTCCATATATGTGTTCACATTCGGTAGCAGCGGCACAATACATACAATAACCACTTTCATTGACATGATTTCCGCATGGAACCATTTCAATATTCTCTGCACAGCGGTATCCCTCCACTGCTTCTATTGCATCGATCCCTGCTCTGGTATAGAGACTGCCGCCCTTTATACTTTTTATAGCAGTTCCTGCGGCAAACCATGTACTCATTGCTTTGGTATATTCTTCCCTTTGTTTTAACAAGTCAATGGTTCCACCACGTAGTTGTAAGTTGCTGCCCTTACTCCATCCTGCATAGTCTCCAATAACTGATACTGTACCAATCTTTCCTCCGGAAATTTCCGCTTTTCCTCCCCTCCAGAAGACATTGTCTATATTCCCTGAAGTGATCTTACAAGATCCATACATTACTCCCACCTTGTCGATGACTGCCCCGTCAATGCTGAGGTTTCCAGTGCCGCCACGAGCAAATACGGTATACTCACTATTGGAAGTTATCTCCACATTTTCCCCGATTGCAAGAGTTCCATAATTTTCCAACAATGCCGCTTTGCTGCCGCTATCCTGAATTTTTCCTCCCGGCACTCCGGAACATATGGTCCAGTTTGAGGATGTGTCTATACCCAGTACATAAGTGGATTCTTTAGAGTCCCAGCCAGACACTTCCTCTGTGCTTAATGTATGTCCATTTAAATCCAGCACAATAGTATGTTCTTTATCCGTTATGTATGTAATATACTTACTTCCTGTAATTTTAGATATCCGGGAATCCTGCAGCAGCTTAATGGTAGCCTTGTCACTGGTAGTGATCGCCTGATAAGCCTCCATAAAAGAGCTATATACTGTAGTCTTTCCATCCTGGGTAAGCTCTGCCACCTGCTCACCGGTGACATCTTCCGCTGCACAGACAGCCGGAAATGCAGTATAATCCACTGCAGATCCCATCATCAGTGCCGCCATCAGTACTGCCACTGCCTTTTTTAATTTTTTTGCGGCGGATTTATACCGTATCCGCCCCGTCACTCTCTTTTTCTTCATACCTTATCCTCCTGACTTTAATGTTTAAACCAACCTCTACGCGATACTTTATGTCTCAATATTATAGAAAGATTCCTGTTTTGTCAATCAAAGAGCACATTACGGGCATTTTCCCATACACGGAAGAGGCTGCCGCATTAGAAAT
>OOCQ01001380.1_pt1 | contig 14939 bp, 15 predicted proteins | sample 1671121 | NCBI WGS metagenome assembly OOCQ01 (sample SAMN06348124, study PRJEB24527) | human gut metagenome | biome: human gut; feature: ankylosing spondylitis patient; material: feces | host: Homo sapiens | place: China | collected 2015-10 | reverse complement strand
AATGTTGCATGAAGAGCATGGAGGTAATGATGAAATCGTAACGATAGGTTTGACGAATCGGGATATTTCCACTTCCATCCACGGCCATTACAACTATGGAATCATGGGATTGAGTTTCCGGCCTGGTGACGCCTGTGTGGTTTCAACCTTCCGATTGAAACGAAAGGATGATCTCTGGAAAGTAACAACGCATGAGTTCCTGCATTCTCGCGGCTTACCGCATTGCAAGAAGAATGATCCGAAGTGCCTGATGCAGGATGCCCATGGCAAGAATACCTTCTACATGAAAAACGGATTGTGCCAAGATTGCCAAAACTCATTGAAAAACATCATTAGCAACCAATGAGAATCCAAACCAACCAAGATTTTTGCTTATAATTTTGTCGCAGGTGTTCCATCATAACTGTACAGCCCCTGAATACAAAGTAAACTATCATATCTCTACATCCAACTATCTAAGAACTGACAAGGTCTATTCTTAGGGTATGCCCCATTTACGAATTGATAGCACAAGAAACAACTTATGCATTAAAAGATCTTATTGAGAATGCCTAAGCTTGTTGCTTGCTATATACAAAATGGTCTGACCTAAGGATAAGTCTAAAGCCAGACCAGTGGTTTTTATTATAACAGATGCCAACTCACAGCAATCTAAGATATAGTCTGCACATTCTCAGTCAAGAGAATATGCAGACTTTATTTATACCCATCCTTTACGATGCAAATACCAAACAAGCCAATAAATTAGTATCTCTGCTCCGAATCCACCTCCAAGGACAATCCATAATACACCAGAATGGATTTCTGTAATGTTCACAATGACCACCAGTACCAAAATCGAAAATGTAAAAATCAAAGTCAACATACATGCCGCAGCAACATCAAGAGGAATCGAGATTCTACCTGATGCCTCATTTACATCATCAAGCACCGCTCGCACTTTCTTGCCAAAGGCATCAGCAACATCATCACCCATTTTTACTGTAACCTTCTCTATACTTGACTTAATTCTTTCATCCACTCGAACTGTATTAGCCTCCTTCAACATAGGAAGGAGTTTGCCAACCTTGGCTGTAGAAGCATCTACTTGTTCTGAGATAATCTTGTAATTACGGATACTTTGCTCAACTATGCCTGATAATGCACGAAACGCATTGATGTATTGATTGAGCAAATCACGATCCATATCTCTCTGTTGTTCGGGCGAAAAGGTATCCAATTGCGCCCGAAGTTCATCTGTATCAAATTTCTTCATTTAAATATAATATTATTATCTACGTCTTCCATATCTTGCTCGTTTTCCCAATGCAGCAATAGCAGCCTGAGCACAACGATGTGCCCACTCCATTTCATCTTCACGTGGATCTCGTCCCCATTTCTGATCATTGCCAGTACTACCACCTCCTGAAACAGAAATGTTGGGAGTGGCGAGCATCGTAAAATAAGCTGTAGCAAGATTCGTCAACATTTTCCAGTTAGCTACACTACGAAAATCAAACTCCGTATCAAAATAGTCCTCTATCTCTTTCGGAATAAAGCGATCATAGACTTCGCCATCAAGATTTATACTTACACATGATGTCCCAGGAACTCTTTCCGTATAAGAATTGAAAGCTCGGCTATATCTATCATCAACGAACTTTGCCGTGGAATTCCCGGCAGTTCCAATACCAGAGCCATCAATTTTAAAACCTGCAGATATACCCTTCTGGGGCTTATGACCAGGATTATTCATTGAAGCAGAAACATTCCTCATCTGTGGATGAAGCAATTTCCAGGTAGTCTCGATATTCTTGGCTGTCAACTTTCGTCCACACCCCAATTCAGAAGCCTTGTACTTTGCATTACCTTTCGCCAAAACATAGCCACGAACGATACCCTCTTTGTCACGACGCAAACGCACATCATATCCTTTTCTTTTCAACAAATAAGCATATTCATCCCATGACCAATGCGGCATTAATCTAATGATGTCCATACAATCCTCACTCACCTTCCTGAGATTATTGTCTCGAATCTCACAAGCCGTAGTCCAACCATATCTTCGAGCAATAATCTCAGCTGCTCGTTGGGCACGAAGATGAATGGCATGATCATTATTCATCTGTCCCCATTCTGTCATTCTACTAACTGCTGCATGAAGATGAGGTGTACCGCTCTCAGAATCTTTATGGAGCCAAACAGTAGCCATACTACATCCAAGATAAGTTTTGTCTGATACCAACTTACCCTTTTTGTCATAGATTACCTGTTTGTCAAACTCTTCAATAAAATCGTTCCAAAGCTTCTTCCAATCAGATAAAGAAAAGTCCTTGGTATGTTCAGCAGAAGGACTTATCTCGATACGGATCACGTTATTCTTGACATCCATTCGTGATGCAGAAATCAAGTTCATCATCATCCAAATCCCCAAAGCATCCATATCTGCATCAAGATTTTGATTACATACATGGTATATTTTCTCCGGATGTTTCTTGTGCTCCGACTGACCACTCATATATCTGATGGCATTGATACCATGTGATATTGCTTTTGCCTTTGCAATCATAAACTACTAATTTAAGTTGAACTAGATGGGAAATCATTAACTTTCTGTACCGACTGCAAATAGTCGACTACAGCATTCGTTATTGGCACAACCCTCTCATACCAATCAAACATCACACGATAATTACGAAAGAGAGAAAGCTTTTGTTCGTTAGTTAACCCCGACAAAGCATTAGCAAAATTGACCATATCAATACGGCATTTCGCCAAATTTCCTAGCAGTTTTATCTCTTCATTAGACAACTTGTTCTTTGGCTTATACCCAAAACAACGAGCACGAATAAAGCTACTTACTGTCATATTACAACTTTTAGCAGCCAAACAAATCTTCGAATATTCACCCTGAGTCACCTTGGTAACTACCACATGATTTCGTTTATTCTCCAATGATATTTGTTTTCTTTTATTTGTCATTTCTTTAATCGTTTAAAATGTTCATATCAAGAGTTGTGAGCCTGCGAACGACTTCATCCTCCGCTCTTTCTCAAAGAAAGGAGGCGAGAACGCAGAGGATACCGAGCGCAGCAAAGGTAATACCTCGGCATATCTCGCAACAGAAATGCCGTCACCTCTGCTTACCCACAACCCTTTCAGCCCTTTAACCAGTTACCTTGTCCCAAGGCTTAGCCTTCAAGTATTGATTCAAATAGAACTGGGCAGAAGGCTCCGGAAACTGACTCAAATAAACTGGAACAAAATCTATGGCACGCTGCTTATCAGACTCCGCCATAGAATCCCAAGCATTTTGAAATTCCCCCGTATAAGTACCGATTTTCGGATAGACATCAACCAATCGCTGCAAAGGAATTGGAGCGTTAGAAACAACTTCCTCTTTCTTCTCTTCAACAACCGATTCGGTCTTCTTCGGTACGACTCGTTTTTTACTCACTTTGCGTTGAGCATTCTGAGTATTAACAACACGACGCTGCTCATAAGCATTACGTTGAGCATCGATTTGTTCACGAAAAAGCGTAAAGAACGCTTTCAAAAGGGAATTGGAAAAAGCTGGTTCCTTTTCCTCTTCTACATAGCGAGCGATAGCTTTTGCTATCTGTCCCGCATCTTTGTCTTCCAATTGCGCTAAAGCAACATAAAGACTTGTTGGAATTGTTATTGCTTTCATTAATTCTAAAATTTATTTTATGAATGGATTCGGATACCATATTGACGGCAAATCCAAAAAAATGTTCCAATACTAACACTTTGGTAATTTCGCTTCAACAAATCAGAAAACAGTTTATCTGTCTTCAATTCGTTATAATCCTGATTCTGTTGACTACAGATGTGGAAGAACGGTCTGCCATCTTCTCCCAGAGTAGCAAGAGAACAGCCAACCTTCATCCATTGTTCATAGGAAACTGTCACATCCGTTCCGGTGCGGCTGATTATCTCACAGCATTTTTCCACAGCCAGAAAATCATCATTCCCATTGAAATCACCAAGAGGATAAAACACCTTTCTAGGTGGTTCCACATAAACACCTTCGTATGGGATTGCATTCATGTTAATTAGCGGATGCTCATCATAACTCATGCAACGCATACGAGTTATATCACTACACGCCTTGTCTATGGTGATTCCCATTTTTTCAAAGTCGATTTGCAACTGTCGAAACTGTTGCAAATGATTTTGTGGATACCGCAAAGGAATAATGGCGAAGATACCTTTACCACTAACACTGAGCGAACAATAAGCAATCTGAGGCAATACAGCCAACTGAGTTTTGAGTTCTTCCCAATTCTTTATATCTGGGTTTTCCTTAGAATCTACATCTATACTTATCAACCCCGAATATTGCGTTATGTACCCAACGGCTCTCGTTGGAGCAAACACACCACTAATAGCTGCTTGTGGGAGTCGCCGCTTCCATTTATCCCGTTCCTCCTTATCTGCAATACAGCGCATCATCTGGATGACATTTGCATACTCTTTAGAGAAAAGGAAATCATGCAAGGTAATTACCCTTCCCACATTATCAGTGACTCCATCGTAAACTGATATTTGCCTTGAAAATATATTCATAGATATACCTTATTTTATAGTTTCAGTTGCGACACGTCCTATATTTCTAATTATCAACAAGATAGAACAGCAACCCACCGCAACCATATTTCAATCTGAGGCTTATCATTCTGCTACAGCAGGTTGCGGTAGGATTACGCTTGAACTTCCTTTATATAAAGGGGTTTCCGTTGATGCGCAACCGCAACCATGAAGTTCTGGCTGTTTATTGACTATCCTACTCACGTATTGCCTGCTAACACCAATACCTTCTGCAAACTTAGTAATATTCATTTTACCTTCTCCTACTAGGGAATACAACTGTTTAATCAACTGTTCTTTCGTCATCTTCTTAGCTGTCGGTCCTCCTGTAATAAGATTCAATGCTTTGGTTCCACAATATTCGAAGTAGCGCATACACTCCACACTATACTTCATTTCTTCTGCTGACACCTCTGTAGAATATGGCAAAGCAAAATAACAACCAGGCCCAGCATCATCTTGGCAAGACAAGATGTGAGTAATGGCACACCATTTCAATACATGAATACACAATTTCGATAACATCGATGCCTGGAACGAATCATTTTCATCCGTTCTAGCCTTTGTTTCGTTATAGTAATCTATGTACACTTGCTTAGCTTCAGCACTGAGCGTCAGTTCCATATTCCCCATCTTCAATAGCTTCGTGAAGATCTCATTCCAAGCTTCTACATAGGATGATTCCAACACTACCTCAGAATAAAATGACTTCGGTATATTGTCGGGATACACAAACAGCCACCTCTGCACATAACCCAAACTAGCCAAATTCCTTTTGAAAGCTTCAGCAAAAGCATCTGGCTGGATGCCACCCATCATGCAAAGAAATGGATGTTCTATACGAATTGGCATTTGAGTCTTTCGAGTGACAGAGAAAGTGGTACCATCCCAGATGGAAAGATAGTTGCTTATCTCACCACTATTATGATAACGTCCGATATCATCTATGAAACCCTTGATTTCATCTCGGTACAAAAGAAGTCCATCATGAGAGTCACATCTTCTATCAAGCACCTGATACAAGCCTTCAGGAGTAACATCTGAGACTATCAGTTGATTAAATACAGGTTCATCCTCCTCGACATTCTTTTTGAAGACCTTATATTTATCACGAAAATCCCTATAGCGTTTACCATCCTCTTGATGCATAGGTTCCAAAAGTGCCTTGATTGGTGAACTTTTGTTTGAACCGCTTGGAGCTATATGACAAATCCATAGATTAGGATGATTTCGATACTTCCCATCATGAATCGTCACATGTTTTCCACACAAAGTTGCCACGATACAATACACCGCAGATGTGATGAAATCCTTCGGGCACTGGAATACCTTAGCATATTGCTCGATGACTCGCTGTACTTCCAGACGAAGAACATAAGTAGGCAATTCCTTTGGTGGAGCATCCAGTGAATGCGAATTGATTTTAAGCATACCATATTATTTATCAAGATCAAAGACACGCTCTATATCCGACTGACGATAGAAAGACTTTCTTCCCATCTTAACAGGTTTGAGCAATCCATCCTTCGCCCAACGCCATAGCGTCACCTTAGATATACGATACTTGCTCGCTACCTCATCTGGAGTCAACAATGGAGATTCAACCTTCAGAGATTTCTGATTCATCTCTTCCTGCCAATTCAGAAAGAGTTCCTTCAAATCTGCCATATTAAGAATGGCAAGACTCATGTTGTTACTTAAAATTTCACTTGTATTCATAATCTATTATAGCTTTAAAATTATACATTTTTCATTTCAAGAGGTCTCTAAAATATTATTACTTGAAAGCCAATGAAACGAATTGCGCTGCAAAAATACAATAGAAAAATCTAAGAAAAAAGAAATCTTATGTTCCTCAAAAAAATTATCTAAAAACAGGAACAAATTAAAAGAAAAAAAGGTGTTCCCAACATTTTTTAGGAACACCTTCTAATTATTATAATCCACTCTCAATCAACTGTTTTTCAAACTGTTGCAAATCTTCAATCTTGATTTTCAGAGTTTTACCATCATTAGTCCTCAAATATCGTTGCACAGCTTTCACAAAACTTTCTTTAGCTTTCAAATCCCCCTCAGATACATCCTCGGCATGAACTTCCTGCCATAAGAAAGAAATTATCTCATAGTTATATGCCTTCGTATTTTTATCCTCAGGAAAACGAACCTTAATATCATCTTTTAAATTCAGATGATAAATAAAAGCAGCAGCACGCTTTGCTCTCGTACCCTTTTCCGATTTTATATAACGCAAACCTACATCAACAAACTTTTCAATGTAATCGTCACTCTTTTCAGAATTACTGTCCAATTTCAGGAAATCATGCAAATTATTTACTTTCTTAAATTTTTGCTCTAGCAAATTAAATTTTGCAAGAGCATAGTATGCTGCAGTCATTTGACCTAAATCGAAACAATAGTCAGCAAATTCTGAAACTGAACAAGAATCCTCATTTGGCTCAAAATCCAATGAAGGCACTCTGGCACTGTTTCGATATGCTTTAATTTGATTTTTGATAGCATTCTCAGATGTCATTTGGCAAATATTATCAAAGAAGAAATATTTGTATGCTGCATTAAATCCATTACAAAAAACACGAAACAAATATGAATTCTCCAAAGACGTTTCTTTATATTTTGCAAAAACGGAATCACGCATTGCCCATGCTACAAAGTGTCTTTTATACTTCTTCACTTGCTTTGTATACATCTCAAAAAGTTCCTGCAACTTTTCCCATGTTTCTTTCGTTGTCACGACAGTCACTTTTTTATTTTTAAAAGTACACACATGACTATAATAAGTATCAACATTTGTAAATATTGACACATAACCTTTAGGTCGTTTTCTTCTACTAGCTAAATTTATCATAACTAAATGCAATTAATTGTTTCTTTTAAAATGTCATCATCTATCTGGCGATAGCGATTGAATGCCCTACTTCCCTCAACATGACCACTCATCTTTCCAACGATATTCGGGTCACGAACAGCCTTATAAGCTGCACCAACGAAAGTACGACGAGCCATGTGAGAACTGGCAACATCACAAATTCGTTTCATTTCATTCTCCCCTGTCGTTGAGTTGCGAACCTGAACGATTCTTGTGATGCCACAAATCAACAGGATAGCCTTGATGGCATCATTGTACTTCTGTGGACTGATGAAAGGAAACAAACGTCCATCCTTATCAACACCCTCATATTTCTTCACCAATTTCAAAGCACATGGATTTAACGGAATACGAGGCTTCACCGGAGCATCCTCATCGGCCGTCTTACTCGGCACATATTCCAAGATTCCCTGAGTGATGTTCTGAGAAGTCAATCTCGTAAGATCCCCAACACGACAACCTACCAAACACTGGAACACAAATATATCACGCTGAGTTTCCAATGTCCTTAAAGGAAGTTTTGAACATGCCTTCTTATCCTCATCATCCAGTTTTTCAAACATTGCAGGAATATCTGTTTCAGCCACAAGATTTCGTTCTTCCTTTGTTATATAAATAGGTGTACCATACTTCTCCACTCCTATCTTGATTCCATCGAAAGGGCGATTGGTGGTTCTCTCCGTTTCATACAACCATTGCATAAACGCCTTGAATTTCTTTTTAAGTTTCACAATGGTATTCTCTCCACGGTCTTGCAATTTGGTCATCGTATGCACCACGTTGATTTCAACCGGATACTCTTCAAGAATACTTTCAAACTGCTTAGGGTATTTCTCCGATAATGTCTTCTCATAACGAAGATACTCCTCGAAATCTTCAATATCTTTACGAGTCATCTTGTCTATATTCCAAGCAAACTTCTCCTGCATCACTTTCTTCTTGAAAGCTTCATATCGAGCCCAATCCCGAATCAACACCCGGAAGGCTTTGGTATGATCATACGAGAAGCGCTTCTTTTCCAGATACTCTTCAGCCAGGTCATAAATAGACTTTTGTCTTTTACCCCTACGAGATTTTGCCGAAAGTTTCTTACCGGGATGATGGAACTTATAAACAACCTTCTCAAGCCATTTGGAATCTATTGTCCCATTTTCCTCTTCCTTATAGGCTTCCATGATAGCCTGCTGTATGTTCATAAGCTGTTTATTCTGCTCTTGATCATACTTCACATCAGGAGTAATCAAACGTTCAGCAATAACAACCTCACCATACATTTTTAATTTATAGCCTTTCTTTTTAGCTTCTTCCTTTGTTGCCGAAACGACCTTATCGGGAATATTTATCCCCGATTTCCTTGTAGCCTCTCTATTAACAAAATATCGAAAGTGGCTCTGCTGAATGTATATTCCACTCTTTACTCTAAAGTCCACGTTTCTTCCACAATGAAAACGCAAAAGTATTTCACTCCGCTGCGTGGTTTCATCTATTCGAGAAGAAAGTTTTAAATCAAAGTTTGACATAAGCTTTATTTTTTTGCGCAAAGATACAAAACTTTTGCCAACATTTTGCCAACATAAGCATAATCTGACGAAATTTTAAGAAACTTTACGAAACACACAAAGCGCATCTATATCTGATTATCAAGCACTTATAAATATCTTAATTTTTCATGAGTTTAAATAAAAATATGCCTATCAGGCGCACCGAAGAAAATCCTAACTACTTGATTATAAGCGGTTAGGATTTTTTAGTTTAAGAAATCCTCCGTCTTTTTGCACGTGTTTTGCTACTGTTTGCAGAAAAAGCATATATATTTTAAAACAAGATAACTTCATTATTTATACTTTACATAATTTATGCCATTTGAACTGGCACAATTGTGAATTACACCTTTAATTGTATAGCCAATAAATACCAATATTATCTAAAAATAAAGTTATTCTGCAAAGAAAATGAAAAATCATACTGATTTTCTGTAGTATTCTCAAAGAAAAATACTATCTTTGTAAAAGAATAAGCTATGGCAACCAAAAACAAGATTTACATCCAAGTAGAATAACAAAAAGTAAATGGAATGAGATTTGACATACATACATTAATTGGCGAGGCAACAGCCTACGACAAGAAACAACAAATAGAAGCCAAGCGTCCCAAAAGTTGGCCCAAAAGTGTATCTGCCTTTGCCAATGGCGAAGGTGGAACCCTTGTGTTTGGCATTACCGATGACGACCAAGTTGTAGGACTGGAAAATGCGGAACAAAATGCAGAACTCATCAGCGAAGCCATCAAGACAAAGTTGGATCCTATCCCAACTATCCAATTGGAGTTTCAAGAAGTTGAGGGCAAGATTACGTGAGGAATTACGTGAGAAGAATAGAATAATTAGTGTTCTCAGAATTAATGAGTACGCTCCTATCTAACAGCCACCTCGTCCTGATTGTACAGCCCAACTCGTCCTCAACGCCATCATCAAAGCTTCCAACGGCAACAATAGAACATAACACCAAAAGGCGAACAAGAACTTAGCTAAAACGACCGATTTAGTCGTTTTTTAGTCGTTTTTGCGGTCGTAAAAAGCTAACACCTATAAGCAAAACAGTCTGGCATTCCCGACAAAGGAATATGCAGACTGTTTTCTATATTTTCAATTTTGCAAGCATGACTTGCAAAATTTCTAATGTCTAGAATATCTTCACCCACGTCTCATCAAAATTCAGGCTTTTCAATGTTTCTTCTATCGGAACTACAGGTGGGCGCTTCACTGTAAACTTCACTGCATCATCTGGAACAGGGGTATGTATCGTAAACTGCGAGCCATGTGGTTGCCATGTGAATCTTTTAATACCCGTATGAATGTTGATACCTTCCAGATTGCCCCTTTTGTTTTCCACCCATTCGTAATCGCTAGTTTTATAGCGTTGGATATCTTCCTCGAACAAGCGAAATTCTGAAAGTTCATCATTTCTTATAAGCACGGATACACGCACTTGATTATAATGGTCATAAGCAATGTTGATTCTTTCATTCCATACAGCCAATACCGCTTCACCTGTACGCTGAATATCCTCATGAGGGTCTGTGATTCCAAAAGAAAAATCTGGTGAACAACGACCACTTATCAAACGAATATTCTCACAACCGAAAACATTCGTATTCTTCACAGTCTTCATAGACCATGCCATCTTGCCATATTCTACATCAGCAATACCCACAGGACTGGCAAGATGCTTACCTCCAATCACATCGGCAAATATATCGCCCCAATCATCACCAGTCATGTCATTTCTTCCCGAATGGATGAGATAAACCACATGACCACCTATCATAACTATATATTCTGATGGAATATCTCCAATGGAATACAGTTCGTTAGTCAGAAGACGCTTCGAATCTCTTAATTTTGGATGTTTCATACACTTTTCATTTCTTGTTTACAACAATGCCTTTATCCTTTTTGCTACCTCAGTCATCATCGGAACAGCAACAGAATTGCCCGTCTGCTTTCTTATCTCCTGATGAGAAACTACTATTCTAAATTCCTCAGGAAAACCTTGCAACCTCAACAACTCTCTGGATGACGGCCTTCTATAACCATTCACCAACAAATAATTATAGGAGGCTCCTGTTCGCAGAGCACATGCATAATCTAGCACGGAGATGTTGCCAGCCTTGTTCTCATGCCAGATAGAAGGATAGAACACCTTTTTGTCTTTCGTAGAATCCTTACGCTTCTGCAAAATTCTATCAGAAACAAACAAAGACTTGTCTACCACAGCATCATCCTGTAATATTTTGGACAAGTCATAAGGCTTCTTCTCAAAGTCAAAGCTGAAAGCATCAGCTTTCTTCTTGTCCAAAAATCCTACAATAATCACACGTTCCCTTTTCTGAGGCACGCCAAAGTTAAGGGCATTCAAAACCTTCCACTTCACATGATAACCAAGATCCGCCAATATTCCGAGTATCACCTTAAAAGTATTACCTTTATCATGAGTAACAAGCTGCTTGACATTCTCCATAAATATCGCCTTAGGCTTATGGGATTGCAATATCTTTTGTATCTCAAAAAACATGGTACCTCGTGTATCCGCAAAACCTTGCTGCTTGCCAATGATGGAAAAAGCCTGACAAGGAAAACCTGCACAGAGCACATCAAAATTTTCGGGAATATATCGCTTGGTCTCATCCAAAGTAATGTCTCCAAAAGGCATGTCACCATAATTGGCAAAATATGTTTTCTGAGCAGGTTCGTTAAATTCGGAAGAAAAAATACACTTTCCGCCAACAGCTTGCATGGCAAGGCGAAATCCTCCAATGCCCGCGAACAAGTCGATAAAGGTAAAATCAGCATCCTCTTTTGGCAGAAATGGAACATGAAAGAAGTCAGCAAACATATCCACCTCTGCCATACGAGGCTCACAAGCCATCCCTTCTGCCAAAGACGAATTATCAGAAATCAATTCTGACATAATACGTTTTGCCTCATAGCTGTATGGAAGAGCTGATTCCGTACCCTTATTCTGAAGATAATGGGACACGATAGCCAACTCGTCCTTGAATGTCATACCGCAGTTTTCCACAAGACTATTCTTTTGCGCATGCGGACGATTCTGCAAGTTCTTCATCTTGCAGATTTCCGAAATAGAATAACTATCTATCATGTTTGGCAAATGATACTTTCCCATTATTTCTTTTATTTAAAATCAATATGTACAAACGTTCAATTCTGATATCAAGCACAAAAGTAATATATTTTTTTGGCAATCCAAAATATTTTATCACTTTTTTCGGAAAGACTTCCCTTACATCATCCCCTCCAATTTCTCCTGGGCATCGCGCATGTCTCTTTCGAAGCTGGGATGAGACAGAAGATACTCGGGACGACCGGCGGAGAGGAGATGGTAGAGAGCGGGATTCATGCCCTCCACATACTGGGCGATGGCATACTCGATGTCGTCGCGCTGGGTGGGACTGGTGGAAAACTCGTATACCCTCAACTTCTGGTGGATGAAGCAATAGGCTGACTCTATGCAGTCCTTGCTGATTTCTATTTTCTTGTTCATATTTTATACGCACGTAAATGTTTTTTGCTCGAAAATGTTTCAAAGTATCATTTTTGAGCTTAATTATTATGCTATCTATTTATGTTTCTGAGGCTTATCATCAATGACACTTCTCACAAAATCATGCAGGAAGTATCATAGATATATCATAGAAGTATCATTATTCAGAAGATTTCTTCCTCACTAGATACTTCTTGCCGTCAGAAAAGCGCTTGCTTTGCAAGCCTTTCATGTTAGCCAACTTCCTGCCAAATCCCATCAGACTGTTCACTTTCAGCGACGAACCGATGCGCTTCTTCAGATAGTCAAAGATCTCGGCGGCACTCATATATTCGCCTTCCTCCTCATCCTCCACCACTTCGAAGTAGAGGCGGAAGTACTGGTCGATAGGCATTTCTGCCTCAAACTGACAGTTGCTCTGCATGATGAGGTCGGTCTGCTCGCTGTCGAAATATGTTTTCTCACCCGCATAGATGACAGCTACTGCCTGGGCATAAAGCTGCTGATAATTAGGCATTACGCTTACGTCAATAGGCCCCGTCAATTCGATACCGATGAAGCGGCGATTGCCCGATGGGTCGGTCAGGATGTCGGTCATATTGCTCGTGGCGATGAAGGAGGCAAGGCGTGGAAACTCCTCCACATGACCGCCGTATGGGCGCTTAATCTTGAGCGAAGGCAACTGGATGAGATTCTTCAGGAATCCCTGCTGCACCTGGGGCGAAATCTGATTAAACTCGTCCAGATTGATGAGCAGGAACTGCGCCATCGCCTGGAGCACCTGCTTCTTCTCCGAGAGAATGAGGTTGTCGTTGTAGCCCCACTTCTGCAAGTCGGGTGGCAAGATGCGACGGCAAAAGGTGCTCTTGTTGTAGCCCTGCTTGGAGATGAGGAGCGGAGCCACCGAGTTGCCATACTGGCGGCGAGTGCCTGTGCGCCATTGGTTTACCATGCCCAGGAACCAGGTGTAAAACCAGTCTTCCCAGTGCTTATTGTTGGTGGGCACGGTGCGAGCCAAGGCTCGGATATGGTCCTTGCCATCCCAGGTGCCATAGCACTTGAAGAGGAATTCATCCACTGGGTTATAGTTTTGGATATAGTTGGATTCCAAGAAGTTGCGCACATCCTTGATGCTCACCCGGATATCCTCCTGTTGCACTTCGAGGGTCATGCCCTTCTGCACTCTCGGCCCCACGGGTTGGAAGCCCAGCCATTCACGCTCCTTCTCCAGATATTCCACATACTTCAGCACCGTGTTGTAGCGAAACTCATACTTGCTCCGCAGGAATTCTATCATACTATTGATATTGTCCTTGACGCTGGCATTGCGCTTTTCGGGAGTGCTCTCAGCAAGGGCACTTTTGTGCTGCGACTCCTGCACCACCCTCAGGGCATCTATCTGCATCGGTACCGCCCGAGACTGGAAGTAAGGCTGCGCATCGAGCGTGAGCAGGAAGCGATTGCGGAGCGAGGGCTCGGTGGCATCTCGGAAGATGGAGGCTGAATCTGCTGACTTGGATTCCTCCACATAGAGAGATGCCTTCACGATGGCTTGATACACGGGGCGTACCTGCTGATATGCCGACAGATAGAGCTGCTCGGCATCTATCTCATTCTGAGGCAGTTTTCCCTCTTTTGGGGCATAGCGCACCAAGACCACGACGCTTTTGCCGTCGGCACCAGTGATGGCAGCGAGGGTAGATGGCAAGAGTGCCACAGCTCGCTTCACGCCCTCCACACCATCGGGGTCGGTGATGCTGGCAAACTGGAAGAGCAGCACGCCATTGTTGGTCTTCATCTTCAGATTGCCATTCTCATCCTTGGCAAATTCAGCCGCAGGATATACACGCATCCACGTGGGCATGTCCTTATAAGAACTGTAACCGAACTCGGCATAAGGCACATACTCACGAAATCGAGTTACCGTGAGTCTGGCATCGTCTTTAGCGATGCGCTCCAAAAACTTCTCCATCGTCTTGGTGCTGACGAGGAGCTGCTTCTTGTTGTTGTGGTGGGCGATAGTTATTTTCATATCTTTATATTGTTAAGATGTTTTACTCATTATCCGAGACTCCGCATCGAGGTGATTTCGAAAACTGCATCCCCGTAGTAGCTGCAAGTTTATGGCGTGAAACTCCGAGTTTCTCAGTGTGAAACTCCGAGTTTCATCGGGTGAAACCAATCGGATTAAGCCTTAAAACATCTTGATTTAAGGCTTAAACCAACTTGTTTCCGCCCCATACTTATCTCGCTAAAACGTCAAATAAATATCATCAAAACGTCACTGAAGATACCTTAGAACGTCATTGAGCTATTACAAGAACGTCATCTACAGAGTCTCTTTATCCTTAATTCCGCAACACTTTGATTTAACTTTATTTATAAGTACCTGAGCAACA
>OOCQ01001377.1_pt1 | contig 14942 bp, 16 predicted proteins | sample 1671121 | NCBI WGS metagenome assembly OOCQ01 (sample SAMN06348124, study PRJEB24527) | human gut metagenome | biome: human gut; feature: ankylosing spondylitis patient; material: feces | host: Homo sapiens | place: China | collected 2015-10 | reverse complement strand
CCCGCGCCGCCAAACAGTGCCTCGGCGGCTTTCTTGGCCTTGTTTGCCTCTTCCTCGCCGTGGACGATCTTCGTGACCTCGTAGGCGAGCACCGTCTTGGCCTCGTTGATGGCGGAGCCTTCGAGGCTGCTGAGGCGGTGTACCTCCTCCATCGGCAGGAACGTCAAGAGAGACAGGCACTTCTCGACGTCGGCGTCGTCGACGTTGCGCCAGTACTGGTAGAACTCGTACGGCGATGTCTTCTCGGCGTCGAGCCAGAGCGCGCCGCCGGCCGTCTTGCCCATCTTCTTGCCGTCGCTCTTCGTCAAGAGCTTGTTCGTCAGGCCGTAGACCGCCACGTTGTTCTTGCGGCGGTTGAGCTCGACGCCGGCGATGATGTTCGACCACTGGTCGTCGCCGCCCATCTCGAGCTTGCAGCCGTAGCGGCGGTTGAGCTCGAGGAAGTCGTAGGCCTGCATGACCATGTAGTTGAACTCGAGGAAGGTCAGGCCCTTCTCCCAGCGCTGCTTATAGGCCTCGGCGGCGAGCATGCGGTTGACGGTGAAGCAGGCGCCGACGTCGCGCAGGAAGTCGATGTAGTTGAGCTTCCTGAGCCAGTCGCCATTGTTGACCATGATGGCCTTGTCATCGGAAAAGTCGATGAAGCGGGCAATCTGCTTCTTGAAGCACTCGCAGTTGTGCTCGATGTCCTCGTCCGTCAGCATCTTGCGCATGTCGGTGCGGCCGGAGGGGTCGCCGATCATGGTAGTGCCGCCGCCGATCAGGGCAATAGGCTTGTTGCCTGCCATCTGCAGGCGCTTCATCAGGGTCAGAGCCATAAAGTGTCCTGCGGTCAGGCTGTCGGCGGTGCAGTCAAAGCCGATGTAGAAGGTAGCTTTACCGTTGTTGATGAGGTCGATGATCTCCTCGTCAGTGATCTGGGCCACCAGACCGCGGGCTTTCAGTTCTTCGTACAGAGTCATAAGAAAGTTCCTCCTGTTTTGTCGGGCAGAGGGAAAAACAAAACGCCCTCCGCCAAAATAAATTGGCAGAGGGCGATAAAATTCGCGGTACCACCTCTGTTTGCCGCCCCTTCACAGAGACGGCCTCACGAGTGCACACCCCAGAGTAGAGTGACACTCCTGCGTTTGTAACGCTCGCACGCGGCACAGCCTACTAGCTCAGACAGCATTCAGCCTGCAGCTCCGGGAGGTATTCGCCTGCTGTTCTGCGGCCCCTTGCACCAACCGGGGTTTCTCTGGGCAGAACACTTCAGGGTACTTATTCCCTTCATCGCCATTAACAAAACTTACTTTATCACAAGAACACGGGCTTGTCAAGCCCCGGATTCCGACGGGAACGTTCCCCTGTTACTGGCGGCCGGTACCCAGCATTTCCCGCGCATTTGCCCGTGAAAGCTCGGTCACATGATCGCCGGAGATCAACCGGGCCAGTGCTTCCACGCGGCCCTCCGTATCCAGCGGGTGGATCTCGGTATAAGTGCGGTCGTTCGTCACATTTTTCTGGATCAGCAGGTGGCAGTCAGCCAGTGCGGCGATCTGTGCCGTATGGGTGATGCACAGGATCTGATGTCCCCGTGCGCTCTGCCGCAGCACCTCGCCGATCCGTCCGGCGGCCTTGCCGGAAACACCGCTGTCGATCTCATCGTAGATCACCGTGGGCACTGCATCCCGGTCTGCCAGCGCATTTTTGATGGCAAGGGTGATGCGGCTCAGCTCACCGCCGGAGGCAATGCGGGCCAGCGGTTTCGGGGCTTCACCGGCGTTCGTGGAGATGTAGAATTCCACGCTGTCCTGTCCGTGGCTTGCCAGCGGCCCACGGGCGTGGTGCAGCGTCATGCGCACACCCGGCATATTCAGGAACTGCAAGGTATCGGTAATGCGTGCATTCAGCTCGTCAAAGGCTTTCAGACGGGTTTGGGTCAAGGCCTCCGCCTTTTCGCGCGCCAGACCATACAGGCGCAGCTTTTCTGCCTGCAGCTGATCGTGCCGCTGCTCCGAGAACTGGATCTGTTCCAGTTCCTCCTGTGCTTTCTGTCCAAAGGCAATGATGTCCTCCACCGTATCACCGTACTTGCGTTTGAGACGGTACAACAGATCCAGCCGCTGTTCGATCTCATCCAGCTCGGCGTCGTTCGTGTCGTAGGCATCCAGCCGGTCGATCAGCTCTGCTGCTGCGTCCTTGGCCGAATAGTACAGGTCCATCAGCGTGCCGGACACCCCGGAAAGTGACTCGTCCAGCTGGGCGGCCGTATCCATGGCGTTGGATGCTTCACCCAGCAGATCCACTGCGCCGGGGGTGTCATCGTCCCCGGACAGCAGCGCATGGGCCTTTGCCACCCGGTCCCGGATGGTGGACGCGTTGGCCAGCACCTTGCGGCGGCTTTCCAGTGTCTGCTCCTCGCCGGCGGTCAGTCCGGCTTCTTCGATCTCCTGCACCTGATAGCTCAGCAGGTCGATCCGTCGCTGCTTTTCCGCCTCGTCGGTGATCATGGCGTCCAGTTCCTTCTTGACCTTGACCAGGCTCCGGTACAGCACATAATACTCCTGATAGAGTTTGGCGTTCTGCGCATAATCGTCCAGAATGCTCAGATGGTGTGCCGGATTCAGCAGTCCCACCGAGTCGTGCTGGCCGTTGATGTTGATCAGACCTCCGCACAGCTCCCGCAGCACAGCCGCCGTGGTGGGCATACCGTTGATCCGGCAGCTGCTCTTTCCTTCGGCGGTGATCTCACGGCTCAGAAGCAGCTCTGCCGAGCGCTCATAACCGGCCGCTTCCAGTTTGTCCAGCACCACATCCGGGATCTGCGCAAAAGACGCACGGATCACCGCTTTGGACGCACCCGTGCGCACAAGATCCTTGGAAGTCCGATTGCCTAGGATCGCATTGATGGAGTCGATCAGAATGGACTTGCCCGCACCAGTCTCACCGGTGAGGACGTTCAGCCCCGGCTGAAAATGAACTTCTGCCTTCTGGATGACCGCGACATTTTCAATTTGCAGGCAGCTTAACATGGTTTATCGTCTCTCCCGCGTTTGTTTTACCCGATGTGCCGGGTCAGTTCCGTGCAGATGGTCTTGGCGTCCCGCTCGGAGCGGGCAACGATCAGAAAAGTGTCATCACCCGAAAGGGTGCCGACCACATTTTTCCACTGCAATGCGTCAAATACCTCACAGGCTGCATTGGCCATGCCGGAATAGCACTTGACCAGCACCACATGGCCTGCATAGTCCACCCCCAGCACCGACTCATGAAAGATCGTCTCAAACCGGCCCTGGGTCTTGGGGTTAAAGCTCTCGTTCCGGCTGGAAACATAGCGGTAGCCCTCTGCAGTGGCAGCCTTGACCAGGCACAGCTCCCGGATATCCCGCGAGATCGTGGCCTGAGTCACATCAAACCCTTCCTTGCGCAGATAGTCCAGCAGCACTTCCTGCCGACTGATCGGATGCTCCTGCACAAGACGGAGAATGGTCTGCAGGCGGTCTCCCTTACTTTTTGCTTCTTCTTTGCGGACATGTGCCATAGTTCGTCGTATCTCCTTTTATCGTCTGCTGCGCAATTTCTGGTCGATGGCCTGGAACTGATCCGCCTTGCTGAAGGTGATCAGCTGCACCACCTGATCCGAAAGCCGGACTTCTGCCGTTGCGCCCGCCTTGAGCGGAAATCCTGCTGCACCGTCACAGCTGATGAACACCTCGCCGTCGGCCACTTGACCGACGCAGATGTTCAGCTTGCGTTCCTGCGCAAACACCATGGCCGGACTGGCAAGACTGTGGGGACAGATCGGCGTGACGACCACGCCTTTTGTCTGCGAATCCAGAATGGGCCCGCCTGCGGCCATCGAATACGCAGTAGAGCCGGTCGGCGTCGCAACGATCACACCATCGCCCCGGTAATGCTCCACCAGAATGTCATCGCAGTAAATGCTGAAATCAATGGCCTGCTGCAGGCGGCCTTTTGTCACGACAACGTCGTTCAGTGCATGGCCTTCCCAGCCGTCATGGCCCAGAACATGGGCGTAGAGCAGCATCCGGTTGTCCAGCTGGAACTCGCCCCGCGCCACGGCAGGCAGCTTGCTTTCCATCTCGCTGACCTCGCAGGTAGCCAGAAAACCGCAGCGGCCCAGGTTGATGCCCAGGATCGGCTTTGCATGCTTGAGCGAAAGATTCGCCTCATGCAGGATCGTTCCGTCTCCGCCGATGGTCAGGATCACGTCCGTACGTTCCAGACACTGTTCCAGCGGCAGATATACAACGCCGGCCGCATTGCAGACCGTGCGCAGATCCTCGCACATCAGCACCGATGCACCATGATTCTGCAGGATCTGCGCTGCACGCAGAGCGACCTCACTGGCCGAGATCTTTCCAGGGTTCGGAGAAATGTAAACCGTCATGCCGAAGCCTCCTGTTTTGGTTCTGTATCCGTATCGTTCAGCGGTCCAGCGTGGAATGGCTTGCAGCCACGACCTGTTCGGCGGCCGCATCGTCCAGTACGCAGGGCTCCTCGCTCTTCTGCACGAACATCAGATATTCGATGTTGCCTTCCGGACCTTTCACCGGGCTGAAATCCAGCCCGCGCACAGCAAATCCGTTGGCAGCCGCATAGCCCATGGCATTGTGCAGCACTTCGCGGTGGGTGGCTGGGTCACGCACCACGCCGTTCTTGCCCACTTTTTCGCGCCCGGCTTCAAACTGCGGCTTGACCAGACAGACGCCCATGGCGTCCGGCGTGGTGATGACCTGTGCCACCGGAAAAATATGATGCAGCGAGATAAAGGAAACGTCCACGCTGAAGAACTCGATCGGTTCATCCAGAGCCTCCGGCGTAACGTTGCGGATGTTGGTGCGCTCCATGTTGATCACGCGCTCATCGGTGCGCAGCTTCCAGGCCAGCTGGCCGTAGCCCACATCCACTGCGTAGACCTTGACCGCACCGTTCTGCAGCATGCAGTCGGTAAACCCGCCGGTCGATGCACCAATGTCCATGCACACCTTGCCCTTGGGCGTCAGCGGAAAACACTGCATGGCTTTTTCCAGCTTCAGGCCGCCGCGGCTGACATAACCGATGTCGTGCCCGCGCACCTCCACCTTGGCATCATCCTTGATCATCTCACCGGCCTTGTCCACCTTCTGTTCGTTGACGAACACCACACCGGACATGATCATGGCCTTGGCGCGTTCACGGCTCTGGATCAGACCATGCTGAACCAGATATTGATCCAACCGAATTTTCACGATACGTTTTCTCCTTTCATCCAGGCATCCATCACCTGCTGTGCAAGGGTGTCGGCATCCAGCCCGGTGACCTGCTTGATCTGCGGAACGGTCGCATGGGGCAGATTGGCCGTATGCACAGCGGCGTGCAGAAAGGTTCCATTCCAGCCCGCCTGCTGCAGGCAATAGGCCAGATGCTCCCCGATGCTGCCCCATTCCACACATTCTTCTGCAAATAGCACGATTTTATAATCCTTCACAGCTTCGATCATTTTTTTTGTAAAGGGGAACAACTTTACAAGTTTAAGTGCGTCGCAATTGATACGATGCTCCGTAAGTTTTTCACATGCAGTCAGAATATCATCCATTTCATCCGCATAGCTGATCAGCACCGCCTGGGCACCCTCGGTTCTGTGCAGGAAATCATAGTCCTGCCCGCTGCAGTCATACTGCGCCAGACGGGCATTTTCCCCGCCCCGCGGATAACGGATCGCACGGGGGCCTCTGCAGCCGTCCTTCAGCAGCTCGTGCAGCCAATAGGTCAGCTCCGCATAATTGGAAGGTGCATAGAGCGGCATACCGACCTGGCTCAGGAAAGCCGGGTCGTAAACGCCCTGATGCGTTTCTCCGTCTGCCGGAACAAAACCCGCGCGGTCAATGGCAAACACGACGTTCTCCTGCAGCAGGTTCACATCGTGCAGGATCTGATCGTAAGAGCGCTGCAGGAAGGTGGAGTAAATGCACACCACCGGCAGCATACCCTGACTGGCCAGACCCGCCGCAAAGGTCACAGCGTGCTGCTCTGCCATGCCCACGTCAAAGAACCGCTCCGGCGCACTGTGCGAAAAGAACTGCAGCCCGGTGCCATATTTCATGGCCGCGGTAATGGCGCAGATGCGGCTGTTCTGTGCAGCTTCCCGCGCAAGCGCCTGCCCGAAGGTCGTCGAAAACGATTCCTTGGGAGACACCTCCGGGTCGGGCATTCCGTCCGGGTCAAAGGCCGATACCCCGTGGTAGTTGCCCGGGTTCATCTCGGCCGGCTGATATCCTTTGCCCTTTTTGGTCACAACATGCAGAAAGTGCGGGCCGGGCCGCTGACTGATGGTGCGCAGGGTCCGCTCCAGTTCTTCCTCATTGTGACCATCCACCGGCCCAATGTACTGGAATCCCATGTCCTCAAACATGGTCGAGTGGTACATTGCCCGTCGGAGCAATGTTTTACCCTCGGTCAGGGCTTTTTTCAGCGGGGTGCCCACCACCGGGACACTGTCGAGGAAGCTCCGCACATTGTTCTTGGCGTCAAAATATGCCGTCGTCGTGCGCAGGTGGGTCAGATACCGCGCCAGCGCGCCCACATTGTGGGAAATGGACATCTTGTTGTCATTCAGGATCACGAGCAGATTGTCCAAGGAGCCGATGTTGTTCATGCCCTCGTAGACCATGCCGCCCGTAAAGGCACCATCGCCGATGACCGCAACCACCCAGCCCGGCTCATGTCGGATCTTCTTGGCCCAGGCCATGCCGATGGACAGCGAAAGCGCTGTGTTGCCGTGCCCCGCAATAAAGGCATCGTGCTCGCTCTCATTCGGGTTCGGAAAACCGGAAATGCCATCCAGCTGGCGCAGCTTTGCAAAGCCGCTGCGTCGGCCGGTGAGCAGTTTGTGCGTATAGCACTGATGCCCCACGTCAAAAACGATTTTGTCCATTGGCGTCGTCATCACCCGGTGCAGGGCTACCGTCAGCTCCACTGCGCCGAGGTTGGACGCCAAATGACCGCCTGTGCGGGAGATATTCCGCAGCAAAAACTGACGGATCTCCGCACAGAGCTTGTTTACCTGTTCTTTGTCCAGATTTTTCAGATCGCTGGGTTGATCAATGTTGTCCAGCAGCAACGATTCCATAACCAAATCACACGTCCTTCATGCAATGTTTCCTGCCCTGCTGGCATGTCTCACAGGCCCAGCGGGTACAGCAGGCCGACCACAAGGCCCACCAGAAAGCCTGCGACCACCTGCAGCGGAGTATGGCCGACCATTTCCTTCAGATGCATGTTCTGCAGGAACGGGGCGTTCTTTTCGCTGACCTCGATCCACTGGTCGATCATCTGATTCAGCACCTTTGCCTGCTCGCCGGTCTCATGGCGCACGCCCATGGCGTCGTGCATGGTGATGATGGCCACCACACAGGCCACTGCAAAAATGGCAGAGTCAATGCCCTCACACCGTGCCGTGGCAATGACCATTGCGCAGACGGTGGCGCTGTGGGCGCTGGGCATACCGCCGTCGCCCCACATGCGCTCCAGCTGGAATTTGCCCAGCAGGATGAAGTTGATCAGGGTCTTGAGCACCTGCGCCACGAACCATGCCAGGAGCGACACGGTCAGGATGCGGTTGAATGAAAGGATCTCATAAATGAACTGCATAGCGTTTCCTTTTGCTTTCCCGGACGATGATCCGTTTTAGTGTTTGCGTGTCAGGAGCTGCTGCGCAAGCTGCTCCAGAAAGGCCGATTTTTCGCCGAATGTTTCGCGCAGAGCGCTGCAGGTCTTTTCGTTTACGCGCTGTGCAAGAGCCATTGCGCCCTCCACGCCATACAGCGTTGCAAACGTTGTTTTTCCGTTTTCACTGTCGCTGCCAATGGGCTTGCCCAGCTGTTCCGGCGTGCTGGTCACATCCAGCACATCGTCCACGATCTGGAACACCAGACCAATGCCGTAGGCGTATGCTTCCAGTGCTCGGCACTGGTCGGCGTCGGCACCGGCGGCAGCTGCCCCCATCTGGACAGCTGCGTTGATCAGAGCACCGGTCTTATTGCGGTGGATCAGCCGCAGCTGTTCCTCGGTCGCTGCCAGTGCTTCGTATTTCAGGTCCAGCTCCTGCCCATACACCATGCCGCGGCTGCCGGCACCAAGGCCCAGCGCCTTTGCGGCCTGCACACAGGCCTGCGGGCAAGCCGGTGCATTGGCGATTGCTTCAAAGGCTTCGGTCAGGAGCACATCTCCTGCCAGCATGGCCGTTGCCTCCCCGAATGCCTTGTGGCAGGAGGGGCGACCGCGCCGCAGGTCATCGTTGTCCATACAGGGCAGATCATCGTGGATCAGCGAGTAGCAGTGCAGCATTTCCACCGCAGCGCTGAAAGCTCTGGCCGTCTGCGGATCACCGCCCAGCATATCACAGACGCTGAGCACCAGCACGGCCCGGATGCGTTTTCCGCCGCCCAGCAGGCTGTACCGCGCCGCACGGCATACCTCCGATCCCTCCGGAAGAAACTTTGCACAGGCGTCTTCCAGCGCGGCAGAAGCCTGCGACAGATACATCTGATATTGTGTTTTGTAATCCATCAGTTTTCCTCCCGCTGTTCCTGCATGGTCTGCGTGATCTTCGCGTCGATCTCCTCGATCTGGAGCGATGTTTTTTCCAGCGCAGTATGGCAGTATTCCATCAGAGATGCTGCCTCCGCATACAACTTGACGGCTTCTGCAAGAGTCGTCTGCTCGTCCTGCATTTTGGCCAGAACGGCATTCAGGCGCTCCATGCCCTCTTCATAGCTTTTGGGTGCTTTCATCAATTTCCTCCACGGCCTCCACCCGGCACTTTGCCCGGCGGGAAGCGCTGCGAATGTAGATGGTCTTGTCCGGCTCCAGTTGGTCTGCCGGAAGGATCTGTCCTCTGCCCGTGGTGATCATTGCATAGCCTCGGGCAAGGACCCGGTACGGGCTCAGAGAGGCTGTCAGTGCTGCGGCATGTTCCAACTGCATATTTGCAGCCTGCATCCGGCGCTGTATCTGGATCTGAAGCGTCTGCCCGGCCTGTTCCAGCTGGTCAAAATCCCTCTTCCAGATGTGATGCGCAGGCTTGCGTTCCAACGCTAAGTTGTATTGCTCCAGCTCATTATAGCACAACTTGAGCCGTTTTTGCATATTTTCAGAAATATTTTGTTGTAAATTTTGCAAAATATTCCATTGTTCTTCCCGGTCCGGCACCGCAAGCTCTGCCGCTGCCGAGGGCGTCGGGGCTCTCTGGTCTGCCACGAAGTCCAGGATCGTGTAGTCGATCTCGTGTCCAATGGCGCTGATCAGCGGTGTTTTGCAGGCAAAGGCTGCCCGCGCGATCACCTCAGCGTTGAACACCCACAGATCCTCCCGGCTGCCGCCGCCGCGGGCCACGATGATCACATCTGCCCTGCCGCTGCGGTCCAGCGTCCGGATGGCCGCCGCGATCTGCGGAGCCGCTTCAAACCCCTGCACCATGACCGGGCAGAGCAGCAGCCGGATACCCGGCCAGCGGCGGCTGATCACATTGCGGATGTCCTGTAAAGCCGCTCCGGTCTTGCTGGTCACCAGCCCAATGCACCGGGGATATTGCGGCAGCGGCTTTTTGTGTGCCGCATCAAACAGGCCCTCCTGTTCCAGCCGGGCCTTGAGCTGCTCCAATGCCAGCTGTGCTGCACCGATTCCGTCCGGGAACATCTCTTTGACATACAACTGGAATGCGCCATCCCGCTCATAGAGCGTTGCACGGCAGCGCACGACCACACGCATCCCCTCTTCCGGACGGAACGCAAGCCGCCGCGCATCCGAGCGGAACATCACCGCTTTTACGCTGGCCTGCTCATCCCGCAGGGTGAAATAGCAATGCCCGCTGCGCGCGTTCTGCACAAAATTTGCCACCTCGCCGCGCAACGCCAGATCAAACAATCGGTCGTTTGCATCAAAAAGAGATTTGACATAGCGGTTCAGCGCCGAAACCGTGATCACTTCAGCCATAAACCGGCCTCCCGTGCCGCAAGAATGGACACGCCAATGGCATTGTCACTGGAATACTGTCCCGGCACAAAATACACCTGAGGCAGGCGTTTCTGCACCCATTGGCGGATCACATCGCTGCTCATCACGCCGCCGGCGCATACCACCGGCAGACCCGGGTATTCCTTCTGCGCAGCCTTTGTCATTTTGACCACTGTATCGGCCACACAGAGCAGGCAGTACTTGCACACATATTCCGGGCTTTTGCCCGCAGCAAGCAGGGCATTGCACTGGTTTTCCAGGCCGGAAAGGCTGCACTGCATGCCCCTCACGCTAGATTTCGGCCGGATCTCTTCCGGGCACGCTGCAGCAAGGCGAGACACCTCTGCACCCGCCGGGAAGGCAAACCCGAGCTTGACGCCCACGCGGTCCACAGCCTGTCCGGCGTAAAGGTCCGTGCTCGTGCCAAGTTGGGTGATCGTGCGTACCTCATCACACAGCAGCAGATCCGTCGTGCCGCCGGAAATATGAAACAGCAGGACTTTCTGCGTAAAAAGGTCTGCGCCGCGGGCTGCAAACAGCGCCGCAGCGGCATGGCCCTGCTGGTGGGTCGTATAAATCAGCGGGATGCTCCGCGCCGCTGCAAATGCCGTCGCCGCGTTCACACCGGCCAGAAAGCACGGCATATAACTGCCCTCTGCCGGGCGCGGCTTCTGGGAGACACCCACAGCGTCGATGCGGGTCAGATCAAACTCCTGCGCAAGCTCGTGCAGCATTTCCGGCAGTGCTGTGGTGTGGTGGAACAGTGCATCGCTCTGCCGCAGGCCCAGCTGCCCGGGTTTGACCGGAAGAAACCGCTTTTTTGCACAAACAACCTCTCCGGCTGTATCAAAAACTGCCAGAGAGGTTGCATAGTTGCTTGTATCGACCCCGAGCGTATAACGGCTCACTGTTCAGCCGACTCCGCGACGGCTTCATCACTCAGGCCGTGGTCGCGTGCCACAGCACCCAGCAGGCCATTCACAAATTGGTAGTCCTCGCCCGCGCCGTACTTCTTGGTCAGTTCCACAGCCTCATTGATGGCAACGCCGGGCTTGTTCTCGCCGCCGAACAGCATCTCGGCCACGGCCAGACGCAGCACAGTCAGGCTGACGCGGGGCAGACGCTCCATAGTCCAGTTGCGCAGATGGGAGCGGATCTCGTCATCCACCTCTGCGGAATGATCGTAGTAGGCGTTCAGCAACAGACGGCTGAACGCGTCCACGGGATGCTCTTCATCGTTCTCAGCGTGGTTGGACAGTGCCTCGGCCAGAGGAATGTCACCAAAGGTCTGCGAAAATGCCAGCAAAAAGGCGTTTTCACGGGCTTCTCTACGGGGCAGAATGTTTTCCATAATGTTCCTTTCGCAATACAAACCCTCCCCGCCGGGCGTACCGGGAGGAGGATCGTTTCTGATATGATTTTTTGCTAAATTTGTTACTGCGCTTCGGCAAGGCCTGCAATGACCAGATCCACGCGGCTAACCGTCACATTGGTCATGTTCTGTACGGCAGACTTGACGTTCTCCTGTACTTTTTCAGCCACAGAGGGAATCCGTGCGCCGAACTGCATCATCAGGTGCAGAGTGATGCTGGCCGTGCCGTCCCGCATCTCAACCACCACAGGCGGCTGGATACTGGCAGATTCCAGCAGGCTTTTCAGCTTTTTATTCTGCACGCCGCAGGACACCTCGGCAACGCCGTCCACTTCCAGTGCGGCGCAGCGGGCAATCTTACCCACGACCTCGGTCGAAATCTGAAGGCTGCCGCCCTGAAGATCCATGTTCTGTAAATCCATTGTGCTGTCCTCCATCCAAAGGCTGCTCCGGCAGCGGTTTCAAAACCCTGAAACCGGTCTGCCGGGCTTGCCTTTTGTGTTCAAACGCGCCCTTGTACAGTGCATAAAGGCGCGCAGCATTCATTTTTGATAGAGTTATTATACCATCAATGCGGGGGTAATTTCAATACTTGTTTGGAAAAGAAGATGGAAATCAGCATAGAATGGCATCCCGGCAGCGCATACGGCTTTCTGCCTGCAAGAAAAGCTGCGCCTGCGCCGCCGGGATATCCGCATAGATGAAGAGTGCTTACTTTACCTCCACCACCGTGATATTCTGGGCGGTCACGCTGCTTTTGTTCATCACCACATCCCGGATCTGTGCCACCTGCGCCGCCGTGAGCGGCTCACCCGCTGTCATCACGGTCAGGTCTGCCCGCCCTGCTTGCAAAAAGCAAAGGCAGTCCGCAAAGCCCTTGGCGCGCATCAGCGTTTCGATCTCGTTTTCTGCGTTCAGATCCTCCAGCCCTGCCGCCATTTGTGCGGCGTACTCCTTTTTCTCCTCTGCTGTCAGGGAGGAGGACTTCAGGCTCTTTTGCAGGGTATCCATCGCTTCGTCGTGTGCCTTTTCCCGCTTGAGCCGAGCCTGTTCAAAAAAGCGGGTGCCGCTGTCGTTTGCTACGCTGACAAGCTGTGCTTCGCCATAATTTTTATTGACACCGGAGGCGGCCTCCGCCTCCGTGGGCAGCGCATCCGTGATGGCAGTCTCCGCTTCTGCCTCCACTGGCTCTGCCGAGACCATGAGGGTGTCGTCCTCTGTCTGCGGGGTAATGTCTGCCCGGGCATACTGCCAGTTTAAGTAGACGGCAATGACCAGCGCCGCCGCCAGTGTCAGGGCGGTGACCCTGCGGGTGTTTCTGGAAAGTGCTCTCATAAAACGCTTCCTCCTTTGTTTTTGGGTAAATAGTTTTGGTACTCGATCAAAGCAGCAGCTCAGCACTTGCGTTGCTCCACGCAGATGCGGCTCGTGGGCAGATCCAACAGCGAATGCAGCAGCTCAGTAATGCGGGCTGCAACACGGACATCTCCCCCGCCCTCACACAGCACGGCGACCCCGCAGACCTGCGGCAGATAGGTAGTCTCGGCCAGTGCAGACCCATCCTGTAAAAGAACGTGCGTCTCCTGCTGTTGCAGATCTCCGGTCTGGGTGTCCACCGCATAGACGGTCTCCTCCCCGGTGGTCAGAGTGACCATGACCGTGGTGCGTCCTGCCCCCTGCAATTGGCTGATAAGCCCTTCCAGCTGCTGCTCCAGTTGGGTCTGGTACTGGCTGACGGCAGCAGTCCGGACAGTAGATGCCGCGGTTTTCTGCGTGTTGCCGCTGGGTAAAAGTTCCGACAGCAAAAGCAGCAGCATTGCTATCACGCCGACCGTCATCGCCAGCGAGGTGCGGTTTTTGTTGCTTTGCAAAGAGCGTAAAGCGGAAAGCAATTCATTCTTCTTCACGGTGTGCTCTCCTCCGCTGCCGTGGGAGCGGTGCCCAGCGTCTGCTGCAAAAAGCTGAGCGCTGCCTGCTTTTGGGCGGCGGTACAGCCCGCCGGGAAGGCAGCAATAACCTTTTTTACCACGACCTGCTGCCCGGCTTTTTCCAGCGTGACCGTCACGCTGGCATCAAGCCCGAACTGCTGGCGGCACTGTGCAGTGCAATACTCTTCCAGTTGAGCCTTGGTCTCAGTCAGAATCTCCGTTTCCAGTGCATCCGGCTGTGCAGTGGACGTGGCCGCCGGGGCTGTGCTCCCTGAAAAAGCGGTCAAAACCTTGCCCGGCAGCCGTGGCAGCTGCGCAAGAAGGACTGCTAAAATATATAACCCGGCTGCGGCTTTTATGCACCGGCCTGCCCAGCTTTGCCCAGCAAAAAAACTGACCAGCTCCGCCCCGATGCACGCCATGCAGAATACTGCCGCAGCCCGCTGAAACGCCTGCATCTAACCACCTCCTGTCAGCATCAGCAGCACGATGCCCACCACAAACAACATGAAAAACAAAGCTGTAACTGCCGCCATGCAGCGCACGGCTTCGGCAAAGCATTGCAACAGTTTATGGCAATGCTCCAGCCCGCCGATCCCGGCAAGCCAGCCGCAGCAGGACAATAAAAACAGATGCACCAGAAGCCCGAGATACAATGGCACAAATTCTGCCCCGATGCTGAGCAATGCGGCAATGCCAAGGGTGCTTTTGAGTAGCTGCATCCCGGCTAGCACTGCGTCTGCTGCGCTGCTCAGCGCCTGTCCCACAATGGGCACGCTGCCGGTCAGCAGCTGTCCCAGACGAGAGGCAGAACGATCCAGCTGCACCGTGACTACGCGCTGCAGGCTCATCAGAGCGGCGAACGCTTTACCCGCCCAGCCGATGGCCTGCCGCAGCAGCCGCCCGGTCAGAGCGCAGCCCTCGGACAGGCTTTTGCGGGAACTGATGCCGCAGGCCATACTGATGGCAATGTAGCTGCGCAGCAGCGGCTGCAGCCAGAGGGTGACCGCCTGTGCAATAAAGCACAGCACCGTGAGCAGAAAGCCGTTTGCAGCCGCTCCGGCGTTCCATTCGCCGCCAGCTGCCAGCACACCGCTGTATACCGGCAAAAAGCCCAGCAGATAACTTTTCCACCCGGTCATCCGGGTGCACAGGGCAGCGGCAAGCTTGTCCAGTTCCTGCCACAATAAAACGCCGCAGCCACCGGCAGCCGCCAGCTCCAGCAGGACTCTGTCGGCAGTGTCCTGCAAGAGAAATGCAAGTCCAGCTGCAAGCGACAAAAACAGCATAACATCGGCATATTGTTGCATCGTATCCCGCAGCAATTGCACCGGTTCAGCGGCAAACAAACGCACAAGGGTGCCAAGCGGGTCTGCCGCAAACTGCTCGGCCTGTACAGGTGCCTTGTCGAGATAAGTCTGCCACGGTGTGGCTTCTGCTGCCGCAGCTTTCAGGGCGGTTTTGCTGCACAGAAAGCCCAGCGTTGCCCCGCAAATGATAAGGCCGCATTTTTTCATCCCGCCAACCCCCAGATCGTCTGGAATATCTGTTCCAGCAGCGGCCATACTGCCGCCAGTACGAGACACCGCCCCGCCAGCCCAGCGCACCATGCAAGGGTATCTGCTCCGGCTTCCTCGCAGAGG
>OOCQ01001373.1_pt1 | contig 14977 bp, 13 predicted proteins | sample 1671121 | NCBI WGS metagenome assembly OOCQ01 (sample SAMN06348124, study PRJEB24527) | human gut metagenome | biome: human gut; feature: ankylosing spondylitis patient; material: feces | host: Homo sapiens | place: China | collected 2015-10 | reverse complement strand
GGGCCGCCGCGTCATCGTGCTCGTGCCGGAGATCGCGCTGACGGGGCAGGTCGTCATGGCCTTCAAGTCGTACTTCCCGGATGACCTCGTCGTCGTGCACAGCCGCCTGAGCCTCGCGGAGCGCAACGACGCCATCCTGCGCGTGCGCCGCAATGAGGCGGGCATCATCATCGGCGCGCGTTCGGCGCTCTTCACGCCGGCCGACGACATCGGGCTCGTCATCCTCGACGAGGAGCAGGACATGAGCTACAAGCAGGATGAGTCGCCGCGCTACCACGCGCGCGTCGTGGCCGAGAAGATTGCGCGCGTCCACGGGGCCGTGCTGCTCCTCGGAAGTGCGACGCCGTCGCTCGAGTCGTACTTCCGCGCGGCGCAGGGGGAGCTCACACTGCTCGTCATGCCGCGGCGCATCGGCGACATCCCGCTGCCCGTCATCCACTGCGTCGACATGCGGCAGGAGCTGCGCATGGGCAACCGCCACATCATCTCTCGCGCGCTGCAGGAGCTCATCGAGAAGACGATCGCGCGGCATCAGCAGGTCATCATCATGCTCAACCGGCGCGGCTTCTCGACGTTCGTCATGTGCCGCTCCTGCGGCGAGGTCATCCGCTGCCGCCACTGCGGCCTGCCGCTCGTCTACCACCGCAATGGCCAGCTCAAGTGCCATCACTGCGATGTGCAGGAGCCCGTGCCGGACGTCTGCCCGAAGTGCGGCAGCCGCTACATCAAGTACTTCGGCTCGGGCACGGAGAAGCTCGAGCAGGAGCTCGCCGCGCTCGTGCCGTCGGCGCGCGTTATCCGCATGGACCGCGACACGACGACGACGAAATTCGCGCATCAGGAGATCCTCGAGAGCTTCCGGCGCGGCGAGTACGACATCCTGCTCGGCACGCAGATGGTCGCGAAGGGGCACGACATCCCCAACGTCACGGCCGTCGGCATCATCAGCGCGGACTCGAGCCTCAACATGCCGGACTTCCGCGCGGCGGAGCGCTGCTTCATGCTGATCACGCAGACGGCGGGCCGCGCCGGCCGCCACGAGACGCGCGGCCAGGTCGTCATCCAGACCTACAACCCGACGCACTATGCTGTGACCTGCGGCATCCGTCAGGACTATGAGGGCTTCTTCCACAAGGAGATCGCCTTGCGGCAGGAGCTCTTCTATCCGCCCTACAGCCGCCTCGTCAAGCTGCTCTACCAGAATGCGTCGGAGGCAAAGGCGAAGGCGGAGGCGGAAGCGCTCGTCAAGGCCTTCGAGCTCGCCTTCGCCGGACGCGAGGGCCATCAGGTCATCGGCCCGGCGCCCGCTGTCATCGCCTGCTTCCGCGGCATCTACCGCTTCGTCGTGCTCATCAAGACGGCGGACCTTCCGGCCGTGCATGATTTTCTCAAGGAGCAGCAGCTCCACCTGCGCGCCGATGTCGCCATCGATATCGACCCCATCACGATGTTCTGAGCCGTCCGCTGCGGGCGGCTCTCTTTTTTGCTGCCCCATAATGTGTTATAATGATAAGGTGTTTTTCCGCACGAGTATGAACATGCAAATTGATTTGGATGGTGAAAACATGAAAGTAACGAAAGAAGATCTGGAGAACGTCGCTGTCCTCTCCCGCCTCTCGGTGCCGGAGGGCAAGGCAGAGACCTACATCCAGCAGATGGACTCGATCCTGACGTATATGGATAATCTTTCCAAAGTCGATACGGAGAATGTCAAGCCGACGACCTATGCACTGCCGATGCAGAACGTCTTCCGCGAGGATGTCGTCAAGCCGTCGCTGCCGCGCGAAGCTGCGCTTGCGAATGCGCCGCTTCAGGAAGACGGCTATTTCAAGGTGCCGAAGGTACTTGAGGACTGAGACTGACGGAGGGAACGATTGTGAGATTATATGATAAACCGGCGCATGTCCTGCACGACATGCTCGTCAACAAAGAGATCACGTCGGTCGAGCTGACGCAGGACGTGCTCAGCCGCATCGATGAGGTCGAGGGTGACGTCGAGGCGTATCTGACGATTACGCGCGAAGAAGCGCTGAAGCAGGCAGAGGCCGTCGACAAGAAGATCGCAGCGGGTGAGGCGATTTCCTTCCTCGAGGGCATCCCGGGTGCCATCAAGGACAACATCTGCACGAAGGGCGTCAAGACGACGTGCGCCTCGAAGATCCTCGAGCACTTCGTGCCGCCGTACGATGCGACGGTCATGACGAAGATCAAGGCCGAGAATCCCGTCCTCCTCGGCAAGGTCAACATGGATGAATTCGCCATGGGCGGCTCGACGGAGAACTCGGCCTACCACGTGACGCACAACCCGTGGAACCTCGATTGCGTGCCGGGCGGTTCCTCGGGCGGCAGCGCCGCAGCCGTCGCCGCTGGCACGGCCATCTGGGCGCTCGGCTCCGATACGGGCGGATCCATCCGCCAGCCGGCTTCCTTCTGCGGTGTCGTCGGCATGAAGCCGACGTACGGCCGCGTCTCGCGCTATGGCCTTGTCGCCTACGCGTCCTCGCTCGACCAGATCGGCCCGCTGACGCGCGACGTCACGGACTGCGCGAACCTGCTCAACATCATCGCGGGTCACGATGAGATGGACTCCACGTCGAGCGCCGCAGCGGTGCCGGACTACACGAAGTCCCTCGTCGAGGACGTCAAGGGCCTCAAGATTGGCCTGCCGAAGGAGTACTTTGTCGAGGGCATGGACCCGGAGGTCGAACAGGCCGTGCGCACGGCCATCAAGAAGTACGAGGAGCTCGGCGCAGAAGTCGTCGAGATCTCCCTGCCGCACACGGAGTACGCGATCTCCACGTACTACCTCATCGCGCCGGCTGAGGCTGCGACGAACCTCGAGCGCTACGACGGCGTCAGCTACGGCGAGCGCGTCGACGGCGAGGACCTCGTCCATGATCATAATTTCGCTGTCCAGATGGGCGGCAACGGAGAATGCCAATTTCACGAACATGCCGCTGGAATAGCGCTTGACCGGCGTGTCGATAAAGTCGCCGACCTCGGAGAACTCAATAATTTCCGCCATCTTGGCGTCAATTTCGGCGCGGGTCATACCTAAAATCGCGCCGTTCAGGTAGACGTTTTCCCGGCCCGTCATCTCGGGGTGGAACCCAGTGCCGACTTCCAGCATCGAGGCAACGCGGCCATATAGGTCAATATCGCCGGAGGTGGGGGCTGTGACGTGGGTCAGCAGCTTTAACAGCGTGGACTTGCCCGCGCCGTTCGAGCCGATGATGCCGACGGCCTCGCCCTTGTTGACCGTGAAGCTGACGCCGTTCAGCGCCATAAACGTCGTACCGATCAGGCGCTGGTCGGTGCCAATGAGGGTGTTCGGGTCCTCCTTGCCGCGCTTGCGGGCCCACCAGCTTTGCAGGTCGCCGCGCAGCGTGCCGCCGCCGATCTGCCCCAAGCGATACTGCTTTTTCACGTTCTCGACGCGAATCATCAACGAATTTTCACGCATACTCGCGCCCCCTTACACCGTATCGACGAAGGTCTTTTCGACCTTGCTGAAAAGCGACAGTCCCAGCGCCAGCAGCGCAACGGTCCAGATCAGCGACGACGCCCACATGACACCCGTGACCTGCCCGGTGCCGAAGAAGATATAGCGGAAGCTCTCCATCGGTGCGGTCATGGGGTTGATGACCATGACGGCGCGCAGGACGGGGTGGGTGATCATCGACAGCGGGTAGACGACGGGCGAGCCGTACATCCACAGCTGGACGCCGAAGGTCACAACGACCATCAGATCGCGGTAGCGGGTCGTCAGGCTGGACACGATGATGCCGCAGCCAAGGCCCAGCAGGCCGACCTGCAGCACCAGCGGCACGCACAGCAGCAGCATGCCCCAGTGCGGGCTGACCTCGCCTTTGGCAAGGTAGACAAGCAGCAGGATAAAAAACAGTGCAAACTGCACAAGAAAGTTGATAAGGCCGGAGATCACCGTCGAAATCGGCATGGCCAGCCGCGGGAAATACACCTTGCTGAAGATGTTGGAGTTCGTCGTGAACGTGCCCGACACCTTGTTGATGCAGGACGAGAAGAAGCCCCACAGTGCCGTGCCGGCCAGATAGAACAGAATCTGCGGCACGCCGTCGGTGGACAGCTGGGCAATCGTGCCGAACATGACGCAGTACATGGCCGTGGACATGAGCGGGTTAATTAAGATCCACGCCGGGCCCAACACGGTCTGCTTGTACAGCACGGTAAAATCGCGCTTGACAAAGAGCCAGATCAAATCCTTATAGCGCCACAGTTCGCTTACATCGACCTGGCTCCACCCCTGCGCGGGGCCGTAGTGGACATGGTATCCTTTTTGCAGTTGTGTTTTTTCCATTGTAGGGGAACTCCTTAGGTTTTGTGTTTGAGGAAGATTCGGTACAGGGGCAGACCCAGGCGCAAAAGCCCGGCGCGCAGCAGCATACTCTCCCGCCCGGTGCGGCGGGACAAATTGCCGTAGGCCGTGGAGCAGTCGTGGCAGGCCTGGCGGTAGCGGGTGCGCTGCTGCGCCGTGGTCAGGTCAAAGCCATCCTTCTCGGCCAGGTTCTTGATGGCGTCGTTCAGCAGGCCCTCGGCCCGCAGGTAGTCGCCTTTCTCGGTAAAGTAGCCGCACCATTCCAGCAGGTATTCGGGGCGGTCCAGATAGTGGCTGGCCGGGCCCTGCGCCATGATGCTGTCTGCCCGCTGCACATAGCGGTAGCCCTGGTAGCCCAGGCAGGCGATGTTCTGGCAACGATGCAGGATGTGGGGCAGCATGAACTGGTCCTCGTACCGCTTGCCCTCGGGAAAGCGCAGGCCATCCGCAAAAAGCTTGGCGGTGTACAGCTTGTTCCAAGCGACGGTATAGTAGATTTTTTGGTTTTCCAGCGCGAAATACCGCGCCCACACGCCGTCCTCGTCGAGTATTTCATCCTGAAAGATCGTGAAATCCGGGGTGGGCCACCGTTCGCCGCGGTCATTGGCGTAGACGAGGTTGAAGATGACCAGCTCCGCGCCGGTGCGCTCCTGCTCGGCCACAGCGCGGCGGATGGTGTCCGGCTCCAGAAAGTCGTCGCTGTCCACAAAGACGATGTACCGCCCGCGGGCGGTCTCGATGCCGGTGTTGCGCGCAGCGGAAAGCCCACCGTTCTTGCGGTGGATGACCCACACGCGGCGGTCGCTTTTCGCCCAGGCATCGCACATTTCGGGGCAGCGGTCGGGGCTGCCGTCATCCACCAGCAGTATTTCCAGGTCGGTACAGCTCTGCCCCACCACGCTGCGCACACAAGCGTCCAGGTAGTGTTCCGCCTTATAGACCGGGATAATGATACTGACTGTGGGCATAGAGGCTCCTTTAATTTATCTACGGCTCAACATCTTTGTGTAAGCATAAAACACGGGCAATCCCATCCGCAGGGCGGCGGCGCGGAGTTTCAGCGACGCTGCGCCCTTCTGCGCGGCCAGGGCACTGTACACACGGCAAAGCTCCCGCTTCACGGCGGCAAACTCGGCCTTGTGGCCGGGCCGGGTCAAATCATATCCGCGCTTATTCTTGTACAAGAACAGCGCGGCGTCGGTCAGGGCACCCTCGGCGCGGTCGTACCAGCCGTTTTGCAGGAAATACTCCGCCCGGTGGATATCCCCCTTCGTCATGGCCAGCCGCACCTCATGTTTGGCGCCGTCGGTGATGCTGCCTGCGTGGCGCAGCACGTAGTAGCCGGTAAAGGGCAGGCACAAAATTTTTGTGCAGCGGGCGATCAGGTCCGGCAGCACGTAGTAATCCTCGTGCAGCATCCCCAGCGGATAGCGCACGCCGTCAAACAGCTTGGCGGCGTACAGCCGGTGGGCCGTGCCAGTGAACTGGTTGATCCAGGGCGTGTTGAAGGCATCCCAGAAAGCGTTCACGTCCAGAACGGTCTCTTTTGCAAACTGTTCGTCCGCGGGCAGTGGGTGCTCTGCGCCGTCCTCTGTCACCGGGCAGCAGTTGCAGAGCACCAGCTCCGCGCTGCTCCTTTCCGCACCCGCCAGCAGCTTTTCCAGCAGGTCGGGGGCAACGGTGTCGTCGCTGTCCACCATCGTGAGCCATTGGCCCTTGGCAGCATCCAGCCCGGCGTTGCGCGCACCGGACGGCCCCGGCTCGGTCTTGGCCGGGTGCAGGGCACGGATGCGGGGTTCTTTTTCTGCCCAGGCATCGCACATTTCCGGGCAGCGGTCCGGGCTTTCGTCGTCGATGAGCAGCAGCTCAAAATCCGCATAGCTCTGCGCCAGGATGCTTTCCACACAGGCGTCCAGCGTTTTTTCGGCCTTGTAGACGGGTACAAGGATACTGACTTTCGGCATGGTGTCTCCTTAGTCGTCGACGCCGGGCAGGTGAATGAGGCTGCCCATGTACTCGTTGGCGCTCTCGGGGTGCCAGCGGGAGATACCGCTCTCGGTGGTGAAGGTCATCTCGCCGAACTTGATGCTGCCATCATTGAGCGAGTACAGGTCGACGCGCACGGCAGTGTAGCCTTGGCTCAGCGTGCGGGCAATGTCCAGCATTTTTTCAAGGTTCGCCGGGCGGGGCAGATCGGCGTCCAGTTCCAGCGGCACATTGATGTTGAAGGGCAGCTGGTTCCAGTCGGTATCCAGAAAGAACATCCGTTCCTCCTTGTCGGTATAGCGCTCCTCAATATGCAAAATAATTTTCGGCTCGCCGTTGAAGCAGAAAATTTTGTAATCGTAGAGGTCGCCGCCGTCGTTCTCTATGAATTTTTCAGCGATGATGCGCGGTTTGATGTGGATGTACTGCACATCCAGGCCGCCCATCAGGTAGCAGTAGTTCAGCTTGAGCCAGCCCTCGATCTTCCTCTTGGCATCAGCCTTGTCGAATTTTGACTTATCCTGCACGGCGATATTCCAACCCGCGCCGTGGTTGACCTTGAGCATGAATTTGTCCGGCAGGGCGTCAAAGTCGATATCGTCAAAGTTATCCCAGACGCCCAGCAGCGGGATAAGGTATTCCTCGCCAATCTTCTCCTTGACCCACTCGCGCACGGCATACTTGTCAACGAGGGGATAGACATCCTCGAACCCGCCGTACAACTTGAGCCACTGGGTCTTCTCGCTGAAGGATTTGGGGTGTTCGAGGTCGAGCGGTGTGTGAGTGTAGTTTGTCTCCAAGAACCATTTTTTCAGCGCCTCGGGGTAGTCCTTCTTTTGCAGGCAGGCCCAGTAGGCGTAGTTTTCGTTGGCGATCTTATGATATTTCGCGTAGGTATAGATATATTTTGCGCTGACGACCGGGCCGTTGTGCAAAAGGTACTTCAGCCCGCGCTTGGCGTTGCGGGGCAGCCAGGTCACTGCGCGGCCGATTTTGTACGACGACGAGCCGTAGACGGCCTCCAGCTCATGGCGCAGCAGTTCGGCCTGTTCTTCGGCGGTCAGTTCGCTCATATCTTCCATGGTTCAGCACTCCCCTTTTTCGGTTTTCACACGGGCTTCTTCCAGCAGCGCCCGCACCTTGGGTTTCCAGATGAAGTGGCGGAACACCTTCGTCATAAAGAACCAGAATTTATTTTCCAGCTCACACCACAGGCGCACCGGGGCGCTTTCCTTATTATAGTTCACAAGGCGGCGCAGGCGGCCCGCGCCGTAGCGGTCAATGTTTTCGAGGTAGGTCTGCCCCTCCTCGGTCAGCTTCGGGTCGCGGCGGTTCTCATACAGCTGGGTGTACTCAAACAGGGTGCGTACCAGCCCCGCGCCGAATAAACCGCGCAGCACCGTCTTTTGCTGGTAGATCATCAAGGCGTTCAGGATATAATTCTGGTAGACGCTGCGGCGGTGGAAGGTGCTGTCCTCCGTCTGGCGGTAGTTGAACATGCAGTCCGGGATATAGTACACCCCGCCGTAGGGCAGAAACTGGTAGGTCAGCAGGTTATCAATGATTTGGATGCCGCTCGTGTACGGGTCAATGCCCTGCAGACCGATGTTGCGGAACATCATGGCGTTGGTGTGGATGTAGAAAAAGCTCCAATACTCCTTCGCCGTCAGCGCACATTCCCGGATGGGCTTTTCAATCGGCTTCGTCTCGCCGGTGCTCTGCCAGTAGTAGCAGCCGTTGTGCCCACAGGCCACGTATTTGTGGCCTGTGTCGGCGTCCAAAATGTCTGCCTGCTTTTGCAGCTTGCGGTCATCGGTGTAAAAATCGTCGCCGTCCAGATAGCAGACATAGCTGCCTTTGGCCTCGTAAAAAAGCCGCCCGCGGATGGCGTTCATCCGCCGGATGCGCTCGTTGCCCTCATATTTTTTGCCCGGCACGCGGTCCATGACAAAGACGCGGACGGTGTCGGGGTGCGCTGCCTCCCAGCCGCGCAGCTTTTCAATCGTGCCGTCGTCGGAGCCGTCGTCCGCGCAGAGGATTTCCACGGGGAAGTCGGTTTTCTGCGCCAGCACGCTTTCCATCGTCTGGTCCACGAAGGGGGCCAGATTGTAAAACGAGATCAGCACACTGACCTTGGGCTGCTGTGTCATGCGGGTTCCCCTTCCTCTTTCAGCTGCAGCACCAGCGCCGCCAGTGCGTGCATATCGTCGGGCGTGTAGCGCTGGTCGATGGGCAGCGGCAGCAGGTACCGGCTGTAGTCGGCCTCGACGGAGTCGGCGGGCAGCAGCTCCAGCAGGTACTTCCACCACTGGCTGACGTAGACTTTATTTTTTATCAGCCGTCCGCGCAGGCCGTCAACCCGGCACAAAAACGGATAGATCATCGCATCTGCGCCGGCCGGGCAGTCCAGCGCATTGTGCGGGGCCAGCGCGGCGTGCAGCGCCTCGTAGTTGGCGCGGCGGCGCAGGCGCAGGGCGTCGTACTCGACGGACGCGAGGATGCGCCGGGTCGAGGGCGACATGCCGCGGATCTCGCCGTCAAAGCGGCTCTCGTTGTCGAGGCTGTCGCCGTAGGCGCTGTTCACGCTTTCATCGATGCAGCGGAACAAAAACGCCGCGTGCTGCCAGCTGGTGTCCGCCGGGTAAATCCCGTCGGTCAGTCCCGTGTGTACAAGGTACGCGCCGTCCGGCACGCCGACGAACTTGCGGCAGGAATAGACGTTGTAGCTGTCGGCATCCATACGGGGCGCTGAAAAAAACGCCTGGGTGTTGTCAAAAATCACCCGCGGCCAACGGCGCTTGACCTCGGCCAGCAGGTCGTCCGACGCAATGCCGAAGTAGTTGACATACAGCAGCCACTCGCCGTCGCCCAGCGCGGGGCAGACAGGCAGACGGCGCGCGTCCAACGGATAGCGTTCCACCGCAAAGCCCGCGCGGGTCACGGCGTCATAGACCGTGTTGCAGTTGTAATAGGGCAGATACACCTTTTTTGCGCCCGCGTCGCGCAGGGCAGCCACAATCGCATTGCGGCCACAGTTCAGCCGCAGCACGCCCGCGCCGGTGTACAGCTCCTGCCCATGGGGCAGCTCCAGCGGCAGGTAGCCGCCAAACTCACGTTGCATCGTTTGTTTCCTTCTTGCTAAAGGTTTTTGTAAAGCCGAGGTTCACGGCATGGCAGCTCGCGTACCCTTCCTTGCTCTCCACAAGGCCGAAGTTCAGCACCTTGCCGCGTTCCTCCGTCGAGATGCCCCAGGACAGGGCGTTGCAGCCCATCCCGGCGGCCAGGCAGAGCATCCGGTAATAGAGATACGCCGCCGGGCTGTAACTGCGGATGGACAAATCCGCCGCCAGATACTGGGTGTGCAGCACGTTGGCCTGGGCAAAGTAGAAGGTCATACCGCCCGCGACCATCTGCTCGTCCGCAAACACGCCGTAAAACCCGGCAATGTCGGGCAGACGGCTGGTCTTGAACTCCCAGAGTTCATCGGCGGTATGCACAGGCTCAACACCGAATTTTTGTAGGTTCTGCCGAAGCAGCGCGTGGAAGGCGTCGATCTCCGCCCGTGTTTCCAGCTTGCGGAACGTTAAATCCTGCTTGAGCGCCTTTTTCACATCCTGCTTTTTGTTCTGGCGGAAGGACGCCAGCAGCGTTTCCGGCGTGCGGCCCGCCACCGGCACCCAGGTGCTCAGCTCGGTCTGCTGGGTGTAGCCCAGATAGGTGAAGGCGTATTGCAGCGCGACGTTTTCGATGCCGTTGAACAGATCGGGCGTCGGGCGGAAATCCGCCGCGTCGTAGCGCGTGGCAATATAATCCTCCACCGCCTGCAAAATCCCGATGGACTTAGCCGCGGAGTTGTAGGTGCTGCGCAGCACCGGCCCACCAAACGTGCTGCCCGGGTGGGAGCGGAAAATTCTCGTTGCACCGTCCAGCCGCAGCGCCGCGGGCACCACTGCGCCGAGGCCGCCGTGCTCGTTATAGACCATGAGCGAGGCATCCGTAAACCGGCCCGCGGGGTGGTAGTTCAAAAAGTTGCGGGTCTGCAAAAACGTGCCGTTGCCGCTTTCGTGCATGACAAAGCGGTCCCACTCGGCCTCGTCCGCCGGGGTGTAGGGGCGTACCGTCCACTGCATCAGTCCAGATCCTTTCCCTTGACAGCTTCCAGAAATTCATCGTAGTCACGGATATAATCCGATTCATCGTAGTAGGAATCCGCCGCGACGCAGAGCACGGAGTCCTTTTTCTCCCAGATCATCTCGCGCCACATATAGTGCTCGACGATCAGGCCCTTGTCGGGGCTGTCCAGCAGGACGTCGGCCTTCTCGCGGCCATTGTCCAGCCGGATGCGGATGCTGCCGTAGGGGCACCACAGCACCTGCCGCAGTGCCTTGTGGGCGTGGCCGCCGCGGTGGGTGCCCTTGGGCGCGCCGTGGATATAGTAAATGCGCTTGATGTCAAAGGGCACATCATGGCTGCCCTCAAAGACCGAGAGGGTGCCCATCCCCTGCGCCGTCACGCTTTTGATGCTGATGGTCTGGATGATCATAGTGGTTGCCTTTCTGTGTATTACTCCTTGCCCCCCTAGCAAGGGAGGTGGCCAAGGGCTGACTCGTAAATCTGCTTTAATTCCTGAATATCTCCGTTCACGGGAGGGACCCAGGCGTGCTGGGCTTTTTTGAAGGGGGCGTTCTGCGGCACGATGAGCCGCCCGACCAGCCCGCGGACGAGCCGCGATTTGTGCCGGTCATTGAAGTAATATTCATACGCCAGCCGCACGGTGCGGTCTTTGGGGTACAACTCCCGCAGCAGCTCTACCATGGCACGCCAGTCGCGCAGCATCCGGGCGCGTGCGCCCTCGTTGGTGGAAACGCCGGTGCCGACTTCATACCACGCAATGCAGCGGTCATAGCCGACTATCGGGATGTTTTCCACGGCAAAGAGCCGCGCGGCGAAATCCTCGGCCAGCAGGACGCGGCCCGCCATCTTTTCCAGCGCTTGTACAAGCAATTCCCGCTCATACACGAGCCCAGCGCCGCTGATGCCGTCATCATAGAGCAGCATATTGCGCTTGGCGGTCTTGGCGTCATACGCGCCGGGGCGGTAGGGCGTGCGGTCAAACGGCGCGTCGCCGGGGCGCCGGATCGGGGCGCCGTTCCGGTCTGCGTAGCAGGCCAGGCGGCCAAAAGCGACCCGCGGGGCATCGCGGCGCAAGACTTCCAGCAGCCACGCCACCGTGTCGGCGTCGTAGAGATAGTCCCCCGGCGAGACGGTGAACACCCATTTCCCGGCTGCCTGCTTTGCGCCGTTCAAAACGTTTTTGACCGTGCCGCCGTTGGGGGTGAGCTTGACAAATTTTGCGCCGGTAAAGCCGTTTTCTGCAAGAATTTTGCGCGTCAGCGGGAAGAAGTCCTCATCGGAGCCGTCATCCGCCACGACCAGTTCAAAATCACGGCAGCTCTGCCGCAGCAGCGACGCCAGCGTCCGCCGCAGCTCGCCCTCGTCGGGGCGGTACTGGACCAAGAGGATGGATAGATCCATGGGGATGTCTCCTTTACGTCAGATTTCTTGTTTCCCCCAGCAGGGGAGGGGGCCAAGGGGGGTTACCCCTTCATCCGCCCCATTTTCCCGTTCCAGAAATCCACGGCACCTCGGAACGCGCCGTAGCTGCGGCCTTTTTTGCGGCCCAGCAGCTTTGTCAGGGCGTAGCGTGCCGCGCCGGTGAGGAGGGGGAGAATCGTTTTCAGCTTCGCATAGGCCGCGCTTTTGCCCTTGCAGGTCAGGTACAGCGTGTTGCGGGTGATGTAGTAGACCGACAGCATCCCGCCCGCGCTGCCGCCCGCCTTGTGGTGGATGACAGCATCGGGCAAAAACCACATCGGCACACCGGCCTGCGCCAGACGAATGCAGTAGTCAACGTCCTCGCAGTACATAAACAGCGTCTCATCGAGATAGCCGACCTTCTCGATCACGGCCCGCGGCAGCAGTACGCAGCAGAACGTGATAAAGCTGACCTGCTTTTTTTCGGCAAATTCGGGGCCGTCCTTTTTGTGGCCGCCCAGGTGCTTTACCTTGCCGGTCTTGGGGTCCAGCTCACCGCCCGCAAACCAGATCTCGTCGGGCGGGTCCATAAACAGCATCTTCGGGCAGCTGACCGCCCCCGCGGGGGTCTCGGCCAGCAGCTTTTCAAGGAAATCCGGGCGGACCGACGTGTCGTTGTTCAGCAGCAGCGCAAAGTCGCAGCCGTCGTCCAGCGCACGGCGCATACCGATGTTGTTGGCCGCGGCAAAGCCGACGTTGCGCTCTTGCGGCAGGAATACCGTATTCGGCGGCAGCTTATTTTGCAGCTGTGCAACGGAATCATTCGGCGACGCATCGTCGATTAAAATCACTTCAAAGTCCGTGAACGTCTGCTTTTGCAGGCTGTCCAGACAGACGAGCGTGTCCTGCCAGCCGTTATAATTGGAAATTACGATACCGACTTTCGGCATGGTTCACCCCTCAAACTCGTTCACGGCGTCGATGACGGCCTGCACCTGCGCGTCGGTCATGCCGTAGAACATCGGCAGGCTCAGCTCGGTGGCGGAAATTTCCTCCGCCAGCGGCAGTGCGCCCCTGCCAAGGCCAAGCTCGGCGTAAGCGCCCTGCAGGTGGATGGGCGTCGGGTAGTGCTTGTTCGTGCCGATGCCGCGGGCGTTCAAATGCTTTTCCAGCGCGCTGCGGTCGGCGCAGCGCACGGCGAAGATATGCCAGACGTGGGTGCAGTCGGGCAGTTCGGCGGGCAGCGTGACCGCCGGGTTGTGCATTTCGGCCAGATACCGCGCGGCAATGCGGCGGCGCTCGGCGTTCATAGCGTCGAGGTGCGGCAGCTTGGCGGCCAGGAACGCGGCCTGCAGCTCGTCCAGGCGGGAGTTCTGGCCCTTGTAGACATGGTGGTATTTGTAGTCGCTGCCGTAGTTGCCCAGCGCACGGATGCGCTCGGCCAGCGCGTCGTCGTTCGTCGTCACGCAGCCCGCGTCGCCCAGCGCACCCAGGTTCTTGCCCGGGTAGAAGCTGAACCCGGCGGCATCCCCCAGACTGCCCGCGCGGCGGCCCTTGTAGGTCGCGCCGTGGGCCTGGGCGGCGTCCTCGATGACCTTAAGGCCGTGGGCGTGGGCAATGGCGTTGATCTCGTCCATCGGGGCGCACTGGCCGTAGAGGTGCACGGCCATGATGGCCTTCGTGCGCGGGGTCACGGCGGCCTCGATGCGGGCGGGGTCGATGTTGTAGCTTTCCAGCGTCGGCTCGACCAAGACGGGCGTCGCGCCCGCGTAGCTGACGGCCAGCACCGTGGCAATGAAGGTGTTGGACGGCACAATGACCTCGTCCCCCGCCCCGATGCCGTAGGCTTTCAGAATCAGCACAAGGGCATCCAGGCCGTTGCCGCAGCCGATGCAGTGCTTGACGCCGCAGTATTCGGCAAAGGCTTTTTCAAAAGCGGCATCCTCGCGGCCGCCGATGTACCAGCTGTTGTCCAGCACGCGGGCAAACGCGCCGCGCAGCTCGGCATCCAGCTCCCGCTCCATCGGTCGGAAGGAGACAAACGGCACGGTAACAGGAGTTTCGGACATGGAGTGACACCTCGTTTTTTATAACAAATATTTGTTTGCGCGGTCAAAACGCACCTTGTAGGGGCGGGCATTGCTCGCCCGCGGGAAGCTCGTGGCTGCCCCGGCCGCAAACGGGCACGGGCAAGCAGCCGACACATCCGCAAAAGGGCGGACAAGACCTACTATATCGTCTTATTATACAACAAAGCGGATGATTTAGCAATAAAAAAGGGATGCCGCTTTGTGAAAACGGCATCCGTTCCGGGATAAAATTATTCGGCGGTCTCCCGCGGGGCGCGGGTGGCACATTCGGGGCCGCAGCTGCACTCGTCAATGCTGACGTGGTCGGCGCAGCAGCAGCGCCCCTCAAGATGGCGGCAGCCCCTGTCGTCGCAGTGGATCTCGGTCTCGGGCGAGGCCGGCTGGTTGTCGGTAGCGACGTTGCCGCAGCCCCCGCTGTTGCGGTAGCTGCCGCAGACAGCGTCCCCGGGGCCGGTATGGCGGACGTTGATGCCGTCCAGGCAGCAGCAGCCCGCCTTGTTATGGCAGCAGTCATACTGGGCACAATCAAGATAGCTCATAAAAACACCTCCATGTCCCTCAGTATGCGCCGGTGCGGAGGTGTTTATGCGTTTTATCGGGCGGGCTGCGTCAGCCATGCCTGCACATCGTCGAGACTTTTCAACACGGCAGCCGTCATTTGTTGAAATTCTGCCGCTGGGGTCTTCATGTCAGGCACACAGATCACATCAATGCCCGCCGCGTGGGCGGCCTGAATTCCTGCCTCGCTGTCCTCCAGCACAAGGCAGTCCGCCGGGGCGGCGTGCGCTTTCTCGGCGGCTTTCAGGAAAATGTCCGGGTAGGGCTTGCCGCGCTCGATCTCGGTGCCGAAGACCATATCGTCGAAATACTGCACCACGCCCAGCCGCGTCAGGATGTCCACCGCGCGGTCACGCTTGCTGGATGTTGCCAGCACGACCGTCACGCCGCGTGCCTTCAGCCACGCCAGCAGCGCCGCCCCGCCGGGCTTCAGCCGGACAGTGGGCAGCAGCTC
>OOCQ01001370.1_pt1 | contig 15029 bp, 19 predicted proteins | sample 1671121 | NCBI WGS metagenome assembly OOCQ01 (sample SAMN06348124, study PRJEB24527) | human gut metagenome | biome: human gut; feature: ankylosing spondylitis patient; material: feces | host: Homo sapiens | place: China | collected 2015-10 | reverse complement strand
CATGCTGACCGAGCCGCGATTCTCGGAGTTCTTCTCGGTCGCACCGGACGGGGCGCTTTCAAGGCAGATTCGCGAAGCGATATCGCAGACCCTGCGCTCGTCCCCGCTGGTCTACGAGTACAAGGGCAACAAACGATTCAAGATTCTGCGCGACTGCATCACGTTCAGGCCGAAGAGTTCGACATACGTTCCGCTGAGCTACTCGACCTCGCGAATGGATGGCCGACTTCCCAGCGCGTTCTGCGCGGACGAGGTTGGGGCGCTTCCCACGAGCTACGCGGTCGAAGCTATGAAGTCTGGACAGCTCAACATCTTGAACAAGCTCGGCTTCATCATCAGCACCAAGTACCCGACGATAGACAACCCTTTCGAGGACGAGGTGGCGTACGCCAAGAAGGTGCTGGACGGCATAGCGGATGACGATACGATTTTCGCGCTGCTGTACGAGCCTGACGATACGAAGAACTGGATGACCGATGATTTGGTGATGCGCCAGGCCAACCCCGTCAGCTTGGAGATTCACGAAATCTGGCAGGATTTGCTGAAGAAGCGGGCGTATGCAATCGCGGTCGAGAGCGCACGCGAGAACTTCCTCACGAAGCACTGCAACATCATCTATCAAGGACAGGGAACCGAGACGTTCATCGACGTTGCGGACGTTCAGGCTTGCAAGGCGGCGAACATCGACTGGCGCGGGCGCGTGGTCTATCTCGGGTTGGACTTGTCGGAGACGAACGACAACACGGCCGTCGCTATGGTCGCGGCGGACGATGACGGGAACATCCTTGCGGACGTGTTCGCATTCGTTCCCGAAGGCCGAATCCCCGAGAAGAACGCCTATGAGAAAATCGACTACAACGAGTTCATCCGCGCTGGAAAGTGCATCGCGTGCGGGGACAGGGTTATCGACTACTCCGTTGTTGAGGACTTCATTCTCGGCGTCGAGGGCAAGTACGGCGTGCAGGTTCAGGCAATCGGCTACGACCGCTGGAACGCGCTCAGCACCGCACAAAAGCTTGAAGGGGCTGGGTACAACACGGTGGAGATTCGTCAGCATTCGAGCGTGCTCCATCCGCCGACGAAGCTGCTCAAGGAGAAGATTCTAAGCGGCGAGTTCGAGTACACCGACAACAAGCTGCTCGAAATCAACTTTCAGAACGCGCGTTGCAGCTACGATACCAACCGCAACATGTACGTGCACAAGAAGAAGTCGAAGGGCAAGGTCGATATGGTGGTTTCGCTTATCAACGCAGTATACTTGCTTCAGCAGGACGTTGTTTTCAATCAAATGCCTGACTTCACGGTTCAGGTTATCTAAAGGGGTGATTATATGGGATGGTTAAGCGATATGCGTGAGCGCAAGCGCTCCGCCGAGAACGTCATCGGCAACGACGGCACGGTGAACGACGTGCTCTTGCGTGCATTGCTCGCAAACGAGCCAATCGACCGCGACAAGGCGATGATGCTTCCCGCAGTATCTGGCGCGGTTGACTTCATCACGAGCGCCGTGGCTTGCATGCCCGTTCGCCTGTACCGCACCAAGAAGGGCGTTGTCGAAGAGGTGGAGAACGACCCGCGAACGAAGATGCTCAACGGGGACACGGGGGACACGCTGGACGGTTTCCAGATGAAAAAGGCGATGGTCGAAGATTACCTCATGGGCAAGGGCGGCTATTGCTACATCGAGCGCAGCCGAAACGACGTGACGGGCCTTTATTACGTGAAGTGCGACGCTGTGAGCATCAGCATCAACAGCGACCCGATTCACAAGTCATACGACATTATCGTGGGCGCGGACACCTTCAAGCCTTTCGAGTTCGTCAAGATTCTGCGCAACACGAAGGACGGCGCAAGTGGCGTCGGCCTTACCGTCGAAGTCGCGAAGGCTTTAGAGGCAGGATACCAGACGCTCATGTACCAGCTCGGGCTGGTGAAGGCGGGCGGCAACAAGCGCGGGTTCCTGAAGTCGCAGCGCAAGCTGGGGCAGGAGGAAATCGACACGCTCAAAGACGCATGGGCGAAGCTCTACGCCAACAGCGAGGAAAACGTCGTGGTGCTCAACAACGGCCTTGAGTTCCAGGAAGCGTCGAGCACTTCAACCGAGATGCAGCTCAACGAGAACAAGCGGACGATGGCGGACGAGATAAACAACATCTTCCACATCAGGGATGATTTCGAGGAAACGTACAAGTTCGCGATCTACCCCATCGTGCGGGCGTTCGAGACGGCGCTTAACCGCGACCTGCTGCTGGAAAAGGAGAAGCGCAATTACTTCTTCGCTTTCGACAGCCGCGAAATCATCAAGGCCAGTTTGAAGGAACGATACGAGACGTACCAGCTCGCGAGAGAATGTGGCATAATGACGATTAACGAGATGCGCCGCAACGAGAACATGAACGAGGTGCAGGGGCTGGACATCATCGACCTTGGGCTTGGCTCCGTTCTGTTCGATACGGCTACTGGCGAGGTCTACACCCCTAACACCGACTCGACCAAGGGCATTTCGGATTCTGACGGCGCACTTCAGACGCAAGGGGGTGAAGTAAATGCAGATTAACATCCGTGAGGACAGCGTAGAGATTGAGGGCTACGTCAACGCAGTCGAGCGCAACTCGAAGCCACTGCTTTCGCGCATGGGCAAGTTCATCGAGCGAATCAAGAAGGGCGCGTTCGCGCGAGCCTTGAAGCGAAACGACGATGTTCACGTCCTGCTCAACCACGATTGGCAGCGCGACCTCGGCAGCACCAAGAAGGGCAACCTCGAACTGACCGAGGACAACATCGGGCTTCGCGCAAAATGCACCATCTCCGACAAGGAAGTCATGGAGATGGCGAAGCGCGGAGACCTAGTTGGATGGTCGTTCGGATTCTTCGACCGCGATGTGAAGAACGGCGTCGAGAACGGGATGCTCACCCGCGAGGTGAACGACCTCGACCTCGAAGAGGTTTCAATCCTCGACCGCTCCAAGGTGCCAGCCTACGACGGCACGCTCATCATGGCCCGAAGCGAGGATTCCGAGAACGACATGTTCCTGTCGGAGTCCTTCGACGCGGACGGCGAACCGCCTGAGACGCGGGATGCCGAACCGCAGCAGGAACCGCAGCAGGAAATCAATTACGACGAGTACAAGGCAATGATTGACGAGATGAAGGAGGGCTAACATGCCGAAGATTTATCACACCCGCGCCATGAGCTACAAGAACCTCGTGGAGCTTAAGAACGACAAGATTAACCAGGCTGAGAAGATTCTTGCCGACGCCGAGGTCAACAAGCGCGAGCTTACCGAGGACGAGGCCGCAGAGCTGGCCGAGATTCGCGACGATGTGAAGCGCATCAAGGAAGCGCTCAAGATTGGCGACGAGCTTGACGACTCCAAGGACAAGAAGCCGAAGCCGGAGCCTGCACCCGATGGCGGCGAGCCGAAGCCGACTCATGAGCAGCAGGACACCCGTGCCTTCGAGAACTTCATCCGCGGCCGCGTCGTTCACGAGCGTGCTGGCGAGCTGACCAAGACCGATAACGGTTCGGTCATCCCGACCACAATCGCGCAGCAGATCATCAAGAAGGTCTACGACGTTTCGCCTATCCTTGACAAGTCGCAGAAGTACAACGTCAAGGGCAAGCTCCAGATTCCGTACTACGACACCACGGACGGCGGCATCACCGTCGCGTATGCCGAGGAGTTCACCCCGCTGACTTCCAGCAACGGAAAGTTCAAGAACATCGAGCTTGACGGCTTCCTCGCTGGTGCGCTGAGCAAGATTAGCAACTCGCTCATTAACAACAGCCAGTTCGACATCGTTTCCTTCGTGGTCAATCAGATGGGCGAGGACATCGCTCGCTTCATCGAGCACGAGCTTCTCATCGGCACCGCTAGCAAGGTCGAGGGCCTTTCCAAGCTCACCAACTCCGTTACCACCGCAGCCGCTACGGCAATCACGTCCGACGAGGTTGTCAAGCTGAAGGATTCCATCAAGGACGTGTACCAGAACAACGCGATTTGGATTATGTCCCCCGCGACGCGCACGGCGCTCCGCCTGCTGAAGGGTTCCGACGGCCATTACCTGCTAAACGACGACATCTCTAGCCCGTTCGGCACCGTCCTTCTCGGCAAGCCCGTCTACGTGTCCGACAACATGCCCAACATCGCCGCCGAGAAGGCCGTCATCTACTACGGCGACATGACCGGACTCGCCACGAAGTTCTCCGAGAACATCACCACTCAGGTTCTGCGCGAGAAGTACGCCGACGAGCACGCCACTGGCGTCATCTCCTGGTTCGAGTTCGACTCCAAGGTGCAGGACGCGCAGAAGCTCGCCAAGCTGGTGATGGCCAGTGCATAAGGCGCTCAAGTCTTTCAGCGGCGCAATCTCGATGTACGAGGGCGAGACGCGGGAGATTGAGGACGCCGCAATCGTGGCCGACCTCACCAAGGCTGGCTACATCGAAGAGGTGAAGCCCAAGCGCGGCAGGAGCGCCAAGAAGTCTGGGGACGAGAATCCCCAAGAGTAGGGGGGATTAAATGAACCAGATTACGAAAGTCTCGGAGGTCACCACGGCCGACCTTGCGGAATATCTCAGGGTCGGTGAGGTGACCGCATCCGAGGACGGGTTTCTCAAGACGATAATCGGCGCGGCGACCGCGTACATGTGCAAGTACACTGGCCTGACGGCGGCTCAGCTCGACGAGAGCGAGGACTTCGTTGTCGCGCTGTTCGTGCTCGCCCAGGACATGTACGACAACCGCGCCATGTACGTCGATTCCGCGAACGTCAATCTGGCGGTGCAGAGCATCCTCGACATGCACTCGGTCAACCTTCTGCCTTCGGCGGTGCGAGATGATTAACGCGGGGAAGTACAGCCACCGAATCAAAATCGTCAGGCCGAAGGTGGGGCACGACGCGGAGGGGTTCCCCACCACGGTTGACGAGCCTGTGCTGGAAGCCTACGCGAACGTGAGAACGACGAGCGGGTACACGCTCATAAAGAGCGGCACGAGCTTCGAAGCGGCAACGACGAACTTCACGATTCGCTACCCGCTCAAAACGAAAATCGACCGTGATATGGTCGTTTTGTTCGACGGCAGGCGCTACGAGATTCAATACTTGAACAACGTGGACTACGCCAACGTCGAATTGGAGGTTCAAGCGAAGGAGGTGGAGCACTGATGGCATCATTCGAGGAGCAATTGCCGACCGAGCTTATGGAGCAGTTCGAGTTCCTGGACAAGAACACCGACACGATGCTGAAGGCGATGACGCGCGAGGGGGCGAAGAAGGTATTGGCGAACGTCAAGGCCAACGTCCCCGCTAGTTTCCGAAAGTCGGGCATCATGAAGTGCCTGAAGCTGACGCGCTCATACAAAACGCCATCCGATGACGGCGTTGCCACCAAGGTCGCGTTCTACGGCTACTTCAACAACGAGGACGGGACGAGAACGCCAGCGCCTTTGGTGTGCAATCTGTTCGAATACGGGCGCAGCAATTCGCCGTACCCGCGCCATCCATTCATGCGCCGCAGCTTCGTGAGCAGCGAAATCGAATCGGCGATGAAAAAGGTGCAGGACAAGTACCTGCCGAAGGGGTGAGCCGATGAACGCTGAAATCGTCAAGCTGTTCGAAGGCTTCACCGTCAACGGCAAGGAGGTTCCCGTGCGGTTCATGACGTACGAGGGCCACGGCGAGCCTTACGTCATTTTCTCGCGCGAGTATGACGATAGCTCGTATGCTGGGGATGATTCATTGCTGGGGTACGTCACCTATTACGACTTCGACGTGTACAGCAAGGGAAACTTCACCGAGCTTGTGGAAGCGGTGAAGGGAAAGATGGAAAACGCGGGCTGGACGTGGCAGGTTTCGCGCTCGTCTTCCGACATGTACGAGGACGATACCGGCTACTTCCACGTCACGCTCAGTTTCGCAAAGGAAAGAGGGATTTAGAATGGCAAAAATCGGCCTTACTAACATCTGGTGGGCAAAGCTCACCGAAGCCGAGGACGGAGCACCGACCTACGATGGCGCAAAGACCTTCGGCAAGGCGGTTTCCTGCAAGGTTTCCGTGACCAATAATGACGCGACGCTCTACGCCGAGGACGCTCTCGCGGAATCCGACAAGAGCTTCAACAGCGCGTCCGTTACGCTCGGTGTTGCCGACGATGACGATACGATTTTCGCGCCAATCCTCGGCCATACCGTCAACGCCGGCGTGTCAGGCAAGGGCGAGATGGTGCGCAACGCCAACGACGTCGCCCCCTACATCGGCCTTGGACGCGTCATCACCAAGATGGTCAACGGAGCCATGAAGTACAAGGGCGAGTTCCTATACAAGGTGAAGTTCTCCGAGCCGTCGCAGGACGACCAGACGAAGGGCGAGAAGGTGGACTTCAAGACTCCTGAAATCGAGGGGTCTGCGGCGCAGCTCATGAATGGCGATTGGTCTGCCGCGCAGACTTTCGACACCAAGGAAGCCGCCGTTACCTGGGTCAAGGACAAGCTCAAGGCAGCGGAATAATAGCTGAAACATATGTGCGATAATGGGTCATGGCAATCGCCGTGGCCCATTGTTTTAAGGAGGAAGGACGACATGAAAAGCAAGTTGCAGGAAATCGAGTACAACGGCAAGACGTACAAGCTCGCCTTCGACCTCAACGTCATGGAGGCAATTCAGGACGAGTACGGCAGCATCGAGGCGTGGGGCAAGCTCGTGGAGCCCGAAGAGGGCGAGCCTAACATCAAGGCGCTCGTTTTCGGAGCCACGCAGATGATTAACGAGGGCATCGAAATCGCCAACGACGAGGACGGCACCGACGAGAAGCCGCTCACGCATCGCAAGGTGGCCCGCATCCTCACCGAGGTCGGGCTTGAATCGGTGACGGACAAGGTGCAGAAGAGCGTCATCGACAGCACGGCAGATGATTCAAAAAACGCGTAATCCACGACGAAGACGTGATTTTCGATTACGACCCGACCATTAACTTCGCGTGGTACTACTTTATAGGGCGGACGCGCTTGGGGCTTTCGTCCGACAAGGAGGTCGGGAGGCTCACGTTTAGGCGCTTTCTCGGGCTGTATCAGGCTTACAAAGACACTTTCGATAAAGAGACGGTTCTGAGGGCAAGCGGGAGCACGTATGCAAAGGACGAAGCGCAGGCGCGGCAAGAAGAAGAATGGCTTTAATCAGGGGGTGATTCCATGGCAAGTTTCGGTGGCGCGGTCAAGCTGACTGGCGAGAGCGAGTATCGCGCCGCACTACGCAACATCTCGCAAAGATTGAAGGAAGTTTCGTCCGAGCTGAAGCTCGTTTCCTCGCAGTACGACAAAAATGACACGAGCATCGAAGCGCTGACCGCAAAGCAGGCAGCGCTCACCCATCGGCTCGAAGAGCAGAAGTCGAAACTCTCGGTTCTTCGCGAGCAGTACGAGAAGATGGGAAGCGAGTACCAGCAGAACAGGGAGAAGCACGAGCAGCTGGTCGCCTCGTACAACAAGGAGAAATCCGAGCTTGAGCGCATCGGGCGAGAGCTTGGAACGTCTTCGGCCGAGTACAAGCAGCAAGCTGATGTGGTCGCGAAGCTGAAGGAGCAGGTCGAGAAATCGACGCTCGCCAACGACCAGAACGAGCGCTCCATGTCTAAGATGCGCACGCAGATGAACAGCGCGCAGACGGACATCAACAAGACCACGAACGAAATCAAAGACTTGGAATCGCAGATGGGCAAATCCGCAACTTCAAGCGGAAAGCTCGGCGAATCAGTCGAGGACGCTGGCGATAAGGCACGCAGAGCCGAGGGCGGCTTCACCGTCCTGAAGGGCGCTATCGCCAACCTCGCTGGCAACATCCTCACGTCGGCAATCAACGGCATCCAGAACCTTGCGGGCGAAGCAATCAACTCTGCCGACGCTCTGAAGAAGTTCGAATCGACCATGAGCTTCGCGGGCTACGACGATTCGACAATCTCCAAAGCCAAGGACGATATGAAGACGTATGCCGACCAGACGGTGTACGACCTCGACACGGTTGCCAACACGACCGCGCAGCTGGCGGCTAACGGCATCCAGGACTACACGGGGCTGACGCAGGCCGCAGGCAACCTGAACGCCGTCGCTGGCGGCAACGCCGACACGTTCAAGAGCGTGGCGATGGTGCTAACGCAGACGGCTGGCGCTGGCAAGCTCACGACGGAGAATTGGAACCAGCTCGCGGACGCGATTCCAGGCGCGTCTGGCCAGCTGCAAGAAGCGTTGCAGAAGAACGGCGCATACACTGGCAACTTCCGCGACGCTATGGCAGAAGGGCAAATCACGGCTGACGCGTTCAACCAGGCAATCATGGATTTGGGCTTCACCGATGCTGCCCAGCAGGCCGCTACCTCCACATCGACTTTCGAGGGCGCGATGGGAAACATGCAGGCGGCTGTCACTGACGGTCTCATGCAGATTTACGATGCAATCGGAAGCGAGAACGTGACGGGCTTCATCAACGGAATCTCCGACGCGGTTTCCAAAGTCATCCCGCCAATCAAGGACGGCATCTCGTGGCTGAAGGACAACCTTCCGACAATCGCCCCGCTTCTAGCGGCCATCGCTGGCGCGTTGGGCGGGTTGCTTGTGGCTGAGAAGATAACGGCGTTGGTCACGGCGTTCAGCGCATGGAAGACCGCCACGGAAGGGATGACCATCGCGCAGAGGCTTCTCAATGTGGCCATGTCGGCTAACCCGATAGGCATCGTCCTGACACTGGTAGGCGCATTGGTCGCTGGGCTGGTCGTGCTCTGGAACACCAACGAGGGGTTCCGCGATGCGGTCATGAATGCGTGGCAAGGAATTCAGGACTTCGTCGGCAATGCGATTCAGGCAATCGGGGACTTCTTCTCTAACCTCGGCACCACAATTTCGCAGCTGCCACAGATGTTCGCCGACTGGCTGAACAGCGTCATCGCCACGGTGACGGGATGGGTGTCGAACATGGCGGCGCAGGCGGCTAGCGCAGGCTCGCAGTTCGTGGGCAACGTCGTGAGCTTCGTGCAGAACCTTCCGTACAACATCGGCTACCTGCTCGGCACGGTCATCGGCAACGTCATCTCGTGGGTTGCCAACATGGCGAGCAACGCCGCTTCGGCTGGCTCGCAGTTCGTCAGCAACGTCGTGAGCTTCATCGCTAACCTTCCCGCGAACGTCGCGAGCTTCCTGAGCAGCGTCATTTCAAACGTCGTTGGCTGGGCATCGAACATGGCGAGCAACGCTTCGCGTGCTGGCTCGCAGTTCCTGAGCAACGCCATCAACTTCGTATCGCAGCTGCCTGGGCGCATCGCGAGCTTCCTCGGCAACGTAATCTCGAACCTCGCGTCGTGGGCTGGGAATATGGCGAGCAAGGGTGCCGAAGGCGCAGCGAACATGTTCAACGCCGTGGTCGACGGGATTTCTTCGCTTCCTGGTCGCATGCTCAGCATCGGCTCCGACATCGTGCGCGGCATCTGGGACGGCATCAGCGGCGCTGCTGACTGGCTTGCAGACCAGGTGGCGAGCTTCGCAAACGGCATCTTGGACGGCATTAAGAACACGCTTGGCATCCACTCGCCTTCGCGAGTGTTCCGCGACCAGGTCGGCAAGTACATCGCCCAGGGTATCGGCGAGGGCTTCACCGACGAGATGGGCAGCGTGGTCAACCAGATGCAGGACGCTATGCCCGACGCTTCGGCGTTCGTCAGCGACCCGCAGCTTGCATACAGCGGTTCGACCGCAATGGGGGCAGTTGCCAATTCCAGCGTGGTTGACGCGGTTATCGAAGCCCTTGGGCGCGTGCACATCGTGCTCGATGACGAGGTGGCGGGCAAGTTCGTGGAGCGCACGGTCACGAACGCGATTTACGCATAGGAGGTGTTTAAGTGATTAGCTACATCGAACTCAACGGCGAGAAGAGCACGAACGTCAAAGGATTGATGATTCAATCCCTTCCGCCGATTACGAAGCCGAAGATGCGCGCGAGCAGAGAGGAAATCGACGGGCGCGACGGCGATGTCGTTACGAAGCTGGGCTATTCCGCCTACGACAAGGAGGTGAGCATCGGCCTTCACGGCGATTTCGACGTTGACGATGCAATCGCCTTCTTCGATTCTGAGGGCGAGGTCGTTTTCGGCAACGAACCAGACAAGTACTACCGCTATCAGATTCTCGACCAAATCGACTTCGAGCGTCTGGTGAGGTTCCGCACGGCGAAGGTGAAGATGCACGTTCAGCCCTTCAAGTACGACGCGGTGGACAGGACTTTCGACATCGTGAACCAGTTCATGCACGTCCATGATTCGACGGCTAGCAAGTTCGGCATAACGGTCACTTCAAGCGGCGGCAGCATCAGGGTGTCTGGCAGGGCAACGAGCGACGTCGATATAGAGGTTCCAATCGAGAGCATGTCGCTTTCTGGAAGCTACACTCTCGCGGCTTCGGCTAGCGGCAGCGCCGCTGGGTGCGCGTTAAGGCTCATAGCCGGGTCCCCTTCGGATGACAGGTCTTTCGGCGGTTCGTACATGGAGCTGAAGAGCAACGGCGATCCCACGATAACCGCAGCGGCAGATTCCAACGTCGCGTACGATGCGCTGTGGCTCGACATCAAAGCTGGAACTTCGGTAAACTTCACGCTGAGCGTGACCATGGCGAGCAACAGCTTCAACCAAATCGCCCTGACCAATCGCGGAAACGTCGCGTCAAGGCCGACCGTCACGGTGTACGGCAGCGGAAACGTCGAGCTTGCAATCAACTCAGTCACCGTGCTGTCGTTCTCAATCGATGACGGATACATCACGATAGACGCCGAGGAGATGAACGCGTATCATGGCGATGCCCTGATGAACCGACGCGTCACTGGCGATTACGCCGACTTGGCCCTGAAGGTAGGGGAGAACGTCATGTCGTGGAAAGGCAACGTCACGGAAATCAAGGTCGAAGACTTTTCGAGGTGGGTATGATGCGAACGAATTTCACGATGGAAGACAAGTACATCCGTATGACGCGCGGCGATACGCTATCGTTCGGCTTGCAGGTCATGGACGAGGAAGGAGAGCCGTTCGCTCAGGACTTGGAGCGAGCATATTTCACGTGCAAGTCGAACCGCAGCGACAGCCGATTCCTCTTCAAGAAGTCGCTCTCTGACGGCGTCTCGAAGGTCGGGCCTGGCGCGTACACCGTGCGGGTCGCTCCGAGCGACACCGCCAGCGCGAAGCCTGGCAAGTACTTCTACGACTTCGAAATCGGCTGCAACGGCGATGTCTTCACCGTCATGCGCGGTGTGCTCGAAATCATTCAGGACGTTACTTTCTAGGGGGTGATGAAATGGCGAAGATAGACGAGACCGTCAAGGTCATGTTGCTGAAGGGCGAGACCGGCGCGAGCATCGAGTCAATCGAAAAGACCGCTACTGACGGCCTAATCGACACGTACACGGTCAAGCTCACGAACGGAACCGAGCATAAGTTCTATGTCAAGAACGGCCGCGACGGCGAGAAGGGCGAGAAGGGCGATACCGGCAATTCAATATCCGTCCCAGTGTCTGGCCTCTTCAATATGGGAGTCGATTCGGACGGAAACCTGTGGGTTTACCATTCGGATTCAGACAAGGTGCCAGAATTCGAATACGATTCATCGACTGGTAACTTATACTATGTGACAAAGGGGTGATGATATGGCAAAGACACTAATCGGGAACATCAAGGGAAAGAACGGGCGAGGAATCGTCAGCATCAAGAAGACTGGCACGACTGGCTCAGTCGATACCTACACAATCACATACACCGACAGCACCACGAGCACTTTCACCATCAACAACTCAGACAGCATTTCGCTTCAGCGCCAAATCGTCCCGAGCGCTGCGGTGGAATCTTCGAGCACAGCTTCGCAGGCGTATGCGGCTGGCGATTACGTGGTGGTCAACGGCGTTCTGCGCAAGGTAAAGAGCGCAATCGCCAAGGGCAATACCATCGGCGATTCGAATTCAGTCGTGACTGCCGTTTCGGGCGAGCTTGCTAACTTAGCGGACTCCGTATCCAAGGCAAAAAACAAGACGGACAGAATCAGTTTCTCATCCGGTGTGAGCAGTGTCGAATTTCACGAGTGGAGCACGGGCGTTCAGATCGCTTTTAGCGGGGCAAGCGGGAATCCGCTGTTCCAGATCACAATCGACAGCAACGGAATCGGCTTATTCAAGAACGGCGCCGCGCTATGGAGAAAATAGCATTCCGTATCCCGAATAAAGATAGCCAGCGGCGGAGCGAATATCTACGGCTGCGACGTAACTCTGTCACAATCATCCAGTAGAACAGGAGAAACCATGGCAAAGACGATGAAATTCAATGACGGCAAGACCTACGACTTCACGGATTCGAGCACCGCGCTCGATTGCGTGGCGGTGGTTAAGACCTTCACGGAGCTTGACGCAATCCGCGCAGAGTTCACCGAGGACAACCTGAAGGGCGCGGAGTTCGACGGCACCGTGGCGCAGTACCTCGTTCCCGTTTCCGTGAATGCCGAGACGGACGGCGAGAACATCGTTGCCCACTTCGCCAACCGCGTGAAGGGCCAGGACGAAATCAACGCCGAGCAAATCAGCGAGCTGCAAGAAGCGGTAGCGACCATCGTGGAAGGGGCTTAAAATGGGATACATCTACGCGCGTCTGATTTACAAGGGGCTGCGAACTTTCGACAGCGTACCCGAGAAGTACAAGGACGCTACGAAGGCCGCGTACAAGGACATCTACGGCATCGAGCTCTAGGGCCGTAGAAAGATTGAACGCTCAAGGGGGTGCAGCGATGCGCCCCCTTGGCATATAAGGAGGTGCATAGATGATTAGGGTTTTCGAACCAACCGACAAGAGCTTCACCACCAACGGAGATATAGTCGTTCTGCCGACGAAGGCAAAGGTCACCAAGAAGGACAACGGCGATTACTACCTCGATTTCGAAGCGAGCACCAAGTACGCCGACTACCTGACGAGTGGGAGGATAATCGTAGCCGACACGCCGCAGGGGGCGCAGGCGTTCCGCATCTCAGACGTGACGAAGAAGAGCACCAAGGTCTCGCTGAAGGCGTGGCACGTGTTCTATGATTCAAAGAACTACCTCATCGCCGATTCGTATGTGGTGGATTCGACCGCAAACGCGGCTCTCGACCACCTGAACGAAGCGACGGAGCCGAAGAGCGAGTTCGCCACCATCTCGGACGTGCAGACGATCTGCTCGTTCCGCTGCGTCAGAAAGTCGCTTTACGAAGCGATACAAACGGTCATCGAGCGCTGGGGCGGGCATCTGGTGCGCGACAACTTCCGCATCGAGCTTCGCCAGTCAATCGGCGCAGACAACGGCGTGACCGTCAGGTACCGAAAGAACCTGAAGGAGCTGACGTGCGAGGAAGATTGGAGCGGCGTCGTTACCAAGCTGCTGCCAGTAGGCGCGGACGGCATCCTCCTCAACGACCAGAACGCGGGCGCTTCGATATACGTCGAGAGCGAGCAGAAATGGGACATACCGTACACCAAGACCGTCTCTTTCTCGCAATCCGACATCAAGAAGGACGATTACGGCAAAGACGAGACGGCGTACCGCAAAGCGCTTGTCGATGATTTGAGACGGCAGGCGCAGGACTACGTCAACAAGAACTGCGTCCCGAAGGTCAACTACACGCTCAAGGCCAACCTCGAACGCGTGACCGACATCGGGGACACGGTGGAAGTCATCGACGAGCGCCTTGGCGTGCACATCCTGACAAGCGTCATCGGGTTCACGTACGACTGCATCCTCGGCAAGTACACCGAAATCGAGTTCGGGAACTTTCAGAAGACGCTCAGCGGCCTTGCGGGGTCGCTCCAATCGTCTGCGCAGAGCGCGGCGCAGAGCACGGTCAACAACGCGATTCAAGGCGTTGCGGACACTGTGACGCAGAGCATCACGCAGTCGATGGGTGCTTCATACGTAATCTACGACGGCTCGAAAATCATGGTGCTGGATACGCTGCCGAAGGAGGACGCTCACAACGTCATCATGATTAACGACAACGGCATCGCGTTCTCGCGCAACGGCATCGCTGGGACTTTCGAGAGCGCGTGGGGCATCGACGGCACGATGAACATGCAGCACATCAACGTCATAAATTTCGTCGCCGATTTAATCAAGGGCGGCACGCTGAAGCTTGGAGGAAGCGACAACGGAAACGGCGTGATGGAAGTTCGCTCTGCTGGCGGCTCGCTTCTGGGGCAGCTCGACAAGGACGGGCTGCGCATGTGGGCGAACGACGGCTCGCGCATCGAAATCAACGCTTCACAAGGGCTTGTGGGGTACGACGCTCAGGGAAACGCGACCTACGGCGTTACCGACGGCGTGTTCTACATGGCAAACGGGTACATCAACAGCTCGCTCGCTATCGGCGGCCTGATGAAGATGGTACCGATTCAGACGGACGCAAGCACTGGCATCGCGTTCGTCGCGCTCGCATAGGAAGGGGGAAATCGAATGGCATCAAGTGGCAGCATCACGGGGGCTTATCGAGGTTACACGCTACGGGCGGATTGGAGCGCCGTCCAGAACGCGGCTGGCAATTATTCCGACGTGACGGTCAAGCACACGCTGGTCATCGGCTCCGCGTACTCGCTGAACATCGCTTCTCGCACGAACACCTGCTCAGTCGGAGGTGTTTCGCAGGGATACACTTCTGGAAGCATCAACCAGAAGGGCGGCTCGGTTCTTCTCGGCACGACCGTCCACAGGGTATCGCATGACGCTGACGGCACCAAGACCGCGCAGCTTTCCGACACGTTCAACATCAACGCCACGATCGACGGCAAGAAGGTCGGGAGCATCACGGCTTCAGGCTCCATCACGCTCGACAGGATAGCCCGAAACGCGACAATCGTGACCGCCAACGACTTCACGGACGAGACGAACCCGACGCTCACCTACAGCAACCCGTCCTCGTTCTCTTGCGACGTTTCAATCGAGTTCGCGGGCGGGAGCATCACGAGGGCAGGTGCGATAAGCGGGGCAAGCGG
>OOCQ01001356.1_pt1 | contig 15210 bp, 12 predicted proteins | sample 1671121 | NCBI WGS metagenome assembly OOCQ01 (sample SAMN06348124, study PRJEB24527) | human gut metagenome | biome: human gut; feature: ankylosing spondylitis patient; material: feces | host: Homo sapiens | place: China | collected 2015-10 | reverse complement strand
GCTTGGCATAAAGCGTTTGGCGAGTGATGCCGAGCAGTTCGGCGGCACGAGAGATATTGCCGTGGCATTGATCCACAACCTTGTGAATATGAGCGCTCTCGATGCTCTCCAGCGTCTCTACTTCTTGGCTTCGGTCGATGGCATCCTTTAGGGTTCTGATGAGTTCATCATTATCCCAAGGCTTGGTTACAAAGTCGGCGGCTCCCGTCTTCAATCCCTTGATGGCGAGCTGGATATCTGCGTAGGCGGTGATGAGCACCACGGGGATGTTGGCATGGAGACGGCGCAAGGTGCGAAGCCAAAGCAAACCTTCCTGTCCACTGTTTACGCCTAGCGAAAAGTTCATATCGAGCAAGATGATGTCCACTGGCTCTTGTTGGAGCAGAGCGGGGGCTGTGTCTGGGCAAGGCAAGGTGAGAATCTTCTCAAATGTGCCGCCCAGGCATATCTTCAGGGCTGTGAGTATCGATGGATTGTCGTCGATAACAAGTATAGTTCCGTATTTCATCTATTTGTGTTCTGCTATATCTTTTGTCTTTGTTTGCAAAAGTACACTTTTTTCTTGAATTAGCCAACAAAACGGAAGATGATGTGTGATTATCATACAGAAGAGTGTATGAATTTCATACAATCCGCTTGCCGCTAGCTTCTGATTCTTGGCAGAATCAAAAGGAATGATTACTTTTGCATCAGAAAAAAGCATCAGATAGAATGCATCAGAAAAAGCATCAGAAAATAAAGAAACAACAGATATGAAAAGTTATTTTAAGTTTTTATCGCGCAACAAGCTCTATACGGCTATCGAGGCTTTCGGACTCTCGATAGCCTTGGCTTTTGTGATGATTTTGGTATCTTACGCCTTCATGGAGTATCGGGTGGGCACACATCAGCCAGATGCCAAGAATCTCTATGTGCCAGGTTCGGGCGATTATCTCGGCATGACCTTGGGTACAGCTAAGGAGTTCTTTCCTTCCATCCCAGAAATCAAGGAATGGACCCGATTTAGCGATTATTATACAGACAAGGGTGCTGTGGTCAACGACCAATACTATCATGTGCAGGCACGTGCCATAGATCCTAACTTCTTGGATATGATGGGAATGAAGTGCAGGGGATGCTCCGCTCATCGTGTGCTCACGGATAAGCACCAGGCCCTTATCTCCGAGTCTTTTGCCAAGAGGGCTTTTGGCAATACGAATCCTATCGGGCAGGTCGTTAAGTGCGACACGCTGCAATTCAAGGTAGTGGGCATCGTGGATGATTTTGGCAGGGAAGACTTGCTGGAACCCACCGACATCTTTGTTTCCATGAAGTTTAAGGAAGCAGATTTGTATCCGATGGATCAGTTTGGCGAGGTTGTTACCATCGTCCGATTGGCAGATGGCGCAGATCCTGAAAAGGTGAATGCCACGTTGCTCAATAAATATATGGGTTATTGGAAGAAATGGTGGAGTCGTGAGAAGACGACTGGCAGTTTCTTGTGGGGCTCAAGCTTGGTGCGCTGGGACAAGTTGTATTTCTCAGAGGTAACATGTCCTCATTTCCGTCATGGCAGCAAGACCTTGGTCAATGTCTTGTTGATAGTGGCGCTTGTCCTCTTGCTCTCAGCCATCTTCAACTACATCAATCTCACCGTGGCGCAGATAGGCAATCGAGCCAAGGAGATGGCTACTCGTCGCCTGTTGGGCGAGTCGGTGATGGGCGTGGTGCTGCGCTATATCAAGGAGGCAGCACTCTTCACGGCAGTTTGCTTCTTGGTCGGTGTTTTGCTGGCTTGGGCATTCACACCTTTATTTAATAGCATCTTGGATACTAAGATTTCACTCTTCTCCTCGCCTGCCGTTTGGGGATGCCTGTTGGTGGCTTATCTCGTCATCTCCTTGTTGTCGGGCATGATTCCTGCCCTCGTGGTGTCTCGCTTCAATCCGATAGACGTGGTGAAGGGCACCATCCGCTTGCGCAGCAAGATGTGGTTTAGCAAAATATTCATTGTGGCTCAGAGCATCATTAGCATGACCTTGGTGGTGATGGCTATCACGATGATGCTCCAGATGCGCCATCTCGCCAACATACCTTTGGGGTATCAGACGAAAGATATCCTCTGCGTCTCCACCACCTTCGGATTTGATAACGTGGACGTCAGAAACGCAGCGTTGATAGCGAGATTGAAGTCTCTTCCTGAGGTGGAGGAGGCTACGGCTATCAGCAACAATCCTGTCAATAGCTTTGCCAATTGCGTGCATGATGAGAAGGGAGAGAATATCGCGTTCTTGCGATTGAGCGTATTGGATTCCATCGCGATGAAGATGATGGGCTTTAAGGTGTTGGAACGATATTCTGATCCTACGCCTGGCAAAATCTGGGTTAGCGAGGAAGCCAAAAGAGCCTTTGGCGTATCGAGCAAGAAGCCTTATTTCGGCAGCAATGAAGGCAAGCCGGAGTATGAGGTTTGTGGAGTTGTGAAAGATTTCCACTGTGGCGATGCTATTGATGAGTTCCAATTTGGTAATCATAATGCCATTCGTGTTCCTTCTAATCATGATGTGCTTTGGACCATCTTGGTGCAGACTCGTGGCGACCATGCCCAAGCCTTGGCTGCTATCCAGAGTGCCTGCAAGCAGGTGGCTAAGGAGCAGTTGGGCGTACCTACCGACATGGATACGGAGTATCTGGACGACACCTTGGCGGATGCCCTCAAGGAGAAGCACAACATGATGGTGCTCATCATCACCTTCATGGGCATCTCCATCTTGATTTCCGCCCTTGGCTTGTTTGGCATGTCGGTATATTATGGCAATCAGCAGCGCCGCCAGATAGCCCTGCGCAAGGTGATGGGAGCCTCAGTGGCTGATGCGGCATGGCAATTGTCCAAGCGATTCCTCATTACATCGTGTGTGGCTGTGGTCATCGCCATCCCATTGTGTGTCAAGCTGATGCAGGAATACTTGATAGGTTTCAAATATCGCATCGACTTCCCTTGGTGGACATTGGTGGCAGGAGCCATCTTCACCTTGGTATTAGCCCTGGTATCCGTCTTCAGCTATACCCTGCGCACCGCCTTGGAGAATCCGATAGACAGCATCAAGATGGAATAGCATGATGAGGTAAAAGCATGATGCTGAGCCAAGTAAACATTAAACACTACACATTAAACATTACAGAAAGATGATACGTACAGAGAATTTAACGAGAATATTTCGTACAGAAGAGATAGAGACCATCGCCCTGAACGGCGTGAACATCAATGTAGAGGATGGCGAGTTTGTTGCCATCATGGGACCTTCGGGATGTGGCAAGTCAACCTTGCTCAACATCCTTGGCTTGCTCGATACGCCTACCGAGGGCAAGTATTGGTTGGGCGATGAGGAGGTAGGCCATCTGAAAGAGCGTGAGCGCACGGCTTATCGCAAAGGTCGCATCGGCTTCGTCTTTCAGAATTTCAACCTGATAGATGAGTTGACCGTGGAGGAAAACATCGACTTGCAACTCAAATATCTTGGCATCGGCAAGGCGGAGCGTAAGGAGCGAGTGCTCGACATCCTGCGCAAGGTAAAGCTCAGCCATCGTGCCAAGCATTATCCCCACCAGCTCTCCGGTGGTCAGCAGCAGCGAGTGGCTATTGCTCGTGCCGTGGTAGGCAAGCCTAGCATCATCCTAGCCGATGAGCCTACGGGTAATCTCGACTCCAAGAATGGCGTGGAGGTGATGCAATTGCTCAGCGAACTGAATGACGAGGGCACCACCATCGTGATGGTAACCCACTCTCAGCACGATGCCACATACGCCCACCGCATCATCAATCTCTTTGACGGACAAGTGGTGGAAGAGGTGAATGATATGCTGTAAGTTTACTGGATATCCTACTGATTGGCAGGTATTTGCCTTCCAATCAAAGACAATGCAAATGCCTCAACTCGGTGTGAAAGCACACACGATGTGCCTATTGATAGATATTCGAGATGGCATACAAGGGATTAACCATGATTCGCCTAATAGAATTGCGATCTTGAGCATCTTGATTTTCTAAGAGTGCAAAGTTTTCGAGCGAGCACCTGTAGGCTTCTGCCAAATGCTTATTGCGCATGAAAAGGCGAAGGCTCTTCATCTTTCCACTTGTTCCTGCTTTGCATTCGATAGGCATCACCTTCATGTTTCTGGCTATTACGTAATCTACTTCCGAAGATGTGCCTTCCACGATGTTCTCCCAATAGTATAAGTCGTGTTGTGAGCGTGGATTGCTGTATTTTACGAGTTCCCAACCAAGCACCATTTCCGCCAATCCACCTTTGTTGACCAGTTCTTCGGCGGCGCCTGCTAGGATTAGTTCTGTAAATTGCTGGGATCCACCTAAATCCATATTTAATGTACTAAGCAACAATCCACTGTCTAGATAGATGTATTTACGGAACTTGTCGTTTACTTCACAACCTAATGGGAGACCATTGGCGGCTGTATGACTCACACGTTTTACAATGCCTGCGTCACAAAGCATCTGCAAAGCCTTTTTTACGTCATCTGCTCTATATCCTCCCTCCACCTTGCTATACATGAATTTTCCTCCGATTTGTAGAACTACGCTCTGTAGGGTATTGCGTAGCAAGATGGGGTCTACCTTTTTGGCATATTTGGCGAAATCGTCATAATAGGTTTGCTGAATGTCTTCTTGCTCAGCTTGGCATTGATTGTAATCTTTTGTCTCAATCCAAGCCTTGACACATTCGGGCATACCGCCAACCATTAGAAATGTGCGGTACTGCTGTACCAAATCATGATGGAATGCGGCGAACAGAGGATGCTCATAGTTGGCAGCTTGTTTTTCCCTTAGAAGTCCTTCCTTTCCTTGCGACATAAGAAATTCGTCGAAAGACATCGGATACATGAAGAGTGAGCGGATACGTCCCACCCCAAATGAAGACATGTCTTTGAGGGCAAATTCCAATAAGGAGCCTGCCGCTACTACATGCAATTCCGGGAAATCTTCCTTGAAAAACCATAGCCGCTTAATGGCTTCTGGACACGCCTGTATTTCATCCAAAAAGAGCAGCGTTTCTCCTGGTACTATTGGCTTGGAGAATATCATCCCTAAGCGATTTGCTATTTCATGCACATCGCTCAACTGTTCAAATATCTCCTTGAGGTCTTCTCGGCTTTCAAAATTGACTTCTATGTAATATTTGAAAGATCTTCCTAATTCTCTGATGGCTGAAGATTTTCCGACTTGTCTTGCTCCTCGCAGTAAAAGAGGCTTATGAATTGGTGTATTCTTCCATTCCAACAGATATTTATCTATGTTTCGTTTTATGTACATAATCTGTTTTTTATCTTAATTTGGGTGCAAAGATACAACTTTTTGATAAAACCGAGAGGAATAAATAGCTAAAAAATGATAAAACCGAGAGGAATAATGGATGTGTTTTTGATAAAACCGAGAGGAATGGATGATAAAAGGGAATAAACTTCTATAAATACTTGTTTATTTCAATAGAAAAATGTATCTTTGCACCTGCTGCTGCAGCTCCGTAAGGAAACTGACTTGGAGCGTGAGATGGGAGGCGTGAAAGTGATCAAGAAGAACTTGTTCTCCAAGGAGGAGCGAATAGCTAGGGCTTTGCAGGTGATAGAACGTGATAGATAACTCCCTATTTTCGGTTATCTATCACGCTTTAATTAAATCGTAAATAGTTATTAACTAGTTTGTTATCTAATTTTAGGGCCCAAAAAGTGATAGCAGTGATAGGAATTTACGCAAACTTTTCTTTTTCTACGAGAAAATCCCAGTCAGTTTTTCTCTCCAAATATTAAAAATCCCTATGCATTTCAATTTTATACTCCAAATATTTGGGAGTATGGATTCTTTTGATTACTTTTGCACTTGTCATTCTGCGGATAGCTGGCGATGAGTCGCTGGCGCCAATCCAAGGCTTGGCCTATTTTTAGAGAAAGGCGTTTACTAACGTTTTCTTCTGATTCTTCGAAAATTAGGGACTTTCGCAAGGTATAACACTCAGAGGAAGATGGCGGTGGACGTCTACCCATATCGTGTATTTACACGGCACAAGTGCGCCCTTTCGTTAGGAAGGGTGTGCTTTGTGCTATATGTATATATACTCATTTGGCGTAGGCTTCTGTTGCTTCTTATCCTTGGTGTTGTAGGTCCCCTAATACCTCGAAGAACAAGGATTATGTAAGTGATGTGATTCCTACGCCATTTCTTTATAATAGCTATTCTTTATCATAAATTTCGTATAAGGAATCTACGAATGAATGAAAGAGTATGGCAAATAAGGCAAAACATAAAATAGAGGAATTTATCAATAATGTTTATGAAGGCGATTGCTTAGAAATAATGAAGCAACTGCCTGATAATTCTATTGATATGGTTTTATGTGATTTGCCTTATGGAACTACTCAAAACAAATGGGACAGTGTTATCCCTTTGGATGAATTGTGGAAGCAATATCGCCGTGTGGTAAAGGATAATGGAGCTATAGTGTTAACCTCGCAAGGTATGTTTACGGCAGAGTTGATGCTTAGTAATCCCAGTATGTTTAAGTATAAATGGGTTTGGGAAAAGTCCAAGTCCACAAATTTCTTGAATGCAAAGAAACAACCTTTGCGGAAACATGAAGATGTATGTGTGTTTTACAAGAAACAGCCTATATATCACCCACAAATGATAGAAGGAGAACCTTATGATAAAGGTGTACGAAAGAATCAACTAAGTGGTAGCTATGGCGATTTCTTGCCAGTGCATGTACAAAGTGACGGTAAACGTTATCCTACTGATATCATTTATTTCAAAACTGCGGAAAGTGAGGGAAAGGTATATCATCCTACACAAAAACCGATAGAGTTAGGTAGGTATTTTGTAAGAACCTATACGGAGCCTGGTGCTGTAGTCTTGGATAATACTTCTGGTAGTGGTAGTTTTCTTGTCGCTGCGCTGTTAGAAGGCCGAAATTTTATAGGTATAGAAAAGAATGAAGATGTAGCATTGTTCAAGAAAGAAGCCATTGACTATATTGAGGTTACAAAACAACGCTTATTGCATGCTTTGGAAACAATGGCGAAAGATAAAAATGAGACCTTGATGAATGTAAACTTATTAAAAGACATGTAATTATGACAGGAATAAAAGTAAATAAGAATGAACGCTCTTGGGCTATAGAAATGATTTCTCAAATAAATTCTATTGTATCCCAAAATGATTTGTTGATTAAAAGAGCTGGTGGTGAATCAACAATTTCCGTTGATTCAAAATTACGCATGTTTCCTGATGTAATACTCTATAGCGATAGTGACCTGACTTCGATATTACAAGGGTGGGAACTTAAAATGCCTGATGTGCCTATCACGGATGCAGATTTTGTAAATGATGCTCAGCGAAAGGCTCGCTTTTTGCATTTGGATAGCTGCGTGATTTGGAATTTCCAATATGTGAAGTTCTATGTTTATAATGAAGTAGAAGATACTTTCGATGTAGCTCAGCAGTGGAACAATTCACATATTCATACTCGTAAGGATGTGGCGGATTATCGTAAAGAATGGGAAAAGACCTTATTGGATGTGATATTATGTGTAAATGAGTATATGAAAACTCATCAACTTAGACATGCTTCATTTAGTGAGGTGATTTCTGATTCTGCTATTGATATGTTGATAAACAAAAATAAGAGTACGCTTGCGGGTTATTTACATAAAATGGGAGATACTGATGTGACCATAAATGCGATTGTGGAGCAGTGGTGGCAAGAGTCGAAATCGGAGTATGAATTTGATGAGACCGACATGTATGTCGCTTATGCAAAAAATATAATTCTAAATTGGGCGTATCGTATATTGTTTGCTCATTTGATAAAACATCGCCAAAATGGAGCGATGCTGGTTAATAATATTGACTTTTCTGTTACGCCCAATGAGGCGGACTTGATTTTCCAAAAGATTACTGCTAAATGCGATTTCTATAATGTTTTCTCGGGAATGGATTACGTAGATTTATTGCCTTCGGCGGTTTGGTACTCCTTGGTGGAATTCTCCTTGTTCCTTCGTGACAATGGTATATCTTCTATTAACCAATCTATGTTGCAGAGCATTTTGGAATCAACAGTTAGAAAAACTAAGCGTGAATTTAATGGGCAATTTACTACTCCAAGTGTATTGGCTCGCATTTTAGTAAAAATGACGGTGCACAATTGGCTGGAAAATATAGCTGATCCTTGTTGTGGAACTGGTACAATTCCGCATGAAATAATAGCAATTAAAGGTGGAAAGATGGGTATGTCAAAGGCTGTGGCTACGACTTGGGCAAGTGATAAGTACAAGTCTCCATTGCAAGTGGCTAATCTAAGCATGGTGTCTTGTGATACGATAAATTTGGCAAATCGATTATTCCAAAAAGATGCTTTTGAGTTGAAAGTTGGTGATATAGTGGAAATCGTAAATCCAAATACTGGTGACATGATGGAAGAAATAATACCAACATTTGGCACTATCTGTTCGAATCTTCCTTTTGTTTCAGCAAATACTATGTCTGATGATGACAAAAAGCAGGTTGCTTGCTATGTGGATGAAAAGCAACTTGATGGAAAATCTGATTTGAGTTATTATTTGGTCCTGCATCTTTCTAAGCTGCTCAGAGAAGGTGGCTATTTAGGCGTTATTGTATCTAATTCTTGGCTTGGAACAAAGGCTGGCGATAAGTTTTACCATGCTCTCACTTGTATGTATGATTTAAAGCAAGTTCATATTAGTGGACGAGGGAGATGGTTTGAAAATGCAGATGTAGTTGCAACAATTATGATCTTGCAAAAGAAATCGTCTGTAGAACAATCTGAAAATAATACGGATTTCTTTGTGTGGAAGAGAAACTTGGAATCGATAGCTGCAGACAAAATCCTTGAACAGAATATTGTTAATTCTGCATTGTTGGGGAATGTGTTAGAGCCTTCAGTGATGAAAATGTCTTCTTATTCTAATCATCAAATATCTGAGTTGAAATCACTGAACATATCTTATAATGCTTTGTTTCACGATGTATTATGGCTATTGGATATTAAGGATAAACTCGTTCCTATAAAAAGATTATTTGATGTTATTCGAGGAAGTCGTAGAGGTTGGGATGCTTTGTTCTTTCCTAAGGACAATGTCGAAATAGAACGAGAGTTTCTTAAGCCAGCATTGTTTAATGCAAAAAAGATAACTAATTTGTTGGTGGAACCAGATAGGGATGCATTTTGTTGCGGAGAATCGTTGGATGTCCTTGAAAGTTCTTATCCTAATGCGTATAAATGGGTTAAGCAATTCGAGAAGTTGACAAATAAGATTGGAAAGCCATTGACCGAGTCTTTGAAGATTCCAAATGGGGAATGGTATGAGATGAAGCCAAATGAAGTGGTTCAATTTTTTACTATGATGAATCCTAATAAGCGTTTCTTTTTTGGATGTTTTAGGGAACCTACATTCATAAATCAGCGGTTGATAGGATTACGCCCAAAAATGAATATGGATAATGAGTTGTATCATGCATTACTAAATTCTATCTTGATGAAGTTCTATGTTGAAGCGGTTGGTTTTGGGCGTGGATTAGGAGTCTTGGATGTAAATAAGGCAAGTATAGCAAGCTGCTATATGTTAAATCCAGAATTACTATCAGAAGAAGCTATCCTAATGATTAAAGAAAAGTTTAAGGTTGTTCTAGTAAAAGAAATTATGGATGTTGAGGCTGAACTAAAAGATCCAGAGTGGATTGACTTTAATCAGACTGTATTGAGAAGCTTTGGACTGGAGAGTTGTTATTTGAGAATTTGTAATTCACTATTGTCAATGAGGCAGGTTCGATATGCGGCAATTGAGAGAAAGCAGTCGACAACTATAGTTAAGAATATCGATTCTCATAAACAAGAAGAATTTGGGGAAGAGTATACTTCTGTTCCAATGGCAGCTGAAACACGTAAGGCTAATTGAAGCTTTTTTGTGGATTTTGTATGAGATTTTTCTCCACCAAGCCAAATGGCTAGGCTTGGTAGAGAAAGTCAGGCATTGGTCACTTATGCCAGCACCACATTTGCAGGAACTCCCAGGTTATGGTAAATGTTACGAGCAATGTCGAAGCTAATGGCACGGCGACCATGGAGGATGTCGCTTAAGGCTGTGGTGGATATTCCTATAGCCTTAGCTGCATCTTTCTGCTTATATCCTTTTTCGCGAAATGCAATCTTTATGGCTGCTATAAGGGATGGTTTTACACGCCATGGGTGAGGATCCACTTCACACTCCCAATCGTAAGCAGCTTCGCTTAACACTTTCAATTCTTCTTTTTCTGTATCGCTGAGATAGTCCATACCGCCTAACTTGGTTCCTTTTTCCAAAAGTTCCTCCATGCGGTTGTCTATTTCATTATATGTCTTTTCGTCTTTGATATCCATAGTTATATGTTTTTAATGTCCTTAATCTTATCATATTCAGCGTGTGTTCCTACAAATCGTATGTGAAGGAATCCTTGAAAGAACACAACGATTGTGACGAGCCTAAACTTATTTCCAGATATATTGAATACATATCTGTCATTACCGACATAGTCGGCTGAAGGAAAGGCTTCTTTTAAATCAGCATGGCTTTTCCATTCAGTTTTTTCAACATATTCTGCCCATCGCATTAGCGCATCCTCTGCATCAGGATGCTTTCTTCCAAAAGCTTTGAGCATTTTAAATTTTAATATCTTCATATTCTTGCTCGTTTTATGCCTGCAAAGATAAGAAAAGTTCTTGAAAACAAGAAGAATTCTAATGAAAAAATGCATTTTCATCCGATTTTTCAGATGTATTGTGGCATAATGTGTGTTTGTTGCTACCATTTCTCAAGATTTGTGCAATGCTCTCTTTCCTTGTTTTCATCCTTTCTTCATCTGTTTTTTACTTCTTTGCAACATGAAGGCTGTACCTTTGTGCCCAGAAAGGTGGCTTATGGGTAAGCCGCCTCAAGATGTTATAAGATGTAATAGACGTAAAGAAATGAAGGCAATTTTTGTAATTCAAGGAGAGGGTAGAGGTCATTATTTCATTCGTAAGCACATCTTGGAGAGTGGAGCAGACATTGTAATACGCAAAAAGGGTAGGCTCCCACGATGGGAACTTACCCTTTCAGCTTTAATTACTGTTTCTCGATTTTATCGAAGCGGATTGGCTTTCTGGGGCGAAAGCTTATTTCACTTCAATTTGCTTTACTTCTTCCTTCTTCTCCTCCTTGGCAGCGTCTATGAGTGCTTGGTGTGAGCCAGGATAAGTGCGCTCCGTCTTGATTTGGAAGAGAACGCTACCTGCGCTTCTTTCTTGGAAGTGCCACAACTGTTCAAAAGTGAACTTGCGAACATAGCCAACACTGTTGACAACATAAATATCTTTTTTACGGAATGGGTTACATTAATTACTGAATAAGGAGAATATTGGTTAAAATAGTGAAATATTCAATAGAAAACAAACAAGAAGTTGGTTTGCTACCAAAATATTTACTATTTTTGTGATAAAAAGAGATATATGAAAGATTTTGCAGCGATAGATTTTGAGACAGCCAACAGCGAGCGTAGCAGCGTTTGCTCCGTGGGCATCGTAATCGTGAGGGATGGCGAGATAGTGGATAGTTACTACTCCCTCATCAAGCCAGAGCCGGAGTATTACTCCTATTGGAATACGCAGGTACATGGATTGACATTGGAAGATACCTTGAATGCCAGGGCTTTTCCAGAGGTATGGGCAGAGGTTGCGCCTAAGATAGAGGGGCTGCCTCTGGTGGCTCATAATTCACCATTTGATGAAAGTTGCCTCAAGGCGGTATTTAGAACCTACCAAATGGACTATCCCGATTATCAGTTTTTCTGCACCTGCAGGACATCGAGGAAGAAGCTCGGCTCTCTACTGCCCAACCACCAGCTCCAAACGGTAGCTGCATATTGCGGTTATGACCTTACCAAGCACCACAATGCCTTGGCTGATGCAGAGGCGTGTGCATGGATAGCAAGAGAATTGTTATAAGAAAAAATGAGAATGTTTTTGAAGAATTGATGAGATTCACTTTCGAATTGTCCAATAATTAGGCGGTGGTGTCTAATTATTGGACAGTTCTCTTTTAGTGATGTTATTGTTAACCGATTGATAATCAGATAACACTTATTTTTGGCACGGCGATTGTCATTATATAGGCAAAACAAAGAATGGCAATGAAAAGAATAGGATTATACATCGGATTGATGGCTTTGGGGAGCTTAGAGGTTACGGCGCAAGTTGCGGCGACACCTCAAACGGCTGCTGAGGCTATAGGAGAACCCCAAGCTAAGACATGGGGGCTTGACTCCTGCATGGCTTATGCCGTAAGTCATGCTACGGATGTGAAGCGAGAGGTGATCAATGACCGACAACGCAAGCAGGATTATCAGAAGGCGGTGAATAGCTTTCTGCCTACGGTTAGCGGGGGCGTGCAAGGGCAGTATGCTTGGGGACGAAATATCGACCCTGAGACCAATACTTATAATAATGTAACGACATTCAACAACTACTATCAGCTTTATGCCTCGCTCAATGTCTTCGATGGTTTCGCTACCATCAATGCCTTTAAGCAAGCTAAGTTGGCGAAAGCTTACTCCACCACTGCCATGCAGAAGGTGAGGGATGACAAGGCGATAGACGTGATGCAGAAGTTTGTGGATGCCGCTTATGCTGAGGCTAGCATACAGATAGCGAGTGATAAACTGGCCGAGAGCAAGCGACTGCTCGCCAAGATGCAACGACTCTATGAATTAGGCGAGAAAGGTCGCCCTGACGTGGTGCAGATGGAGTCGCAGGTGGCTGAGGATGAATATAATCTGACGCATCAGAAGAATGTGGCACAGCAGAGCTTGCTCTCCTTGAAGTCGGCGATGAATTTCCCCGTGGAGGAAGAACTGCATTTGGTAACAACAGATAAACAGATAAGCAATGGGAACTTTAATCTTCTTGATATTCAAGGAAATGCTGGAAAAGATAATCTTGGCTTGCCTATGAAAAGCCTTGCCGTTTACCAAAAATTCCTCAATGCTTCTCCCGATGTCAAGTCGGCGGAGTTTGAGGTGGAGAATGCCCGGTATAACTACAAGATAGCGAAGGGCAAGTTGCTGCCATCCCTCTCTCTCGGTGGCGGCATCTCTACCAACTATTATAAAAATCTCTCTCAACGAGGGCAGTACGAAGGCTTTGCCTCCCAGTTTCGCAACAATCGAGGCGAGTACCTTGCACTGACCCTCTCTATACCTATATATAATAATGAGGCTTGGCACAGCGTGAAGAAGGCACGCAACGACTGGCAGTTGGCGCAGGTGAACTTGGAGGAGACGAAGCGCAAACTCCATGACAACATTGCCCAGGCGATAATGGATGCTGAGGGATATGTCAAGGAGTTGGAGCAGATGGAAAAGAAAGTGGCTTCCGATTCGCTCGCTTACTATATGTCGAGCCGCAAGTTTGAGGAAGGAATGCTCTCCACCTTCGACCTTCACACCGCTGCACAGACGCTTCTAGAAAGTCGCATCAAGCAGCTTCAAATGCAAATGTTGCTCGTCATCAAACAACGGCTCGTAGATTACTATCAGGGAAAAAATCTTATCAAATAACAAAGAAGACAAGAGAATTCTTCACTCTTCACTTAAAATTATGGACGTAAAGATAGAAAAGAAAAAATATATCGTGCCTCGCAAGTATTGGGCATGGATAGCAGGAGGCGTGGTTTTGGTATCGCTCCTCGTATGGTTGGGAATGAGCAATTTCTCTTCCACCCTAAAGGTGGATCGCAAGGGATTGAGCATCGCAAAGGTGGAGCATGGTCAGTTTAATGACTATGTTTCGGTAGATGGTCAGGTGGTGCCTATCTCCGTGGTGCAAATCAGCAGCGAGGAGGGCGGCATCGTCACAGAAAAAGTGGTGGATGAGGGTGCCCATGTAGGCAAGGGCGACATCATCGTAAAGCTCTCCAACTCCAATCTCGACTTGGAAATACTGAATGCCGAGAGTGAACTTGCCGAGAAGCAGGATATGCTCCGTAACACGCAGATATCCATGGAGCAAGATAGGCTTAATAATTCCAATGAGGCTCTTTCGCTCTCGCAAGATGTCGTCACCAAGCGACGTGCTTATCAGCATCAAGAGGCTCTCCACAAGGAGCAACTCAACTCCCGTGAGGAGTATCTCAAGGCAAAGGAGGATTATGACTTGGCGGTGAAGAAGCACGCCCTCATCAACCAGCGACTGAAGAAGGATGCACAGCTCCGCCATTCTCAGGTGAACCAGATGAACGATAACCTCGAAGCCATGCAGCGCAATGTACAACTCGTCAGACAGCGCAAGGAGAAACTGAACATCCGCAGCACCATTTCGGGCGAAATCGGCTTGCTCGATGTGGAGTTAGGACAGAGCATTTCTGCCGGACAGAAGATAGGAGTCATCAACGACCTCAGCGATTTCAAGGTGCAGGCGCAGGTGAATGAACACTACATCGACCGCGTTAAGCCGGGACTTACTGCCACCTTCGACCAGAATGGCAAGCATTATCTCCTGCAGGTCCGCAAGGTTTATCCTGAGGTAAGAGACGGCAGGTTCCGTATCGACTTCGTCTTCAAAGGCGTTCGCCCAGGCAACATCCGAACGGGTCAGACCTACTATGTGGATTTGCAACTCGGACAGTCGAAGCAGGCAATCATCATCCCTAAAGGTACGTTTTATAGTGTGACGGGTGGTCAGTGGATTTTTGTCCTTGACAAGAGTGGCAAGAAGGCTTATCGCCGCAAGATAACCATCGGCCGTCAGAATCCTCAATACTATGAGGTGATAGAAGGCTTGGAGCCGGGAGAGCGAGTCATCGTAAGTGGCTACGAAGCCTATAAGGATAATGAACAATTAATAATTAATAATTAATAATTGTGCACACGCCTTTGAGACAAGAGAATTATACATTGTACATTATAAATTATACATTAAATAAAAATGTTGAATCATATAGTTAACGCATTCAAGAATCTGCCTCGAAGGGGCCAGCACAATTTCGTGAAAATCTTGTGTCTGGCGCTCGGATTGGCAATCAGCTCGGTGATAATCGCCGAGATTTATTTCGAGCAGACCTACGATACGTACTTTCCTGGATGGGAAAGGACGTATCAGATTTCAGAAGTGGGCAGTATGCCAAGCTTCAATG
>OOCQ01001354.1_pt1 | contig 15217 bp, 16 predicted proteins | sample 1671121 | NCBI WGS metagenome assembly OOCQ01 (sample SAMN06348124, study PRJEB24527) | human gut metagenome | biome: human gut; feature: ankylosing spondylitis patient; material: feces | host: Homo sapiens | place: China | collected 2015-10 | reverse complement strand
GTCAGCCTGTGCCGCGGCGGTAAGTGCGGCCTTATCACCGTTACACTCACACCAAGCGCCATTGTTTCCGCCAGAAACCCAGTAAGCGGAAGCCTTCGGAGCCGTACATCCTGACGGACAACCTTGCTTGGTAGCAGTAGCCTCTACATAATCATTACATACTCTTCCACTGCAACCCGCATCCGCTAATGCCTGAGCTTGAGATCTAAGACTCTCTATCTTATCGCTAGCCTGAGCGTTGGCAGAAGACGTGCTAGAAGCGCATATAGATCCAGAAGGTACACCCGGATAGGAGATCGTTACTCCACAAGGTCTATCAGATGGGCAATTCCTACTAGTAGCAGATCCTCCTTGGAAACCGATCGTATTACAGCAAGCAGATCCATAGCTTAGATATTCCTCTCTTCCACAATCATTTCTGTATAAAGCTACACTTTCGCCAGATCTACACTCAGCCTCTCCTATTCTACTCCAAGAATTAGGATCACAACAGCTATCACAAGAACCACCTGAACATCCACAATCGCAAGACTCATGCAACCTGTTCTCAGTCTCGTCAGAGTGACATCCAGTGCTATCAGTCCTTCTATATCTAGCCCAAACATCACCACCTGAGCAATAGTTTCCGCCATCATAGCTCCAACCACTCCAATTAGGAGGAGTATCCTCGCAATCTCCGTTCTTATTAGCGTAAGCTTGGGCGGCGGTTCTGGTAGCCGAATTGCTTCTGAAAGCCTCCTGAACCTTATTGTTGGCATCAGCCTGAGAGACCGTTGATGTTATAGGATCTAATCCTAACGAGCTATAAGGAACTGATATAGCCACACCTTGTTTACAAGAGCCGCAATTATCCTTGTAGAAAGTAGCGCTTCCGGTACCGGTCCATACACAAGTTCCATGTTGGTTAGCGTAATCCTGCCCCTTCTGGTCTAGGATCTGCTCAGCCTTGCTTCTGGCATCCGCCAAAGAAACCTTGCTGGTGATAGCCGTGCCGCCGTTGGCTTGTGTGGAGGTCACCGTTATCCTCTGGCCTACCCCGCCTTCGGCGCAGTTGTTCTTATAGAAGTCACGGCTTGCCACGTAAGTCCATGTACATCCTCCATTCTTATTGGCGTAAGCCTGACCATCAGATCCACGAACGGCATTCTCAGCTTTCTTATTGGCGTCAGCCAAGGAAACGGTGGAGGTGTACGGGTGTCCCGGAAGCTTGCTGCTGCTTACGGATACCATGTCGCCCACGCCGCCGTCAGCGCAATTGTTCTTCCTAACCTGTCCGGTATAGCTTCCTGTCCAAGTACAAGTACCCTTCGAGTTAGCCACGGCCTGACCCTGAGAGTTCACGGCGGCCAATGCCTTGGCGTTAGCGTCAGCTTGGGACACACATGACTTAAACTTACCATCAGAGCTAGGACTTGGATCCGTAACATCATTCTGAGTTACGGTAACAGAGCTTCCAACTCCACCATCCGCACATTGACGGGTAAAGGCCTTGGATGCCGTACCAAACCAGAAGCATGTCTTATTACCACCAGCTATATACCGCTCTTGATTCTCAGGATCAGTATAGCAGGTATTGGTATTACGTTGATGTAATTTAGAGATACAGTCCTTACATACGGTTTCGATAGTCTCCCAAACCGGTTGCTCATCCTTAGTATGGCACGTGTCATCATAATTCTTGTTAACGAACGCCTGACCCATCCTATCAATGTAGGCCTTAGCCAAAGCGTCAGCCTCCTCTTGTGAACGGGTAGAGGTAAAGAACTGTCCCATAAGATCCGGGGTTACGGTAATAGGATCAGCGTACTGGCAAGTAGGACACTTAGGAGTGAACTCCTTACTATAATTACCGACATATATCTTCAACTCATCACAAGTACCACGATCGTTGGCTATAGCCTGACCTTGCGCCTTAACAGCGGCCTTGGCAAGCTCATCGGCGGCGAACTGGCTCTCGTATGAGTAGAATGGACCTCCGGTTACATCAGCCTCAGTAACGGTAACTGAAGACGGGATAAGACCGGACGGACAGTTATTCTTCTCGAACGCCTCACTATAATGACCGGTATATTTAGGAGCCTCATGACAAGTACCTTGTTCATCGGCGATCTTCTGACCTTGATTCATGACAGCGGCCATAGCGACTAAGTTAGCCTCATCCTGTGATACGCAAGACTGGAACGGATGACCTTCCACCATATCTTGTGTCACGGTGAACGGATCTCCTACCTGATTAGCGCCACAATTGCTCTTCGTGAACTCGAAGCTAGCCTTACCGGTATACATAGTAGCGTCAGAACAAGTACCCTTGGTATTAGCCAAAGCCTGTCCTTGAGTCTGTACGGCGGTCATAGCCATAGCGTCAGCGGCGGTCTGGGAGTCGTTAGACTGGAATGGGTGTCCTTCTACCATATCTTGGGTGATTGTCACCTTAGATCCGATCTTACACTCACCACAGTTGTTTCTCGTGAACTCCAAGGAAGCACGGCCGGTGTACGTACAAAGGGCGTGGATATTGGCAAGAGCCTGTCCTTGGGCGTCAACGGCGGCCTTGGCCTTGTTGTTGGCATCCTCCTGTGATACGGTAGACGTGAACGGATAACCGTCAACCATCCTATCATTTACCGTATAAGTACCACCAGTGCCAGCACCACAATTGTTACGGGTAAACGTACGTGTATAAGTACCGGTATATACAGGCACCTTCTCGCACTTACCTTTCACGTTAGCCACATCCTGACCTTGAGCCTCGACGGCGGCCTTAGCCTTATTGTTGGCGTCTTCCTGAGATACGGTAGACCTGAAATCTCCTGTCACCATAGTCTCATCCACGACAACCTTGGTGCCGTATTGGGTCTCATCACAGTTATTACGAGTGAACTCCTTATTATACCTACCGTAGTAGATCGTCTTCTCCTTACACTCACCTTCTAGGTTGGCTTGTTGCTGGGCGTTAGCCTCAAGATCGGCCTTAGCCTTATTGTCAGCATCCTCCTGAGAGATAATAGAGAAGTACTTACCAGCGGCTACAACATAAGTATAAGGTTGACCGATATGGAACTCATCGCAATTGTTTCTAGTGACTATCTTCTCCATCCTTACGTTATAGTAGACGTTAGTCTGACAGTCGCCACGCTCGTTGGTGATAGCCTGACCTTGCGCCTCGACAGCGTCCTGCGCCAGCTTGTTGGCGGCATCCTGCGATACCGTAGAAGTGAACGGATATCCAGAACACATCTTCTCGTCCACAGTGAAGTCAACAGGAGTAGAACCCTCAGGGCAGTTGGTTCTCTGGAATACCTTGGAGTACGATCCGGTAAATACCGGTATCTTCTCACAGTTACCCTTGATATTCGCTATATCCTGACCTTGAGCCTCGACAGCGGCTTGGGCTAGGCTATTAGCGTCTTCCTGAGACACGATAGATCTGAAGTCCCCTGTAACCATCGTCTCATCGACAACCACATCAGTACCGTATTGGGTGGAGTCACAATTGTTACGGGTAAAGGTCTTGCTAAACTTACCATAATAGATATTCTCCTTAGGCTTACACTCACCCTCCAAATTGGCTTGTTGTTGACCGTTCTTCTCAATATCCTCAAGAGCCTTTCTATCGGCGTCCTCCTGAGAGATGGAAGATACGTACTTGCCCTCAGGAATGATATAAACATACTCCTGACCGTCACTAAACTTATCGCAATTATTACGTATAAACGTCTTTCTCTGCTCCTCGTTATACCAGATATCGGTTATACACTCACCATGCTCGTTGGCGTATTTCTGACCGTTCAGGGCTATATCCTCCATAGCCTTGGCGTCTGCGTCCTCCTGCGAGATAAACGACTTGTAAGTCCTTTCCTCGACCGTATACAACACCACCGATCCATGCTGGTTGGCCAGACAGTCGTCCTTGGTGAACGGCTGAACCATCTTGATATTATAATAAACGGGCTTGGCGTCTTGGGCTATCATATACTCCTTGACAATATTACCGTCCTTTGACGTTATACGGAACTTAGCCGTACAGATCTGACCGGTATAATTAGCCTTGTATACGATATTGAGCTTATTATCGCCTACCCCATGGCTCTTGTCGTTAATGGCAAAGCAATTACCCTCGACACAATTCTTATCTATTTCCCTTGCCATATTATCCTTCAGTTATTCTCCATGAAACATCATCTCCGGCCTCTACCCTCACGATTTGGGTATCACCATCCTTATTAAGCGTCAACCTTTGCGGATCCACGTTGAAGGGTGGTTCCGGTTCCGGCTCACTACCATCACCGCAAGTGCAACATACCAGCTCGATATCATACTCGGTATTGGACTTGATATCGATGACAACCTGACCGTTCTCGCTAGTCACGTTATCGAAGTCATGATCAAGTATGATATAAGGTATATCATTAGGCTGTTGATTGATATTAACAACCTTACCGTTCAAGACAAACATCTCATGATGCTGTTCGTTATCCATATTCTTAGGCATAGCTATGACAAAGCTAGCCTCATACAAATCAGTGGCTCCGGGATCCTCAGGATCGGCATACACTATATATCTGCTATCCTCTTCCGGGACTTTCATGGATAAGCCGTTCACGTTCATGGATACTATATAGGACTTGCTCACCGAGCCACCAAGGGTAAGGCAGGAAGCCTTGACCGAGGCGGAGTTGAGCTTGGCGTTGATGGTCGCCGTCCCGCCCTCCATGTCGAACATGACACTGGTAGGATCCACGCTTACCCGCTCTATACCCTTCTGGGTTATAGTAGCGAGCTTCGTAACCTTGCCTTTCTCGACCGCCACGTAAGTCTCCCTAGGCAACCTACCCATCCATCCCGGCTCTACCTTAATAGCGACCTTGTCTGGCCCGGTACCGGAAATCTTGTCGTAGGACACCCATGAGGAGCCTTGCTCGATCTTGGCAAGAATATCTTTTAAATTACTAGCCATATCACTCCGCTTGCGTTATAGTCCATTTATCACTCTTACCTACGATAATCTCCAAAATCTGCTCACCACCCTCAGGAGGATACTCGAAGTTAGTAGGCTTAATCTCAAACACGCTGGCGCCTCCACAACCAAGATCACAGATCATATCCGGCAACCATCCCTCCTCGAAAAAACGCTCTATAAGCTCCCTGACGGCCTCTGAAAAAGAGTCAAGCTCTAACCTGTCTACGGGAAGAGATCCCTTCTTGAGGGTCTCACCACATACCCAGCCGTCACACTCGGAAGCCAAGACCGTATCGTACACTCTTTTAGCCATAACATGAGGTATTTAAAATATTGCTATTCAATGTAGTATATACGATATTAACATCAGTGAACTCATCACCCATGCAATATTTCTTCTTAAACTTAACGGACCTGCCAGAAACGACATATCCGTCATTAGGGACGATAGTACCACAATAGGTAACACTGAGCACATTCAACGGCTCGTATCTTAATCTGACAGCTTGAACGCCCTTGAACGAGTCACGCTGGATGGACGCCGTGGCGCCAGATACGGCAACCAGCTTCCTTACCAGAGACTCGATTACGTTATTCATGCCATCACCGTTCCTGATATCTGCCTCAGGAAACGACTGGCCGTCATATATGATCTGGGAGCTGTAGATACTACATTCGTTCCCCGGTCTATATTCCGGCTTACATGGATTACAATTTCTCATATTATCAAATTAATTTATTGATCATTCTTCTTAACTCGGATATCTCCGCATCCCTATCCCGTATAGCCTTTATCATAGCGTTAAGGACATCAGACATATCACAATTAGGGGACAATCCCAGCGACTCCACACGAACCTTATCACCGGGATAAATACAATCGGTACTCATGTACGTAGAGCACGGTACTTTCGTGTCGTCTACAGTAGGTCTGTATTGTTTTTTGTTGCAACCGTTCATCACCAAACCTCCTCTTCAGTTCCGCTATCCCCGCCGCTACCACCGGCGTTGACAAGCTCGTTTATAATCCTCTTCAAATCCAGAACCTCACGATGGTATAAATCTATCTGCTTATCCCTAGACGCTATAATACGCCTCAACGAGTCTATAACTACAGAGATATCAGTACCTTTCTCTATACCATCCACCACCAACTCATCGCCTGAGTACAAGACGCATTTATCATACAAGGTTATAGGACATCCATAACCAACACAAGGTTCGTCCTGACAATCCCGATCGCAAGGATCACAAGGATCGTTAGGGCATTTGTTAAGAAACCTATCTATCTTAACGCCATGACAACACTCTTCGGGACGTTCCCGTGAATGATCATGACAACAACCACCTGTATTACACATATTAATAATATTAATGTTTTTAGCAAAGATACTTATTTGGTTTGATTATAAGACAACAAGACGTATGAAACAATAAGAGGTAGAGACCATAAGCCTCTACCTCCAAAACACTAATCTAACATTATGGAAAACACAAACGCATTATCACCAATAACACTGATCATCCTGATCGATATTCTCAATCCATTTCTCGCACTCAAGATTAAGATCAGCGTACTCCTGCCCCTCTACCATCAAAACCTCACGGGCTTTGGCGTTGGCATCCTCAACCGATATCCATGACCTAAACCTGTTGGCTTTGATAGAGTAATATACTTTACCGGACTTATATCCGAATGGACATACCTTTTCAAACCAATCACCGATCTTCGTATTATAGAATACAGGTGAACAACTACCCTCGGCATTAGCCTTCTCCTGACCTTCTTTCATGAACTTCCTATAGGCTAACGTATCGGCGTCTATCTGGGAGATATCGGATATGACAGCTCCGGCTGGTAATTCATATACAATATCTTCCTTGCCTGATGTGCCAGCCTCGCAATCGTTCTTGTAAAACAAGCCACGAAAAGGCTGTGAGGCCCAGTCCTCGCAGCAAGCCCCGACGGAGTTGGCCTCTCCCTGCCCGATCCGTCCAAGCTCCACCATGGCCTTATCATTGGCATCTTTCTTAGATACGTAAGAGACAAACCTACCTTCCTCTATACATACCTGCTCCTTGGATCCCTTACCGCTTACGCAATTGTTCTTGATAAACTCATCGCATACCTGATCATTATACCATACAGCCGGTATTATGTCGGCATATGTATTGGCGTAGTCCTGACCGTTGGCTTTGATATCATCCTCAGCCTTGTTGTCAGCCTCCTCCTGCGTATCGCCAAAATAGACGTTGGCCGGGACCCTGTAGTCAACAGAGCCGCCCACGTACCCGGCAGGGGGGTTGTTTCTGGTGAACGTCCGTACTATTTCTTTGTTACCGTATACCATTGTCATTCACTTTGTCACAAAGATACAATTAAAATTCAAATCACAAAGGAAGAGCCTTTTTGCTTCTCAAAACCTTATACAGATAATCCCTTAACTGTTCTTCTGTGGTTATATATCCAAATTCAATCATCTTAGCTATATCAATCTCCAGCTCCATCAATTCCTTAGCCTTGACCTCTTCGCCTACGGAATTTCTTATCATGCTTTGATGCAATCCGTATATGATAATATTTACAGATCTCGCCAGATCTTGAATCTTATCCCTTAATCTTGAAGGCTCAATTATCCTAGACAAAGCAGAAGACATTCTCTTATAAGCATCACCGGCCTTATCCCTATAATCTATAAGCTGGTCATGAACAAATCTGATAACCTGAACCTCAAACTTAGGGTTTATCCACATAGCAAACTTGATAAATAAATAAGGATGCATCCATGCCTTACCAATAGTTTTAGATCCATCTCTCAACGTCTTTGATTTTATAATCTTAAATACCTGTGTATCTGGTAACTGCATTTTTGCCCCATGGCTTAAATCACTTATTAAAGCGTCTATAAACTCCTTTGTTTTAGGACTCTCTAAAAATCTCTTTAAATTTCTTTCCGGATTACCCTCTACAGCATTCCACTGCCTCAACAATTCGTTAGCATCAAAATAACCATCACTAGTTCTTTGAAAAACGTTAAAATCACCCATTTTTCTCGTCAAAACATTAACCGTCTTCATTTTTTAGTCTAATTTTGAGATTAATAATTAAATAGTTTATGTCCGCTCCCTCGTGAGAGTCGGCGGACATACAAAAATAGCCAATTGGTGTGACAAACACAATCCAATTGGCTATTTTTAATATCCTAAAATCAGGACATTAATTACCCATTACAAATCTTATCCTCCAAAGCATAAAGAACTTTCGCTACGGTCTTATCACCACTTACCTTCACGCAAGACTCGCCGAGATCCCGGACGTCTATAGCCTCCCTGATACGGGTAAGCTCGTCATATATCTCCTCTATCACGTCAGAGATCATAACGCACTCATCAGAGTCCTTATACTTTGACCACTCCGGGAGATCGCCCTCGTAGGGTACGCAAGTGGACGGGGTTATATGTGAACAACTGTATTTTTTCATGCCAGTAACTTATTAACACGTTCCTTTAACGATCTTATCTCATCCGGGCATAACCCGCAATCATTATCACACAAGGATCTTTGTAAACGAATTATCTTGCCCCAATAGGATACATCGGGCTTGTCCCCGATCCTATACCTATGATACCTCATGTATCTACCCCATTGGCAAGATAACCATTCGTCTACGACCTTACATAGATCTATCCTATCAAGGTTTGATATAGATTGAGCGCCCATCAAGTATCTCCTTTCTCATTTCTTGTACCTCCTCATCAGGCGGGCATCCATATGGCAGGTTCTTGATCCACTCACGGATCTTCTTCTGCATATTAAGATAAGATACACCCACGCCACCACCCTTGGTACGAACTTGTTTATATATACTAACCACATCACGCTCCATGGTCTGCAACGGATCAAGCATAACCATACAACCAGCGGTGCTTCTAGAAGCATATTCCCTATCACTAATAACAGTGGAAGAAACACGATTCATCATGCTTCTCTCAATTCTTTCCCTCTCGGCCTTTAACGCCTTTTCCTTACAAGTATTACAACCCACGACTAAATATTTTTATGTTCAACAATCCACGCAATTAGTAGCCATCTCAAGAAGCTCTCCGACACGATCAATGATCTCATGAGCCGCCTCTATATTATCCAACCTGACGTTAGCCTCCGCTACAGCCATAAGCGTCTCCATCTCCTGTATCTTATTTATAAGATCCTTATCCTTGTCCTCGCATAGGATATCAGTCTTAATCCATAGCCGATCAAGACGTCTGCGTATAAGATCCGTCTTAAGATACTTGCGACTGAAGTTGTAAGTAGAAGGGCTACCTATGATCTTGATATCATATATACCATCAGGTAGATCAAGGTACTTTACATTACAATCATCGTAATTAAAACAATTGAGGCCTAATGTTAGGCTAGTAAAGGTATTGACCTGATTCTTGCCAAGGAACAACGTAACGGGGTCGGACATGCCCGGCGTAGTGATCTCGATAATCGCCTTCCTGTCCTCCAGTAGCCCCCACTCAGACTCATCCAATACCTGAAGCACCTTGGGATCACGTGTCTCTAGCACCTGAAATGACAGCCGAATATCATTCATGTTAACCTTCTTATCGTACCGGCATAAGCTATCGTCATAACGGGCTTGCATATCAAGATCCGGGATATCGGTATAATATGTCTTAACCTCATGACCGTTGATAAACACCGATGTTATCTGACAAACATGAGACCTAGCGACATCAAAAAACACCATCCTTACATTACCCTCATAATCGACTCCCGATGTCGGGTATGTCAATATCTGGGTATTATACTCACCATCGTTACGCCTAGCTACGACAGTAATTACGATAGGCTTCTCTATATCGTAATCATCCATGATAATCCTAGCGGCAAACTTATCATGAATTATCTTCGGTATGATATTGATCTGATTCATCTTAATATCTTTTTCACAAAGATACTAATTTGATCGATAAAACAAACGAGGCTATAAGATAAGAGCATCAAGAAGATCCTGCTCGCTTAGAATTATACCTCCATTGATAGCCATAGACATAGCTAAATAAAGACATAAGCATGTGAGATCATATCTAAGCATTCTACTCCTAAGAGATACAATAAACTTTTTAAGGTCAGGATTATCCCCAGCCAAAGACATATAGCCGCTAAAAAGGAACGTATTGTATATAGGATCGGATGTAGATGATTTGATATCGCTGTAAGACATACCACAAATATCTACCCACAATCTTATAGATTTGACGATAATCTCCTTTACAATAGACTTATTCAACAGACATCCGAATCTAACCAAAGCCACTATATCTCCCCACTTCTGATCGGATATCTCTTTCATAACATACATCGACCCATTCAAAGGGTCTTTTACGACAGATGACAATATATTCTTACATCCAATGGAATCCGATAGCTCTTGGATATTAAACATACCATTATCGTGGTTAAATACGATGAATATATCTCCACCTCTTACGATACTAAAACTACTCATCACGAATCCTCCACAAAAGAATTGATATCAAAACAATCATCAAAATGACATAAATCAGGCTCATACCCTTTCTTGCCATTTTCTATATCAGAGATAGACCTATCAGCTAAAGACCTTAACTCCAATAGACTTACACCTAAAAAGTCTAACGCAGCCTTAAGATACTTATACAAGGTAGAGGTTTTCATTTCTTTAAACCCCTCGTGAATCAAACGACTATTATATATATCAAAAAGGACTTTATTATTCCTTCCATCAACTCTTTCCCCATTATTTTTAAGGCTACCATCAGATTTAACCATCTTTCTTATCTTATCAGCGGATCTTGTATTTATGATATTAACCATAATCATAACCTTATAATCAACAGCAGCCCTTCTGGCCTTATTAGCTCTTCCCTTTGAGCTTACAGGAGCGTTATCACCACCACCAATATACCTGAACTTAGCCTTATTCACGAAGCATGACGGATAGACCTTACGCATATTCCACTTATAATTATAATCACCAATGGATCTCATGATTGACAACTCGTTGTCAATAACTAATGATACCATGCTGTAAGCCTTCTCAAAACACTTAAAAGAACCGACATGCTCATAAATGAACCGATATGTCATGCCTAGCTTAAAGTCATTATCAGATATCCTGTTAAACGCAATAGCCCTATCAAAGTTGATGATAATAGCCATGATAATCTTAAGCCTAAAATAAGGAGGTATATAGATGTTGTTAGGATCAATATCCCTTGGATTAGCCGTGGTATAATCAGCGCCAGCGAAAGTATCTCTACGTTTCTTAAAATTACGAGGATATATAGGTTGTCCTTTAGACAACTTAATACAAGTACGTCCCTCAGCTACCTGCCTCTTTTCAGCCTCTGTATATACCGGGAACTCCTTTATCATAGAAGAGCATTTCCTTATATAATCCAAGTCAAAATTCATATCGTTCATATCTTATCCACTTCAAATATACGTAAAATATAGATAATGGTAAAGAGAAAATTGAATTAATTTATCATAATACCACTGCTATTATTTCAATAATAACGTAACTAACTAAAACACAATTGTCTATTTTGTGACATGTGATATAAGGAGCTTCGCCCCTTAAGAAGGGAATCTCATTATAAATCCTTTCTTTATTTAATTACTTACCATCTTTACCTCATAAGTTGATTAATTAAAAAGCATTAGCTAACGCTTTCTTATAATTTAAAGTATATAAGTTAATTACATTAACTTAATAATCTGTAGTAGATTGAAAATCTAAGATCTTAATAATAATGTATATCAATGATTTAGTTTAGTGTATTTTTGACACATACTTATGTTATCGATGGATCTTTGATCGACAAACTACTACCTACATCAGACGTTAATGTATTGATATGTTTACTTCTTTCCAACGCTTAAGCGTAATACGCCAAGGGGAAAAGGGAGGTGGGCTACGAGTCGCTCCGCTCCTGGCCGGCCGTGTGGGGATACCTCCCGCCCTGCCTTACGGAGCCGCCACATTTCCTTTGGTGTCAACAGAGATAGACCTCAAAGAGATATTGCCTCACCTAGTATTTACTAGATAAGGGATTTTCTTCAAGGCAGTTTCTAGTTGAGTAAAAATCTGGTCAAAGAAGTTGTCTGGTCAAAGACAAAATTTTATATTCGCGATGCGGTCGGTTGGATGAGCGGTTTAGTCGGTGGTCTGCAAAACCATATACCCCGGTTCGAATCCGGGACTGACCTCATTTTGGTTTTGGTTGATACGTGGGTAAGGATGAATGGCAAGGGATTATGGTAGATCATAATCCCTTTCTTTTTGGAGGTTCAAAATCCGAATCCCATCTAGCTATATTACTTATCCTGAAATCATCTATAACAAAAGATCCTCTATTATGCCCATCTCTCTGTCTATTAAAATCTATGTTCTTCGCCCTTAAAGAGTAGATGCCAGAATAGAACGAGGCACACAACTTACCGTCACAAAAGCAACTCACATCACTACTATTCGTTTTTCTTACTATAGCGATATGATACCACCTACTAACCATATCAGCTATCTTCTTTCCGAAAGATCCTTTACGGGTAGCGAAATAAAGGCCATACCCCTCAGATTCCGTCCCCGATCGTCCGAAGTAAAAAAGACCGTCTATCCACTCATGCCCTACATGGCAAGAATTTTTATCTGACATCGGTCTGTACCAGAAATCGATTGTGAATGGATGATAGTCCGGGAAATCCTCAGCACGTAACATTTTAGACGTATTAATCATACCATAAGAATCAGAAGTACTATTATACGCATAACCGGATGATCCATCATAACTAGAGTAAAAGTATCCACCCTTGATCTCCAATCCATCTTCGGGATACAAAGATGGCGGTTCCGCTTGAACCTTGAAACCGTCATCGAATCTCATCAAAAACTTAGTGTATTGATCTACAAGCCCCCCCCCTATCGTCAGATACAATCATTCTTCGTCTCATAAAACCTTCATCTTTTTTAGTAAATATATCAAGCCCAATAATATCAACAACACGCTAATTGATGTGACAGCTATTGGCCATTTTGATTCTTTCTTATCATCTACGTCCTTATGCTTGATGTCTGTCTTCTTGTCAATATCCTTAACACCGGTAATCGTCTTATCAATGCCAAGTGAATCGACCGTCACCGTGCTATCCCGCCGGCCGATGACGATATGGGTATCTGTCTGCGAGGACACCGGCCGTTCCCCCGTGGTAGGATCAACATCCTTGTCCGTATCGAACTCTCTCTCCGTTATAACAATATCGGCATTAAGATCAGATGTCTTGATCTCTACGATCTTCCGATCCATGACCTCATCTATCATCGTCTCTATCCTGCTTATCAAACGATTATCTATAGACATGTCGCTAACCTGCCTCCTGCTTCCACAAGAGGACAGGAATAGCGACAGACCTAAACAAACAATCGCCCTAAGACTTATTCTTAACCTCATCATCAGCGATCTTCTTTATATCGTCAAACGTCTCGTCAGGTATGTTTTTAGAGAAGCCAAACATCTTGAATACATTTATCCTCTTGAATACGGCCTTGAATACCTTAACCAAATAAGCGTCAGCGAAAGTATCCCCTATGGTATTCAAGAAAAGCATGACATATCCCACAAGGGCTATATACACACCATATTTGGTAACGGTAAGTATCATGCTAGCCTCCTCCTCGATCGGGTATAACGTCTTATATATAACACATAATGTCATTACTATAAAACAAGACAAAGCGAACTCCTTAAGAATATCAGTGAACCTGACCTCCCTAAGCCATCTCTTGAAACTAAACCTCCTCCTACGGCTTCTACGGAGCTTCCAGCCCCTTACGCTTTGCGCTAACCTAGCCAAAAAATTCGCTATTAATACTATAAGTAATACAGTCAATAAATGATGCACTGGCTGGAAGTAAGCCCAACAAGAAGCACCATACGCAAGCGCTATATTCCATAAAGCCCCCACTCGCTCTATCATGTCTTTGTCTTTCATTTTATACCTTACTCGCAAAGTTAACTACTATACCGTTAAGTCCCTAAAACACCACGGCGTGTATGCCATTCCTCGTATCAAGGATATCAAAATGCAACCAACCCACCTTCCCTTCAATCCGGAAAGGATATGGTAACATATCTTGATGATCCAAGATCAAGCCTCTAGCCTGTTCCGCCGTCATTGACTTGACATCGAAATCCCCAGCCTTACCCAACACATGAGCGGATAGATAAACATCTTTCTTATCCTTAACTATCTGGCAGATGTTGCATCTAAGACCACGTTGGGAAAACTGCCCCTGCTTGTCCCAATTATTACAATACATAGGCTGTTTAATTATATCCCTCCGTAATATAAGAAGATTATGGAGAAACGCAGTATCAAGAAACTGCCACGATCTGTCCTTCCACTTATTGTACGTATGAGGACACACCAATTCCACTATATCAAAATACGATCCAAGTTCTTTTATAATATCATTCCTATTCATGTCAAGCTGGTTTTATCGTCCATTTCTGGGCGTAATTATTTTTTAATACATATATCTTCTCCATAGGTGTAGCGGGAGACCCGTTGGACGAGCCTTTCACGAATCCCTCTGGGACCTGCTCCGTGCCGGAAGGACGCTGGTTCTCGTCAGGATATTGACTACCATACATAGAAACCGCAAGTCCATAAAACTGATTTCTTTCCCCATCTTTGGCCACGGATGCCATGGTAATCTGATCCCATCCTACAACAAGGTCGTAGAAGGAGTTTACGAAATCATCTGATCTTTTTTGGCTATGAGTAGAATAATCCATCACAAACCATGTAATAGACCTCATCTCATAAATATAATCTGGCAGCTTATCCACTCTAATACTATTACTATGATAGACGAAAAAACCTGTAAGATGATCCAATCCTCTACCCGACATATTATCATCATTCCAACCCGTCCTCCTTTCTCCACTTACCCAGTCATTTAAAAAATCAAAATTAGTAATGTTAGGATTTATCTTATCTACCTCGAAAAAAGGAAGGGTATTTATATCAAAATAATTCCACATATCAGAAGGGCCAGGATGTATTCTCAACGAAGTTAATTTAGGAAGATCATTAAACTCCTTTATATACCTATCCAAATAACATGAAGACAATTCAAGGGTTTGAAGATTTTTCATATTCTTTATATTCCTTATTCCGCTAGATTCTATATCCCTAAGATC
>OOCQ01001350.1_pt1 | contig 15247 bp, 17 predicted proteins | sample 1671121 | NCBI WGS metagenome assembly OOCQ01 (sample SAMN06348124, study PRJEB24527) | human gut metagenome | biome: human gut; feature: ankylosing spondylitis patient; material: feces | host: Homo sapiens | place: China | collected 2015-10 | reverse complement strand
GGGTAATATCGCCATTATTAAGCACACCGATAACGGCGAAACGCAGATCGAAACACCCGAAAATGGTGCTGAGTTTGCCGTGTATCTGAAAGCCGCAGGCTCCTATGATAGCGCAAAGGCTTCCGAGCGTGATTATCTCACCTGTGACGAAAACGGCTTTGCACAGACCAAGGATATGCCTTACGGCATCTACACCGTCCATCAGGTTTCCGGCTGGGAAGGCAGTAAACTGATGCCCGACTTTGATGTGTTCATCTCTCAAAACGGGGCGACTTATCGCTACCTTATCAACAATGCACCCTTTACCAGCTTCATCAAAATCGTGAAGCAGGACGCAGAAACCGGCAAGACCATCCCTTATGCAGGTGCAGGCTTCAAGATTTATGACCCGGACGGCAACCCCGTAACAATGACCTTCACTTACCCGACGCCCACCACCATTGATGTGTTCTACACCAATGCAGAAGGTTCTCTTGTCACGCCGGAAAAGCTGCCCTTTGGAAAAGGGTACTCTATTGTCGAGGTACAGGCTCCCTACGGCTATGTCCTCGACGAAACACCCGTGTACTTCGATGTCACGGAGGATAATTCCACAGAAGAAAGCGGGGTTACGGTAGTAAAAGTGGATAAGCCCAATATGGCACAGAAAGGCACCATCACCGTGGAAAAAAGCGGCGAGGTGTTCTTCGGCGTTTCCGTCATCGGCGGCGTTGATGAAAGCGGAAACGAACTGCCCACCATCTATCAGCCGCAGTATGAAAAGCGTGGACTTCCCGGTGCGGTCTATGAGATCATCGCCGCAGAGGATATTATCACGCAGGACGGCACTGTCCGAAATCAGAAGGGCGAGGTCGTAGACACCGTTACAACCGATGAAACCGGCACAGCGGTGAGCCGTGAACTCTACCTCGGCAAATACGAGGTTCGTGAGATTACTGCGCCCCACGGAATGGTGCTCAACCCGGAACCCCACTGTGTCGAGCTTGTCTACGCCGGTCAGAATGTTGCCGTAACGGAAACGGCGACTTCGTTCGAGAACGAGCGTCAGAAGGTGGAAATCAGCCTTGTGAAGTCCATCGAGCAGAATGAGCGCTTCGGCATTGGCAATAACGGTGAAATGAAGAACATTTCCTTTGGGCTGTTTGCCGCCGAGGAAATCGTATCTGCCAGCGGCACTTCCATTCCCGCAAATGGTCTTGTTGAGATCATCTCTCTGAATGAGGACGGAACGGCGAAAATCAAGACTGACCTTCCTTTTGGAAGCTACTATGTGCAGGAACTTGCTACCGACAGCCACTATATGCTGTCCGATACCAAGTATCCCGTTACCTTTGGGTATGCCGGTCAGGATACAGCGGTGGTGAAAATCGCTGTCAATGATGGGAATGCTGTTGAAAACAAGCTGATCTACGGTTCTGTTTCCGGTAAGAAGGTCGATGAAAACGGCGATTCCCTCGGCGGTGCGCTGATCGGATTGTTCCGCACGGATGACGGCGAGTTTACAAAGGAAAACGCTCTGATGATTACCACTTCTGCTGAAGATGGTAGTTTTTCTTTTGAGAGCATCCCTTACGGCACTTGGTATGTCCGTGAAATCGAACAGCCCGCCGGCTTCGTGCTGGACGATACCATCTATCCCGTGACCATCGGCGCAGACGGTCAGGTCGTGGAGATCAAGATCGTCAACAAATATGTCCGTGGAAACATCCATCTGACCAAGGTGGATTCCGAATATCCTGACAATAAGCTGACCGGAGCGACCTTTGAGGTCTACAAGGACAGTAACGCAAACGGCAAGCTGGACAGCGGTGATGAACTGCTCGGCACACTGACCGAAAAGGAAAAGGGCGAATACAGTATGAACGACTTGTTCTACGGTCGCTACTTCGTCAAGGAAACCAAAGCGCCGGAGGGGGTTGTCCTTGATACCGGCGTGTATGAAGTGATGATCGACACCAACGGCAAGACCTACGAGGTGGAGAACAAGGCAGGCGTCGGCTTCATCAATGATGCGATGCGTGGCAACCTGAAGATTGTTAAAACCTCCTCTGACGGCAAGGTCAAGGGCTTCGCTTTCCGAATTACCGGAGCAAATGGCTATGACATTATCCTTGAAACCAACGACAAGGGTGAGATCTTCATTGACGGGCTTCGCATCGGGGACTACACCATTTCCGAGGTGAGCAACTCGGCTTCTTCGATGTATGTCATCCCTGCTGATAAGAAGGCAACGGTCAAGATCGGCTCCACTACCATTGTGGAGATGCACAATCTTCTGCGTGATACGCCCAAGACCGGCGACACAACCAATCTGCCGCTGCTCTATGCCCTTGCAGGACTGTCCGCGGTGGGCATTGCGGTGTGCGGCGTTATCGGCTTCAAGAAAAAGAAGAAGGAGGATCGTAACTAATGGAACCTAAAACCATCGTGGCTATCGTACTGGTAGCCTTTATCATCGGCGGCTTTATCTTCTTGCAGATTAGATCGAAAAACAAGAAGTGAGCTGATTATCCAAGGGGCGGAGCAAAAACACCGCCCCTTTTCTATATCACAAGGAGGTACGCAATGAACCATCTCAAAAAGATTGAGGATATGCACCTGCTGAAATTGCGGATCAAATCTATGCAAATTCGAGTCAAAAAAAGATAACCGGCTTGGGTTATGAGAATAGTTCAGCCAAAATGCTTCCTCCCGGTACAGTCCTGTTTACATCTCGTGCAGGGATCGGGAAAACAGCCATTTTAGCCCGAAAAGGCTGCACTAATCAGGGATTTCAGTCCATTGTCCCACATCGTGGAGAGCTTGACTCTTACTTCATTTTTTCTCGAACCGAAGAATTAAAACGATATGGAGAGCTTGTTGGGGCTGGATCAACTTTCGTCGAGGTTTCGGGAAAGCAAATGGCTGTAATGGAGCTGATGATGCCGCCAACGATGCGAGAACAACAGACTATTGGAGGTTTCTTTCAGCAGCTCGACCACCTTATCACCCTTCATCAGCGTAAATGTGCAAATTTATGCAGCCCTTCTCAGGTAGTTTTCTCTCTGTTATTTGCGACTTCAACTTTTTCTTGGGAACAGCGTAAGCTCGGAGAAATAGGCTCGGTTTCAATGTGCCGTCGCATTTTTAAGGAACAGACATCAGAAACTGGAGATATACCTTTTTATAAGATTGGAACATTTGGTGCTGAACCTGATGCTTTTATTTCCAGAGAACTTTTTGAAGAATACAAATCTAAATATCCTTATCCTAAAAAAGGTGATATTTTGATTTCCGCATCGGGCAGTATCGGCAGAACCGTTGAATTTGCCGGGAATAATGAGTATTTTCAGGATTCAAATATCGTGTGGCTTAACCACGATGAAAGGCTCTCAAATCCATTTTTGAAGTGTTTTTACTCAGTAGTAAAGTGGGCTGGTATTGAGGGCAGCACTATAAAAAGACTGTATAACGATAACATCCTTAACACGGTTATTTGTATGCCGTCTGTTCCTGAGCAAGAGCACATAGGGCTATTCTTTGAAAACCTCGACAACCTTATCACCCTTCATCAGCGTGAGTGCATTTCCTTTACCGGAAGGGCGGACAGGCTTATCCTGACCGCAAATAAAAAGCGAACTACTTCTTCTTGGGAACAGCGTAAGTTAGAAGATTACCTTACTGTTTCCGCCGAAAAGAACACTGGCAACATATATGGTAGGTCTGATGTTTTGTCCGTTTCAGGCGACTATGGAATAGTTAATCAGATTGAGTTTCAAGGTCGTTCTTTCGCTGGTGCATCAGTATCAAATTACGGTGTTGTTCAGACGGGTGATGTAGTATATACAAAGTCGCCTCTTAACTCTAATCCGTATGGAATAATCAAAACAAACAAAGGAAAACCAGGCATTGTTTCAACTTTGTATGCCGTTTATCATCCAAAGGAAAATGCTTTTTCGGACTTCATTCAAGTGTATTTTGAGCAGCACGCACGAATGAATAACTATATGCATCCATTGGTCAATAAGGGTGCAAAGAATGATATGAAAGTATCCGCTGAGAACGCCTTGAAAGGTCCGGTATGTTTTCCTTCCCGCATTGAGCAGGAAAGTATTTCAGCGTTCTTTTCAGTCCTCGACAACCTTATCACCCTTCATCAGCGTAAGCCATTTTTAATGAAATGGAGGACTTCTGATGCTAACAGAAACCAAACGAACAGACTTGTTCTGTGAATATTATGCAAAATGGATTACGGTGTATAAGAAGGGCGCAATCAGAAAGGTGACGATGGACAAGTACCTGATGACGCAGAAATGGCTCGTTAAGCTCGTCCCGATCCTGAGACTATGTGATATGAACCGGATCGCTTATCAGCAGCTGTTGAACGACTATGCTGAGTTCCACGAGCGCCAAACCACGATGGATTTTCACCACCAGCTCAAGGGAGCTATTCTTGATGCTGTTGATGAGGGCTTGATTGAAAGAGATCCTACTCGCAAGGCAATCATCAAGGGGAAGCCACCGGTTGCTAAGAAAATCAAGTATCTCAATCAATTTGAGCTACACACGCTGCTGATCTCGCTTGACCTAAAGGATAAGGTGAATTGGGACTACTTTATCCTGTTGGTAGCAAAGACGGGGATGCGCTTTTCTGAAGCACTGGCTCTTACCCCGAAAGACTTCGACTTTGCCCATCAAACACTGTCCATAAGCAAGACTTGGGACTACAAGGGAAAGGGCGGCTTCCAGCCTACGAAGAACAAGTCGTCTGTGCGGAAAATTCAAATTGACTGGCAAACTGTCATTCAATTTTCTGAATTGGTAAAGCACCTTCCCGAAGATAAGCCCATCTTTGTCAACTCCACTGTCTACAATTCGACGGTGAACGACATTCTCGGCAGGCATTGCAAAGCCTGTAACATCCCTGTCATCTCTATCCACGGATTACGGCATACACACGCCTCTTTGCTGTTATTTACGGGCGTTTCCATTGCGAGCGTTGCCCGCCGTCTTGGACATTCAAGTATGACCACTACGCAAAAAACCTATCTGCACATCATTCAGGAACTTGAAAACAAAGACATCGACTTGGTGATGCGCTCTCTTTCGGGTTTGAGCTAAAAAACTAAACCGGCTTGCGCTGATTAAAGGTGATAAAAAAGATGCCATCCGAAAGGGTGGCATCTTAGTTATTTGTCGTATCTTAGAAAATCGTTACAGTGTTCCTGCTGGCGCAAGCGATACACATTAAAGAAAGTGTCGCAGGAAAACTTCATTCGCTGCTTGCAGGGATTTGTGATACTCGCAGTAAGCAGGGCTAAGCCTCTGCATTGCGGGGATGAATACATCGTTATAGCCGCTCTCCCTTTGGAATTGCTTTAGATACTCTTGCAGCCGGTAGGCGGGAGATGCCTTATATTCCTCCGATTCCGCAACTGCTCGATATTGTTCGAGTATTTCCTTGTTGTCGTGAATATACTTTTCCGGGGCTGCCATAGCTGCCGCAAGTGCAGAAGATGCGCTTTGCGTCACAGCAGCATCAGCATTTTCTCTAATCTCATCAAGATACTGCTGCACATCGCTGGGAACGGCTATTGAAACGCCGTCCAAGTATCGGATGATCGTTTCAAACGCTTCCCTCTGCTCATCTGTTGTGATTGTTTCGCTCAAAAACGGAGCGAAGTGCAAGCATACGAATTTTCCATAGAAGCCCGGAAACTTATCAAGGATACGGTTCAATATGGATTGCTTGTTTTGAAGCGCCTCCACTTGTCCTTCAATATGCTCCCAATCGCCGCTTTCCGCAAGTTGTTTTATCAATGCCTGCTTTGTTTGCAGCTCGACGATTTCAAACTCTTTCCTGTTGAGGACATCGTAAATTGCTGTACGGCTATCATTCTCAAGAATTGTGCGAATCTCTGGAACGGAAAAGCCCAGTCCACGCAAAACTGCAATCCGCTTGAGCTTCAAAGCATCTGTCTCGGAGAACTGCCGATACCCGTTTTCTTTTATCCTTGGCTGGATTAGTCCCTGTTCTGTGTAATACTCAACTGCTTTTTTGGTCAGGTTACATTCTTTGCATACTTCATTTATGAGCATTGTTCTCACCTCCACATATAGGATAAGCTATCCCCCAAGGTGCCAGTCAATAGGTTTTCAAAAAAATGAGTTAGAAGATTCCCTTATTGTACTTGAACTGTGCATACAAGATAAAGCCCAAGCCGATGACGAGCGCCGGAATAACAATGAAAGACATTGCCTTTTCGCTCCAGAAAGTTGTGACAAATGCCGCTATCAAAGATACACCGATGATAAGCGTACCTGTGCCGACGGCTCTCCCATACTTCGGTACATCTTCTTCCTTGACCTTTCTTCGGTTGTAGGAATGTATTGTGCTGATATTTCCAGTCATATTCACGATTCCAATAACGGAGATGAATATGCCTAAGATCAACAGAGCGATATTATCCATTCGCTTCCTCCTTAAAAATAAAACAGTTCTTCAAATTTCTTGTCCAGAGCAATGCAGAGGATCAATGCCAGCTTTGCGGTTGGATTGAATTGCCCCGTTTCAATGGAACTGATTGTGTTTCTCGATACACCAATCATTTCCGCCAGTTGTGTTTGGGATAGCTTTTTCTCTGTGCGTGCTTCCTTGAGGTTGTTTTTCAATTTCAGTTCGTCATTCATCCCTTGACCTCCACAAGCCGCAGGACAAAAAAGGCAAGAAATGTAAGGCACATCGCTAAATAGAGAATACCGAGGATCAAGTCGGTTTTTCTCTTTAGCCTTGCATACTTTACAAGAGTGTGGGTGGTAAGAATGCTAAAATAAACAACCCACGGACTCAGAAAGTATGTTTTTGTAAAGATACGAAAGATAAGCGTGAGAACAACGCAGACCGCAGCACCAACACGACCGGCACTGTTTCCTGCCTGCGCGGTTACTTCCATCTCCGCCAAATCCCTGTTTTTGTTCTCTCTGCGGCTGCTTTCCAAAATCTTCTCTTTATTCATTGAACAGAATCGCTCCTTTCCAAGTTTTCTTGTCATTATTATATCAATGCCAAGTAAACTTGTCAATCACAATTATCTTACCGCCCTGTGTCTTTTCTATGAACGCCGCACTTTTTCGCTGCCTCGCAAAAAACCTATCTGCACATCATTCAGGAACTTGAAAACAAAGACATCGACTTGGTGATGCGCTCTCTTTCGGGTTTGAGCTAAAAAACTAAACCGGCTTGCGCTGATTAAAGGTGATAAAAAAGATGCCATCCGAAAGGGTGGCATCTTAGTTATTTGTCGTATCTTAGAAAATCGTTACAGTGTTCCTGCTGGCGCAAACGGTAGCCCTGAGAAATCAGCGTATCGGCTTTTAGAGCGACAAGGTTAATATCTGAATTCAATGTCCGTGCGATTTGCTGCGTGTCGTATCCTCTTTCCGCAAGTTCAAGGAAGTCCTCATCTGATAGGGAAATCTGTGCGGCAAAGAGATTGGCTTCGTACTCCATACGGTTGTCCCGCATATTGAAGATCTCAAACTCTTTGAAGCCACCGACTTTCGTGGCTTCCTCCCGGTGTAAAGCATCGTGCCCTAATTCGTGAAGTAGCACGATGTTCTCCATAACCGGATGCAGATCATTTTTGATAAAGATGAAGCGATTACGCATCAAGACTTTATATGCTCCACGCTGTTCATTGAACGGATAATACATTACCTCGACTCCTAAGTCCCTTGCTATTCTGAGAGGATCACGGGTTCCGCATTGAGCAACGATGGAGTTTGCTTTTTGTACGATTTCCGAAGTGCTTACATACATCGGCTTCACCCCTTTTCAGTTTGTTCCTGTTTCCATTCTAACACACAATGTGTCCCATAAACGGGACTCAGTCCTGCTTGCCCTTAGAACGGTACTTCTTTGGGGTGTACTTTTTGTTTTTCTCTTTCGCCAGCCAATAGGCATCCATAATAGCTTGCATCATAACATCCATATCATCCTGTGCCAACTCGCCGCCGGTAAACAAACCAGTTACTTCATCTGTGAGCTGTTGCGCTTGTTTGGCACCTCGTGCGCCGTACTGCTCCGCAGCCTGAGCAACGAGCATACCATCCGTACCCAGAAGCTGATCCACGGAAATATTAAGTGCCTTTGCCAGCTTCTCCGCTGCATCCAAGCGAGGACGAGAGGTTCCGCATTCGTATCTCTGTATGGTACGGGGGGAAACACCGGAAACCTTAGCAAGCTGCTCCTGCGTCATATCATTTTTTTCTCTCAGCCCTTTTAATCTGTCGCTGAACTTCATTATCAATTCCCTCCATAAGATTTCTATTTTTAGCAGCACGACACTTTTTTCGTCACTTCTTATTGACACGACATTGGTGTCGTGCTATAATCTGAATCACAACGACGACACTTCTGTCGTGTTCATATGATACAACACGACACTTTGGTTTGTCAAGAGGTTTCGCAGAATTTCCAAGAAATAAGGTGATTTAGTTGAGCAGATCAATACTGCATTGCGATATGAACAACTTTTATGCGTCGGTTGAGTGTATGCTCGACCCGGTTTTGAAGAAGTATCCTGTCGCAGTCTGTGGTTCGGTAGAAGAACGACACGGTATTGTTCTCGCCAAAAACTACGCCGCAAAAGCCTTTGGAATAAAAACCGGCGATGCTGTATGGCAAGCAAAGCAGAAATGCAGAAACCTTGTTGTAGTGCCTCCGCACTTTGAGGAGTATATCAAATACTCTAAACTTGCAAGAAATGTCTACCAGCGCTACACAGATCAAGTTGAGCCGTATGGGATGGATGAGTGCTGGCTTGACATCAGCGGAACAGACTACACCTTTGGTTCCCCTGAAAAGGTGGCAAATGACATAAGAGAAACAATCAAGTTTGAGCTGGGGTTGACCATCTCAGTCGGCGTGTCTTTCAATAAGATATTTGCCAAACTCGGCTCGGATATGAAAAAGCCGGATGCTGTGACGGTCATACCGAAAGACACTTTCCGAGACAAAATATGGGGACTCCCCGCAGCGGACTTGCTCGGTGTGGGACGGGCAACGCAGCGTGTATTAGATAGCTATTGCATTAGAACCATTGGCGATTTAGCTAAGACCGATCCTGACTTTCTGAACCGACGGCTCGGTAAAAACGGAATTGCCCTTTGGCAGTATGCAAACGGTAATGACCGATCCCGTGTTATGAACGCCGACTTTGTTTCTCCGGTTAAGAGCGTGGGACACGGAATTACTACCATCGAAGATTTGGAGAACGACGAGCAGGTGTGGCCCGTCTTTCTCGAATTGACGCAGGACATCGGACATAAACTCCGTGTCCACAAAAAGTGTGCGGATGGAGTCGCCATTCACATACGGGACAACACACTTTTTTCAAAGCAATGGCAAACGGCATTGGATATGCCCACACAATCCCCAATGCTGATCGCAAAAGCGGCTTTTGCCCTCTTTGAAAAAAGATACGACTGGAGGAACCCGATTCGCTCAGTCACGATTCAGGCAATCAACTTGGTGCCACAGGACACGCCCCGACAAGTCGATTTGTTTATGAATATCGAAAAGATTGAGAAAGCAGAAAGGCTCGACCAGTGCATTGAAACCATTCGCCAGCGGTTCGGCAAGAACAGCATCCGCAACGGCATTCTTTTTCAAAATCTCCGGATGCCGAGTGAAAAGCCTGAGATTACTATGCCGACCGGGGTGCTTTGTTAAGGAGGTCAGTATGATTAGTACAAGCAGTAACAAGATTGATGAAATTGTTGTGCCCGATGAGATCGAAACCTATGTTTCGATGCCGTCCTGTTTGTTGCAGGGGTGCAGTAATGATCTGATTATTTTCCGTGCAGATGGAGGGAACCATTTCACTCACTACGGCATTTATGAGGGAATGTTTCTTATCTTTGATGTCAGCAAGGACTTCAAGGACGGACGCCTTTCCTGCTATCTGAACAATTCCGGCGATGATCGTCCTAAGTTCAAAGTTTCTGACAAGCCATTGGATGGCTATCGCCATTTTGGTAGGCTGGTTGCCAGTATGAAAAATTATGAGGTGTAGAGATGGAAGAAGAACGGCGAAAAGTGTATGTGGAGGTCGATGTTACCCACAGGACAGACGGGACAGCTCGACCCCGAAAAATCAAATTTGAAGATGGTGAGGTCTACGAGATCGATCGTGTAAAGTATTGTTGCAGAGCCGCATCGACGAAGGTCGGCGGCACAGGACTTCGTTACACGGTATTGATATGCGGCACAGAAACTTTCCTTTTTGATGAAGAAAACGGAAAGTGGTTTGTGGAAGGCAAAAACAGAGCCACTCTCTAAGGATGCCACCATTCATCAGCCCTGAAAGCGTCAAGGAACTTAATGAGGTGATGTGCGTGACAAAAGATAATTGGACACCTATACCGATGTATTGCTCCAACTGCGGTGCATTGCTTTACGGATATAGAAATGATGAGGGGAAAATCAAGTATGAGTGTAAACGGTGCGGAACCGTAGCGGTTCGAGTCCAGAAAGGACGCCGACACGACAAGATTGACCTTTATGCCCCGGAAGGGCAAATCCGATACTATTGATCGGATAAAACTGAATACGGCAAAACGACGGAATGGTTGAGGTGAAACAGACTGCGTAATTCCATCTCCAGGTCACTTGCTTTGAACACTTCGGTTGGTTAAACCAAACTTGCTATGCAGATATGAGAGGCCACCGACAAGACAGTAAGCCATAGGCTTAGTCTGTCTTGCCGGTGGCTTCTTTTTTTCGGCAAGAACAACCGACCAAGGGCTTCCGGCAGAGAAATCTCTGAAAGGAAGCCTTTTTCTATGTTGAACAAGTGGCTCTGCTATATCGCTGAATATCCGTGATCTCCGAATTTTGAACCCGAACACCAAATTCAAAATTCAAAGGAGATTACGGTAATGAGAAAAATATACCTTGTCAAAAAGAACCCCGAACTGCCCGCTGACGGCAATAACTGGCTCGTAATGAACAGCTTCGAGTTTATGAACTTCATTCAGACCCCGGAAGGGCAGAAACGAAGAGATCGCTTTGGGCAGTTAGACGCTTGCTCTGTTGACGATGTGATCATCATCGCAGAATGTGGAACCGAAACCGCAAAACAGTGGCGATCTGAAAAGGATAGACACGATTATCTTGCGTCAATCGAGAAACAGTCCGGGATGACGGTGTTTTCCTATAACACACAGACAACCACAGAAGATGATATGTCTGGCGAGGAACTGCTGGTGGATCAAGATTGTTCCGTCATTGATGCCATTCTCAAAAAGGAGGAGAAAAGCACCCTCTACGCAGCCGTGGCAAAATTGTCACCTGCCGAGATTAACTTGATGACCAGTTTATATCTTTGTGATGACCCCATAGGACAGCGAGAATATGCACGGCGCCACGGAGTAGCTGTAACGACAATTAATCATCAACTGACTGTTGCCCTGAAAAAACTCAAAAAAATGCTCCCAAATTAAAATTTGCTTCGTACAAATCGAAAAAAATTTCCCAGTTGGTTAGTAGAGAGCAAAAAACGCAAACAGATAGGAGCATAGATAATGAAACAAGTAATGATGGTCAAATTCGACTCTCCAAAATGGAGAAAGGTTGATGAGTATAAGGTCGCAAACCCGTTTGTTGATGTCGGTTTTCGGCAGGTCAAGGATGTCGTTGACTTGCGTGTATTCGACCTGCTGAACATTAGCCGCATCAATAATAATAGGGCTGAAGAAATGCTTCTTTGTATTTACCACCTTCTCCAGCCGGACAGACGGATTGACGAAGGTATTTATAACGACGAGATCGACCAGTATTTCTCGTATCGGGAATGGAAAAAGAAACACCAGCCTTTAAGTGGAGTGACCGTAAGGGAAATCCTCGCAACCGAAGATCTGAATGAGGGTGCTTTACTTCGAATTTTTGATGGAGTCACCGCAGCTTTCTACAAATCCGATGAGTACAACAGTCGAGAATATCGTTATTCAAACCTTTCGGAGTTACGCAAGGCTATGAAGCATAAGGAGGGCGGCACGAATGGGAAAGCCCAGTAAGGACTATGCCGTTCCTCTTTGGGAAAAAACAAACCTCACCGTTTATGAAGCGGCAGCCTACTCAGGGATTGGAGCAGATAAGCTACGAGAGCTGTCCGATAGAGAGGATTGCGAGTTTGTCTTGTGGAACGGCACAAAGCGGCTCATCAAAAGGAAAAAGCTCGATGAGTTTTTGGAAAGAGCCTATTCAATCTAACAATCAACGATGCGATTCGCAAAATCGCATCGTTGTCCCAAACGGTGGTTATCGGTATCCTAAAGCCAAACGAAAATGAAGGAGGAAACCGATATGACCAAGCAGGAAAAAGATAGCCGAGTTCCCCTTTGGGAGAGAATGAACCTGACTTTAGAAGAAGCCGCCGCTTACACTGGTATCGGAACGGATAAACTTCGTGAGTTGTCGAATCGTGAGTCGTGTGACTTTGTTCTATGGGTCGGTACAAAAAGGCTTCTAAAGCGCAAGCAATTAGAGGAGTTCCTGATTAAGAGCTTCTCAATCTAAAACAGGAGGTTACTATGACTAAAAAGAAACAGGTCGGCGTAAGGTTCGACAGCAACCGTACCCGACTTAAAACAGGAGAAACCCAGCGTCCCAACGGCACTTATGCGTACCGTTGGTCAACGCCTGACGGAAAAAGGCATTCTATTTATGCTCCGACGCTGGAAAAGCTGAGAGAGCAGGAAGAACAAATCATCGTGGACAAGCACGACGGAATACGGTCGGATGTCAAAAGCATCACCGTAAATGAGATGTTCGATCTTTGGTGTCAGCTCAAAAGGGGAATCAAGGACAGCACATTCAAGAATTATATTTATATGTATGAGCTGTTTGTAAAACCGTCTTTCGGAAAGAACCGACTTGTCCAAGTAAAAAAGTCTGATGTGCGGAAGTTCTACAACTCCCTTGCTGATGGCAAGGTTCTGAAGATTGCCACGATAGATAATGTCCATAATGTACTCCACCAAGTCTTTCAGGTGGCAGTCGATGACGGAATGATTCGACAGAACCCAACAGACAATATGCTCAAAGAACTGAAGCTCTCCCACGGCTTTGAGCGTGAGAAGAAAGAGGCATTGACCGTGGCGCAGCAGAAGTTGTTCTTTGACTATATGCTCAGCCACCCCAAAGACACCCATTGGTATCCCGTGTTCTATGTTATGGCAAACACGGGGATGCGAGTCGGTGAGATCACCGGACTTCGCTGGAGCGACATTGACTTGAAAAAGGGCATTATCCGAGTCAACCACACGCTTGTCTATTATAATCACCGTGACGAAAAGGGCTGCTACTTTTCCATTAACACGCCCAAGACAAAAGCCGGTGAACGAGAAATCCCGATGACTGAGGGAGTGAAACAAGCCTTCTTAATGGAGCGAGAGTTTCAATCTCAGGCTGAAATCAGCAGTAAGAGTCGAGTGGACGGCTATGACGACTTTATTTTTGTCAACCGTTACGGGGATGTTCAAAATCAGGGAAACCTCAACAAAGCACTCCGCCGTATGATGCGAGATTGTAATGATGAAATCCTCGAAAAATATGGAGCAGACTCTGATCCGGTTCTTCTGCCACAGTTCAGTTGCCACATTCTCCGGCACACATTCGCAACAAGGCTATGTGAGTCGGGAGCAAACCTTAAATTCATTCAGAGCATCTTAGGACACGCTGATGTATCGACGACGATGAATATCTATGTTGATGTGACCGACGCTCTGAAAAAGAAAGAGATCACCGCCTTTGATGACTATATGACAACCAAGCTGGAAACTTGAAGGGAAAGCACTCTGTGAGTAATTCGCAGAGTGCTTTCTCTTTTTCGCACATTTCTCAAAACTGAGGATGGAAATTATACTATAAGCAGTAATGAGAAATGGAGCGTTCAGATATGGAGAATAGTTTAAGCAGGATGCGACCGCATCTTGTATCAGAGTGGTCAGAAAAGAACTTTCCGTTGACTCCTGATACAGTGACCTTTGGGTCTAATAAAACTGTGTGGTGGAAAGGGGCTTGCGGTCACGAATGGCAGACAAGCATTAAAGCTCGCTCCGCAGGCGAGCAATGTCCAATATGTTCGGGAGCGAGGGTGCTTCGAGGTTATAACGACTTTGAGAGTAAGTTCCCTGAGCTTGTGAAGGAATGGTCGCCCAAGAATGAGCCGCTAAGACCGTCGATGATTACAGCGGCTACGCACAGGAAGGTAATATGGCGGTGCAAGCTCGGACACGAATGGACGGCATCTGTGAAAAGCCGGACGGTGAACGGCACAGGTTGTCCCTACTGCTCACACAACTTTGTACTACCGGGCTTCAACGACTTGGCAAGCCGTTTCCCTGAAATCGCTAAGGAGTGGTCAGAGCGCAACCTTCCACTGACGCCGGATCAGGTTACGGCTTTCAAGAATATTAAAGTTTGGTGGAAATGTCACTTGGGTCACGAATGGAACACATTGATTTCAACCCGTGCCGGAGGAAGTCAGTGTCCCTATTGTAGTGGGATTAAGCTACTCAAAGGATTTAATGACTTAAAAACAAAGTACCCATCCCTTGCCGCAGAGTGGTCGGAAAAGAATCTGCCGTTGACTCCCGATGCAGTCAATGAGAAGTCAACAAAGAATGTTTGGTGGAAATGCCGTACCTGCGGCTATGAATGGAAAGCCGTCGTCAAAGCACGGGTCAAAGGCGGTATGTGTCCTGTTTGTGCTGAGAGAGCCGTTCTGCAAGGCTATAATGATCTTGGAACAACTGATCCTCACTTGCTCTCAGAATGGGACTATGAAAAGAACTCCAAGTGGACACCGAGCAATGTATCGAGAAACTCAATGAAGGTCGTTTGGTGGAAATGCGGAGCAGGACACTCTTACCGTGCCAAAATCACAGATAGAACTATTGAGCAAAAGGGTTGCCCTCAATGTGAAGCGGAGTTTCAACAGGCTCTCCCGCAGATGCTGATAATGATGTATGGAGCACAGAACGGCATTACGGTCAAAAGCAATAGCGACTCGGAGCTTGGAATGCGACTTGTTGCATACCTCCCTGAATTACATTGTGCGGTCGATATTGCCGGAGCAACCGTGACGGAGAAAAGAGAGCAAAGCGTGAAAGCCCACATTTGTCAAAGTAACCGGCTGGGTTACTACCTTATTAAAAGAACTGCGGATGCTTCGCAAATGGCAGCGGAAATCAAAACGCTATT
>OOCQ01001349.1_pt1 | contig 15249 bp, 15 predicted proteins | sample 1671121 | NCBI WGS metagenome assembly OOCQ01 (sample SAMN06348124, study PRJEB24527) | human gut metagenome | biome: human gut; feature: ankylosing spondylitis patient; material: feces | host: Homo sapiens | place: China | collected 2015-10 | reverse complement strand
GCGATATGCAGTTTGCGGATGTTGCTTGTGCATTAAAAACGCAAACTGCTATAATAGGTAACATTATAGTGCGCGGCTGCCCTGATTGCAAGATGCAGAGCACAAAATACGGAAAACGGTTGCAGGAACCGCGGGTTTCTGGTATACTTTACAAGGTAAAACACGAAAGGGGAGAGCGGTATGCGAGATTCGATGTTCCGAAGCAAGGGTGCTGTTGTTTCCTTTCCATCTTACATTTCATCCTGATTTCAGAGGCATTGCCGCTTTTGCGCGGCGGTGCCTCTTTTTCAGGGGTGGGTTTCTTAAAGGAGGAAAACCATGCAGCAAAACATCGATTATTCCAAGGGCATTTATGATGCCCGTCAGCTGGGCACGGGCCGGATGCTGATTCTGGGCATCCAGCACATGTTTGCCATGTTTGGTGCCACCGTTCTGGTGCCCCTGCTCACGGGGCTGAGCGTTTCCACCACTCTGCTCTGCGCAGGTCTGGGCACTCTGCTGTTCCACTTCATCACCAAAAAGAAAGTGCCCGCGTTCCTGGGCTCTTCGTTCGCCTATCTGGGCGGCTTCTCCATTGTGGCACCCATGCTGGCGGATGCAGACGGCAACCTGACCGTGGCCAACACCCGGATGCTGCCTTATGCCTGTGCGGGCGTGGCGTTCTCCGGCCTGCTCTATCTGGTCGTCAGCCTGCTCATCTCCACCTTTGGCATCCGCCGCATTATGCGGTTCTTCCCGCCGGTGGTCACGGGCCCCATCATCATTGCCATCGGCCTGATCCTGGCTCCCTCGGCCATCAACAACTGCCAGGCCAACTGGCTGCTGGCCTTTGTGGCATTGGGCACGGTCATTGTCTGCAACATCTGGGGCAAGGGCATGATCAAAATTCTGCCCATCCTCATTGGTGTGCTGGTGTCCTATGCCGTTGCGCTGGTGACGGGTGCCGTCGATTTTGCCCGCATTGCCGAGGCAAGCTGGTTCGGCATCCCGCTGCATCAGTCTGCCATGGGTCTGTTTGCCATTGACGGCAGCCCCGAGTTTATCAGCGCGCTGTTTACCATCATCCCCATCGCACTGGCTACCATGATGGAGCATGTGGGCGATATCGCCGCCATCAGCGCTACCGTCGGCCACAACTATATCAATGACCCCGGCCTGAACCGCACCCTGCTGGGCGACGGTCTGGCCACCACCATGGCCGGCCTGCTGGGCGGCCCGGCCAACACCACCTACGGCGAGAATACCGGCGTGCTGGCCCTGAGCAAGATCTACGACCCGCTGGTCATCCGCATTGCCGCTGTGCTGGCCATCATCCTGAGCTTCAGCCCCAAGTTTGAGGCCGTCATCAACACCATCCCCACCGGCATCATTGGCGGCATCAGCTTTGTGCTGTACGGAATGATCTCCGCGATCGGTGTCCGCAATGTGGTCGAGAACCGTGTGGACTTTACCAACAGCCGCAACCTGATCGTTGCCGCTGTCATCCTGGTCTGCGCACTGGGCTTCAACTCTGTGGGCGGTCTGACCTTCGCTGTGGGCGGTGTCTCCATCAACCTGTCCGGCCTGGCCATTGCTGCTATTGTGGGCATCCTGCTCAACGCCATCCTCCCCGGCAATGATTACGAGTTTGATGCTGCCAACGGTTCCGATGCTCCGAGCAGCGGCAACCTGCAGGTCTGAAAAATAAATAGGAATAATTCTTAAAATTAGCCTTGACTAATCTGGGAATCGTTGCTATAATAGGCTCAGAAGCAAGGCCCCCTGTACCAGAGGAGAGGCCAAGATCATAATGAAAAACAATGGAGGATATTCCTATGAAAAAGTATGTCTGCACCGTCTGTGGTTATATCGCTGAAGGCTCTATCCCTGAGCAGTGCCCTGTCTGCAAGGCTCCTGCATCCGCATTTGTCGAAAAGACCGGCAACACCTATGTGACCGAGCATGTGGTCGGCATCGGCAAGGCTGAGGGTGTGCCTCAGGAGATCGTTGATGGTCTGCGCGCAAACTTCGAGGGTGAGTGCAGCGAGGTCGGTATGTATCTGGCTATGGCTCGCGTGGCAGAGCGTGAGGGCTATCCCGAGATCGCCGAGGCCTACAAGCGTTATGCTTACGAAGAGGCTGACCACGCATCCCGCTTTGCAGAGCTGCTGGGCGAGGTCGTGACCGACAGCACCAAGAAGAACCTGATGATGCGTGCCGAGGCCGAGTGCGGTGCCTGCTCCGGCAAGATGGACCTGGCCAAGAAGGCAAAGGCCCTGAACCTGGATGCCATCCACGATACCGTCCATGAGATGGCGAAGGATGAGGCTCGGCACGGCCGCGGCTTCGAGGGCCTGCTGAAGCGCTACTTCAACACCGAAGTCTGATTGGGTTTCCCCAGTCATCCATTCTGCCCGCTGCACAGTGCGTCCCGCCGTGTAGCGGGCTTTTTGCGCCTTGACACACCCCGGCCCAGCGGCTTATACTGGAACCAACTGCACGAAAAGAGGGGACGGGAATGGACAAACCTTCCAAAAACAAACCGACAGCGGGCCGCTATGCGCTGCTGGATGAGCTGCGCGGGCTGGACCTGCTCAGCATGATCGGCTATCATGCCTGTTGGGATCTGATCTTTTTGTTTGGCATGTCTGCCGCATGGTATACGGGCTGGCAGGGGCACCTGTGGCAGCAGAGCATCTGCTGGGTGTTCATTCTGCTGTCTGGCTTCTGCCTGCCGCTGGGGCATCGCCCGCTGCGGCGCGGGCTGATCGTTTCCGGGGCGGGGGTGCTGGTCACGGCGGTCACCCTGCTGTTCATGCCGGAGGACCGGGTCGTGTTCGGGGTGCTCACCCTGCTGGGGGCGGCCATGCTCATCACCGGCCTTCTGCAGCCGCTGTTGCAAAAGATCCCGGCCTGGGCCGGGCTGGTGGTGTCGCTGCTGCTCTTCGCGGCAACCTACCACACACAGGATGGTTTCTGGCAGTTGGGCCCGTGGCAGATATTGCTGCCGGGTGTTTGGTATGCCAACCTCTTTACGGCGTTCTTCGGCTTTTTCCCGCGGGGCTTTTTCTCCACAGATTACTTTCCGCTGCTGCCCTGGCTGTTTTTGTTCTGGGCAGGGTACTTCCTGCATTTCTGCATGGGGCGGGCCCGCATGGAACCGCTGCACCGGTCGGTCTGTGCGCCGCTGGGCTGGCTGGGCCGACATTCGCTGGTGATCTATCTGCTGCATCAGCCGGTGATTTATGGGGTATTGCTGCTTCTGTTCCATGTTTTTGAGCAGTAAACCTTGACAAGCCTGCCAACCTGTGGTATTCTGTTGATGGTTAGAAAAAACTAACCGCGAGAAATGCGTCGGCATCGTCCGGCCGCATTTTTCTGGAGCTGAAAGTTAGCGTAAACTAACGAAAGATTGATTGAGAGAGGTCGATTCAAATGAGCAAAGTAGCAATCGTATTCTGGAGCCAGACCGGCAACACCGAGACCATGGCAAACTGCATCGCAGAGGGCGCAGGTGCCAACGCCACCATCATCCCCTGCAGCGAGATGAACGCCGCCAAGCTGGGCGAGTATGATGTGGTCGCCTTTGGCTGCCCTGCAATGGGTGCCGAGCAGCTGGAGGAGAGCGAGTTTGAGCCGATGTTCTCGGATCTGGAGGGCTCGCTGAACGGCAAGAAGGTGGCGATGTTCGGCTCCTACGGCTGGGGCGACGGCCAGTGGATGCGCGACTGGGTGGAGCGTGCCCAGGGCGACGGTGCACAGGTGTTCGGCGGCGAGGGCCTGATCTGCAACGAGGCTCCGGACGATGACGTGCAGGCCGCCTGCCGCAAGCTGGGCGCAGACCTGGCTGCCTGGTAACCACAGACCGGGCGTCTCTTGACAAACGGGGTTTGTTCGTCTAAACTAATAGAACCGGTTCCGGCAGTTTTGCTGTGGACAGCCCTGCACAGAAGAATATGAATACATGCGGCAGGGGACAGGCGGACACAGCAGCGTGTCTGCGGCCCCTGCCGTTTGGTTTTGGAAGGACGGTGTGTATGGCAGTGGTGGTGGCAGTTGGAGTGACAGCCTGCTTTGCGGTGCTGCGTCATGCAGTGCGCCGTGCAGCAGTGCGCTCAGGCCGGAAGCGGGAGTAAAAACAGCAGGAGGAATGGATCTCATGCAGGAGACCCCGAAGAACTTAGACAAAAAACGTGCCGATGAAAAATTGCTGGTGAGCGAGATGATCGCGCTTTACTGCCGCAAACAGCACAAAACACCCAAAGGGCAGCTGTGCCCGGCCTGCCAGGAACTGCAGGACTACGCACTGGCCCGTATTGACAAATGCCCGTTCATGGAGACCAAGACCTTCTGTTCGGCCTGCAAAGTGCACTGCTACAAGCCTGCCATGCGGGAGCAGATCCGCGCGGTGATGCGTTGGGCCGGTCCCCGGATGCTGCCGGTGCACCCGGTGCTGTCCGTGAAACATGTGGCGGTGACCCTCAAGGCAAAACGGGAAGCGCAAAAAACGGATGCATAATCGCCCGGCAGACGGGGCATCCTGTCTGCAGAGAGGTGATCAATATGGAAAACATCGGTGTTACCTGTGATGTCTGCGCATGCTGCCACAATGTGGCCGGCTGCAAATGTGACCTGCCGCAGATCAAAGTGACCGAGCAGTGCACCTGCAATACGCAGCAGGAAGGCACCCCGCACTACTGCCAGAACTACGAGGAAAAGTAATTCTGCACACAAAGAACAGCCCCCGCCGGGCATTCTCGTCCCGGCGGGGGCTGTTCTTTGTGTGTAGAAAGGTTACCGCAGCGTCACGTTGCAGGTGGCAAGGCTGCGCACCAGGGTGCCGACGCTGTCCTTCATCTGGATGCCGGCAAAGCCCAGCGCAAAGGCGGCCTGCACATTCTCCAGCCGGTCGTCGATGAACACGCACTCCTCAGCCTTGAGAGAATACTTGTCCAGCAGGGCTTTGTAGATCTTCGGGTCCGGCTTGTTGATGTGCACCTCACAGGAAGCCACACCACCGTCAAAGCCGTCCAGCACGCCCCGGTCCCGGAGCAGGTCCAGCACATCCTGCGGGATGTTGCTCAGGTAGTACACGCAGTAGCCGTGGCTCTTCAGGCGGCGCACCAGCTCTTCCATCCGGTGCCGGGGCCGCAGGATGTGCAGCCAGTCGTCCAGCACGCCCTGCACCTCAAAGGCACGGCCCGCAGCCCGGGCCTTTTCCAGCATCCGGTGGTTGCCGTCAAAGCGGGAGATGAGCCCGGCATCCAGCAGCTTCCATTCCTCGCTGCCAAAGGTCAGGTCGTAGACCTCTTCCTCGGTCTCGGCGTTGCACAGGCGGTCCACCAGATAGCCCCTGGGGTCAAAGTCGATCATCACGCCGCCCAGGTCAAACACGATACTTTTATACATACAAGCTGCCTCGCTTTATTCAGAGTTGTTGGGGAACAGCTCCAGTATACCACAACCCGGCGGTGCTTTTCCACCGCTTTTTGCATGGACGCGGCCCGGGCCGCATAGGCTGGTGGCAGAGAGGGGAGAGGTGCTGTGACCATCCGGGAACTTTGTGAAAAGGAAGTTGTGCAGCTGGAGCAGGGGGTGTGCCTGGGCCGGGCCGATGATCTGGCCTTTGATCCCGCCACCGCCCGTCTGCAGAGCCTGATCCTGCTGGGGCGGCCCCGTCTGTTCGGCCTGCTGGGCAGGGAAGAGAACCTGACCATTCCGTGGCAGGAGATTGAGACCATCGGCACCGACGCAGTGCTGGTGCATACCCAGCTGCCCTCGGCAGCGCCCTCGAAGCCCGGGCTGTGGCAGAGCCTGCGCGCAAGGCTGGGGCTCTGAGCAGGTTTTACAAAAAACGGGTAATTTTTTTGTAAAACAGGGGTGGACATTTTCGGAGGAATGACTATAATAATCGCAGAAGGCTTGTGCAAAAGCACGAACCGAGGAGATTCTGCTGGTAGATGTGGAAAGGATCGGACCCATGAATTCGTTGAAAACTCCCAAGCCGCTTCTGGTGGCCCGCATGGCGTTCCCGCTGGCGGCATCGCTGATCACGATGCTGCTGGGCGAGTGGATCGCCCGCGGCGCGCTGACGGCGGACACCGTTACGAGCTTTATTTTCCCCCATGCCGAGGCCTATCTGCTGGCATGGCTGTTCCTGTTTCTGGTCTGGCTGCTGCTGGACTGGATCTTCCGGCTGCCGCCGCTGTCTACGCTGGGCATGGCGGTACTGGGCTGCGTACCCTGCGCGGTGAATTTCTATACCCTGCAGCTGCGCGGTGAACCCTTCCTGCCCTGGGACCTGGCACAGGTGTCGGAGGCCGCCGGTGTGGCGTCCGCTGCCGGCATCAAGATCCAGACCAGCATGATCGTCACGGTCGTGGTGGAACTGGCGCTGATGGCGGGCAGCTTTTTCCTGTACCGTGGGCGGCATAAACAGCGCTGGCTGCCCCGTGTGGCGGGCAGTGCGGCCACCGCAGCCGCCCTGTGCCTGCTGATTTTTGGCGTGTATTTGCAGCCGGCCGTCTGCCAGGCCATCGGCATCGTGCCGGACGCCTGGATGCAGGACCGCTATTACCGCTACTATGGTGTTGTCACCGGCTTTATGACCAACCTGTCCAATCTGGAGATCGACAAGCCGGACAACTACTCAGAAGAGACGGTGGATGCCATTCTGGACAATGTGGATGAGAGCCGGAAGTTCTCCACCAGCCCGCTGTACCCCACCAGCTACGCGGCCACCACCGCCAAGGACGAGCAGGTAAAAAAGCCTACCATTATTTATGTGATGAACGAGTCCTACTGGGATGTGTCGGAGCTGGAACAGTACGGCATCAAGTTCGACACGGATGTGTCGGCCAACTTGCACGCCCTGCAGCAGACCAGCGCCTATGGTCGGGCCTACAGCCCCAGCTTTGGCGGTGGCACCTGTGATGTGGAGTTCGAGGCTCTGACCGGCTATTCGGTGTCCTTCCTGCCCAGCGGCTCCAAGCCCTATCAGCAGCACGTCACCAAGCCCATGTTCGCCCTGCCCAGCTACCTCAAGACGCAGGGCTACCAGACGGCCGCTGTGCACTGCTTCTGGGCCAAGTACTGGAGCCGCGACACGGCTTACCCCAACCTGGGACTGGATGATTTTATCAGTCTGGAAGACATGCATGGTGTGACCAAGGTGCGCAAACACTATTGGACGAGCGGCCTGGTCACGGATGATTCCATGGCAGACCAGATCATCGGCCAGTATGAGAAGATGAAGGCATCCTCCGACGAGCCGGTGTTCCTGCACGCAGTCACCATGCAGAATCATACCAATTATAATAAGGACAACTACCCCGACGACCAGCGCGTGAAGGTGCTGGAACACCCGGCGGGCATGAAGGCCAGCACGGTGGGCGCGCTGGAGGACTTTGCCACCGGCATCCGGGACGCCGACGCCATGCTGGGCAAGCTGACGGCGTACTTCTCGCAGGTGGATGAGCCGGTCATTCTGGTGTTCTGGGGCGACCACTACAACCCCATCGACTCCAACTACGACGTGTACACCACCACCGGCTATGCCAGCGATTCCAGCGCGGACCCCCGCCTGCACCAGACCACGCTGCTCATGTGGTCCAACTACAGTGACGCACAGGTGGACCTGGGCACCCTTGCCGCCTACGACATCTCGCCGGTGATGATGAACCTCTACGGCCTGCAGCAGCCGCTGTACTTCCAGTTCCTGAACCGGCAGCTCCGGGTGGCCAGCCGCGCCTGCACCCGCGGCGTGACCATGAACCTGGACGGCACCACCACGCTGGAACCCACCGAGTTCCAGCAGCGCTGGACCCAGGAGCACTGGATGCTGCAATATGACCTGATGTTTGGCAAGGGCTATGCCCTCACCCGCATGGGGCTGGAGAGCGTGGCAGAGCCCGCCAAAGGCAAATAAGCAAAAAACCGGAAACTTTTTTGGACAAAACAGAGAAAAACTCTTGCAACCGTGCACTTTTTGTGCTATGATAACAAGGCATTACACACGCATCACTATGCCCTTTTGTGCCCTTTTGGGTGGAGGGCAGTCCGGAGCCGTCCGATACGGCAGCGGATCACGGTGTGCGGAGGCAAAACAAATATCTGGAGGTATTTTACTATGGCAGTCGTTTCTATGAAGCAGCTTCTCGAGGCAGGTGTGCACTTCGGTCACCAGACCCGCCGCTGGAACCCCAAGATGGCGAAGTATATCTTCACCGAGCGCAACGGCATCTATATCATCGACCTGCAGAAGACCGTCAAGAAGCTGGACGAGGCTTACAACTACGTGAAGGAAGTTGCAGCTGAGGGCGGCGACATCCTGTTCGTCGGCACCAAGAAGCAGGCTCAGGAGTCCATCCGTGACGAGGCTCTGCGCTGCGGCATGCACTATGTCAACGCTCGCTGGCTGGGCGGTATGCTGACCAACTTCCGCACCATCCGCAAGCGCATCGACCGTATGGCTCAGCTGCAGAAAATGAAGGACAAGCAAGACCCTGCGTCTGCCGCTGGTGATGGCGTCCATGCCGATGCCGGGGCCATGGCCAACACGCTGCCCAGCCCGGCGCAGGCGGCCGGTGTGAGCAATCCGCAGGCCGGTACGCTGGGCAACGGCATCCCAGCCGCCACGCCGTCTTCTCCTGCCGTGCAGGTCCCCGGCGGTGGCATCGGCATGGCCCCTGAGAATATGCCGCTTTCCGGTGGCGGCATCGGCAACGCCGTGGATTCCGGCATGGGCGCCGGGATGAACGGCATCCCCGGCACCGGCGGGATGCCCGGCGGGGCTGGAGGCCTGTCCAATACCATGACCGGCGGCATGCTCGATCCGCAGATGCTGCAGAATATACGGTTCTTCACTCCGGGCTTTTAGGAGGACGCATGGGAGAGTTCGCACGCACCTACAAGACCGATCTCACGGACAGGCAGCTCATGGGCTTCTGGGGCATGATGCAGGCCACGGGCCGCGACAGGGCGGTGACGTACTGCCTGCCGCCCCTGGATGCGCACGGCTTTGTGCGCTGGATGCGGCAGGATGACGTGCATCCGTGGTTCGTGACCTGGCAGGGGCAGCCTGTGGGCTTCGCCTATCTGACAAATATGGAAGGCAAGAGCGCCCGCATCCATTTCGGCACGCTGCCGCAGGGTATCAGGCGCATGGGTAACCGCAAGCTCTCCGTGGTGCATGGCTTTGGCCTGTACGTGCTGGGGAGCCTGCTGTGGGAGCAGACTGTCAGCGGCGGCTACCGGCTGGACACCATCATCGGCCTGACGCCTGTGGTCAACAAGGAGGCCGTGCGCTTCATCAAGCGTTGCGGCGCGAAGGAATGCGGCGTCATCCCCGGTGCCTGTTACTACCACGATACGGGCGAGAACGTGCCCGGTCTGGTGACGATCTATACACGCGAGACCGTGCCCGGCTGGGCGCGGGTATTGTAGGAGGCTCCCATGGGCGGAGGCGGTAAAGGCGGTGGCGGTGGCGGTGGCTCAACCACCACGGTGCAGAAGGCTGATCCGTGGGAAGGGCAGCAGCCGTACCTTAATAGTTGGGATCATTGGGGGAATAATCCTGACAATCCGTATCAGGGTGTATTCCAGAATGCGTATAAACTTTATGCGGAAGGTAAGCTTGCCCCCGACTACTACGAAGGCAATACCGTTGCCGGTCAATCCGACTGGACGAAGCAGGCGCTGCAGATGCAGGCGGACAGGGCCATGAACGGCAGCCAGCTCATCAACGATGCCAGCAACGCCATGGGCAACGTGATGACGGGGCAAGCCCTGCAGGGCAACCAGGGGCTGAACACGCTCAACCAGATGGCGCAGGAAGACAACCCCTACGCCGACGAGCTGTACAACCGGGCCAACAGCCAGGCGCAGGCCGGTATCAATGCCGGTTTCAACGCTGCCGGTCGCTATGGCAGTGGCGCCCATGCCGCAGCCTCGGCGGATGCGGCCAACAATCTGGCGAACCAGATGTACGGCAGCATGTGGGACAAGCGGGCTGCGGCCGCACAGGGAGCCGGGCAGCTCTACAACCAGGGCATCGGCCAGCAGATTATGGGTGCCGGTCAGGCGCAGCAGCTCGGCAATCAGGCCTATACGGACTCCGCGGCCCTGTCCGAAGCCGGCGGCGTCATGGACGATTACAATCAGCAGCTCATCAATGCGGATATCGACCGCTGGAATTATGACCAGAACAAGGCACTGCAGGCCCTGAGCAACTACAACCAGTTGATCCAGGGCAGCTACGGCGGCACGACGACCAGTACGGGACAGGTGCAGAATTACGGCGGCAACAGGCTGGGCAACGTGGCCGGTGGAGCGCTGGCAGGTGGCGGCCTCGGCTATATGCTGGGTGGCGCGGAAATCCCGTGGATCGCCGGCGGTGCGGCCCTTGGCGGCCTGCTGGGCCTGTTCTAGGGAGGGACGACGATGTTTGACTGGTATACCACGATGAACCAGCCGGACTGGGACGGGCGGACGTATGCCTTCCCCCAGCCGATGGGTGCAGCTCCGGTGCAGCCCCTGCCGCAGCAGAACCCCATGCAGCGGCAGCAGGGCAGCGTCTCCGGCGGCCTGTTGGGCAAGCTGGCGGAGGAAGGGGAGGCGCAGGAAACTGGGACCAAACAGGGGCAGGGAGGGGCCGCTGTTTCTCCGGCCCCCTCTCCGGCCCCGGTGCAGCCCCGGACGCCGCAGGCCAACCCGTTGACAGCGCCCGCTTCCGGGCCTTTGGCCGGGCCCGTGATGCAGCCGCAGATGATGCCGCAGCAGCCTATGCCTATGGCCGCGCCCTACGGCTGGGGTCAGCCTTTGCCGCAGATGGCAGGGCAGGGCGCAGCATCCGCGCAGGCTGGCAAGGCCGGGGAGGACAAGGGCGCTTTCGGGAACTTTGACCCCGGCGCGCTGGCGCTGTTCGCGGGCCTTTCCATGCTGGGAAACAACACGGGCGGCCGCACCTTCGGCCAGCTGGTGGGCAAGGCCGGGTTCGATGCCCTGGCCGGGGCCGGTGGCATGGCCGCGGCCGGTGGTAAACGCCACGATCTGGCTGCCGCAGCCGATCATGCCGGTAACCACCTCGAGGAAGGATGACCGCGAGGACATGACCACCCGGATCGCGCAGCACAAGATAGACCTGGAACGCTACAAGATGGCGCAGGAGGCCGCCGCCATGCAGGCGCTGCAGGGCTACCTGGGCGGCGGTGCCGGGGCTGGCATGGGCGGAATGATGCCCTCGCGCCCGACGCTGGGCGGTGCCTACACGGGCGCGGCCCTCGCGCCGGACGTGGACGCGCTGATCGTGAAGTATTCGCAGGAAGTGGGCATTGACCCCAACATTGCCCGGGCCGTGGCCATGCAGGAAAGCGGCGGCAGGCAGGACGTTGTCTCGCCCGCAGGTGCCATCGGCACGTTTCAGCTCATGCCGGATACGGCAAAGGAACTGGGCGTTGACCCGCACGATCTGGAGCAGAACATCCGGGGCGGCATCATGTACCTGAAACAGATGCATGACCGCTACGGCGGCAACTGGGACCGCGCCCTCTACGCCTATAACTGGGGGCCGGGCAATATGGACGCCTACCTCAAGACCGGCAAGGGCCTGAACGGCCAGCCCATGCCCAGCGAGACGCTGAACTATGTGCCGGGCGTGCGCGGCCGTCTGAGTGGTGGCCAGCAACCTGCCGTGGCCGGGGGCTATGGTGGCGGTGTGCCTACGATTCCGCTGCACCTTCTGGCCCTGCCGGGCGCTGCCGGTGAGGCGGCCAGGGCCGTTTACGCAGCGCAGCAAACACAATCGCAGCGGGACCTGAAAAACGCCCTCGAACAGAACAGGCTGGAGCAGAACAGTCCGCGAGGAGAATTCCTGCGGAATGAAGGAAAGCGTGCTTCGCAATATATGGCGGATTTGCAGGCTGAAGCAAAAGAGGCCCAGGATTCCATCTCCGCGTATGAGGCCTTTGAATCCATTATGGATCGCGGCCTGAAAACTGGTTTTGGACAGGGAGTACTCGACAATGTCGCTCGCGCTCTTGACCGTATGGGAATCGATACGAAGGCACTTAACCTCAATAGCGTGCGTGACATCGATACACTGGGCAATCTTACGACACGAGCTGTCATGTCGGCTCTTGCCGATCAGAAAGGTGTCCAGACGGAAGGAGATGCCCAGCGCGCCATGCAGACGTGGGTCAGCATCAGCAATTCCCCTGGGGCAAACCGCTGGATCAATACTTACCAGAGAAACCTTGCCGAACGCCGCATCCTGCGTGCTGAGTTCATCCAGGAAGCCCTGTGGCGCAGCAACGGAAACATTCAGGAAGCGGAAAGGGCCTGGAAGGAATACTCCCGCAATTTGCCGTCCGTGGTGCCGCCTGTTCCCGGTACTGCTCAGTCTTCAGGGGCTGCAAACGAGGGAGAAACAATTCCCCCCATGCCTTCTGGCGCGTATCCTGTGAATTTCTAAGGGGCGAAGGATGAAGATAGCTCACAATCCCCAAACGGGGGAATATTTCGGCCTGCAAAACGGGCAATGGTTGCCTGTCCGTATCGCCCAAAACGATGCCGGGGACAGGTGGTACCTCGGCGAAAACGGCTGGGAACCGCTGAACACCGGCGGCGCCATGACGCCGGGAGAATCAGAGCCCATAGACGACAGGACGGGTGCGGGATGGAAAGAGCGCTTCGCCATCGGCTCTGCCGCAGACAACAAGGGCAAGCTGGAGCGGGCACGGGCATTCTATGGCGATTCCGTGCGGATGGAGCCGGACGAGCGCATCAGCTTTGTCAATCCTGAAACCGGACGCCGGACATACGTCAATCCGTCCGGCCTCGACTGGGGGGACATTGCCGGTGGCGGGCGTGAGCTGCTTTCCATGCTCGCTTCCGTTCCTGCGGCACTGGCGGGGACTGTTGGCGGCGGCGGGGTGAACCTTGTGACCGGTGCCCTGGCAGGTTCAGCAGGAGGCGCAGCCGCCGGTCAGGCCGTTGACGCGTTCGCGGCCGGCATGGCCCGGGATGCCGCTCGGGAACGGGGGAATGCCATCCCGGAAGCGCAGACGCCCGGAGAAGCTGCGGCCGAATTCGGCACGGAAACCGCGCTGGGCGCTGTGGGCGGTACGGTGCTTGGTGGTATGGGGCGTGCCGCTTCGGCGGCGTTCAACCCCATGAAGCAAAGCGTTGTCCAGGCTTTCCGCAACCTTGATTTCCCCATCCCGTCCGTAGGGTCTGCCACCGGCGGTAAGGGGGGGGCCATTTATGAGAATGCGCTTGGCTCCATGCTGGGCGGGACGCAGAACATGGAACGGGCAGCCGCACGGGCCGCAGGCGGTTTGCAGGACGTGCTGGACAGGGAATCAGCAAGGATGGCCGGTGGTGCGGCCGCAGCCAGTCCCTACGAGCTTGGGCAGGCCGCGAAAGATGCCGCCGCCGCTTCCTTGAAGGACTTCCGCCAGCAGAACGCCCGGTTCTATGACGACTTCACAAATCAATGGGGGAGCGCCCCGGCAAACCTGACCAACGTGAAAGCCGCCATCGACGATATGACCGCCGGTCTTTCCCCGGAGAGTTCCGCGCGGCTCAAATCCCAACTGGCTGCCTTGCTCCAGCACGAGCTGGCGGATGAATCCGCCGGGGGCCTGAACGTGGCCACGGTGAAGGCGGCCCGGACACGCATCGGCGACGCCCTGAACGCCCCCAGCGTCGTTGATACGTCATCCGTGGGGCAGGGGCAGCTCAGGCGGTTGTATGGGGCGCTGGCGGATGACTTCAGGGCGGGCATCACTGATCCTGACGCCCTTCGGGCCTTGTCGGATCATAACGCATGGGAAGCCGCCCAGCACAATGCGCGGGAATTGCTTGACCGTCGTTTGTTCGGAAACCGTGATGCCCAGCAGGTTGGCGGTGCGCTGCTGCGGTCTGACCTGGCCCCGGAGACGGTGGAAGCGCTGCGCAAGACGCTGGCCCCTGCTGACTTTGACGCCATTCGCGGGGGCATCCTGCGGAACGTCGGACGCCCGTTGGCCAGTGAAGGTCTGGCGGAGGGGACGGCCTCAGCCGCGCAAACAAGCAAGATGCTGGGGCGTGGCAGGGGTGCCTTTGCCCGTGAGACGCAGGATGCCCTGTGGGGCAAGGATGTGGACGACATCCGCACGGTTGCCGACGCTCTGGCCGTGAGCGCCCGTAATGCCAATACCAGCAAAACGGCGCAGACCTCGCAGGCTATGGATATGATCCGTGGCCCGCTCAAGCTCGTCCAGGCCGGGGCAACACTCAATCCGACCACGGCGACGCTCGGCGCGGCATCCATCGCAAGCCCGTGGGCCTTGTCCAGACTGACGACGTCCCAGCCTGTCATCAACTGGCTGGCCCGGACGCAAAGCCCCTTGTCCAGAGGCGTATTCAATTATGGTTTTCCCATAACCGGCATCCAGATGGGGGCGAATGTCCCCCTCACGGATAACAACACCTACGGCGGCCTGCTGGGCGAACTGGCCCGCGAAGAAGGGAGGTAGACATGGGCGTCAAGGATTATGACCTGAACCCGGACAACAATACGCAGATCAACGGCATCAACATCGCCGAGGGCTGCCAGCCTTCGGGCATCAACAACGCCGTCCGCCAGCTCATGGCCGACGTGAAGGCCGACAGCGACGCGCAGAACGAGGCGCTGAAAAATTTTTCAGAAACCCCCGCCAGCGCCGAGAACCTCGGCCCGGTCAAGGTTGGCGATGGCCTGTCTATGGGAGAGGATGGCACACTGAGCGCCGACCTTGCGACGGATGCGAAGGCAGGACGTGTCAAGGCCAGCGAGGTAGCGCAGGCAGGGGCCGTACCGCTGGGCGGTGATAGCGGTAAATTTGACGCCAGTTGGTTGCCCCCAGAGGCAGTGACACTGTTTAACAGCCGCCTCGTCATCACCGAATCCAATGCGGCGTGGACGCCACCCGTGACAGGCTGGGTGCGGGTCACTGTTATCGGTGGCGGTGGCGGTGGTGCAGGAGGAGGACGTTCTGATTTTGGGGCTGCTGGCGGCGGTGGCGGCGGTAGCGGGGAAGAAGTTGTTGAATTTAGATACCTTGATACGCAGAAAAGATATTCTGTTGCTATTGGGGCTGGTGGGACTCATGGCGGCCCAGGATCTCCGGGCACTGATGGTGGCAAAACTCAGTTTGCTGATATTTCAGCCGCTGGTGGCGGAGGTGGAAAAGTCGGATCTGGAGGTCTTGGAGGTGGCACTGATCCACTAACGCGTGGATACCCAGGATC
>OOCQ01001348.1_pt1 | contig 15266 bp, 13 predicted proteins | sample 1671121 | NCBI WGS metagenome assembly OOCQ01 (sample SAMN06348124, study PRJEB24527) | human gut metagenome | biome: human gut; feature: ankylosing spondylitis patient; material: feces | host: Homo sapiens | place: China | collected 2015-10 | reverse complement strand
AGCTACAAAGTTACGAAAATATTTCGAGAAAAGCAAAGATAAAGTGTTAACAATAAGAAATATTAGGAGACATTTTGGCTTCTATGGGTTTTCAGACAATCTCCCCACCTCTTTGAACGCAGAAGGATTTAGTCTTTGCCGAGCAACTATTTGTTTTCTTATGATTCTATCAGAACATCCTTTTGTATTGTTTATTACACGCAACCAGATAGAGTCATTCCATGTGAGAGCATCTTACCAACCTTTTTCCATGGATTTTTGAAACCCTCAGATTCATAAAATGTTCCATCTACAGATACATTACTTTAGCCTCCTTATGATGCATTGTGGGGGTTTTTTGTATAGTTTTCCATGCTTTTTGCGTCTATAAGTGATTTTTTTCTGTTTTTTGTTTGGTGATTCGGAAAATAGTTATACCTTTGCAGTGGTTGGAGCCGTACTCTCTTTTTGAGACATGCGACTCTAACCTCCGGGCGGGGCTTCATGCCCCGTTTTACTTTTTAAATACTCTCTTTTCCATGTTTTTGTATCCATAAGTGATTATTTCCAGTTTCTTGCTTGGTGGTTCAGAAAAATATTGTATCTTTGTAGCGTGGAGGGAGCGTTTAATCCCATTCGGGACACATCCTCCATTCCAGAGTGATGGAGGAAATAATCACAGCCCTGTGTATTGACAGGGTAGCTTGCATTCCATCACCCTTTTCTTTTTTGATGTCTTGAGTTTTCATTGGTTTTCAGATGGATGCCTGATATCCAAAAATTGAAGTTGATGGCATCCCCCTAAAAACAAGTTCCTCAAAGTTACCGTTATCTCTCTATCTTGTCTCGTAATAATGCTTCTTTTGTGATAAGTTTGAGTGGAATGGGAGATAGAAACTGTTAAATCACGGAAAAACGGACAAAAAGATGCGTAAATGCCTTGGAAGAACGGACAAATTATTGTCTACTTGCCATGGAAAAGCGGACAAAAATACGCCCGTTTAATATTAGAAAAGGGGACAAGGATATGATTTAACGAAAGATAGACAGATGTTTAGCTGATTTCTTCGAAGCGAATAAGAAAGCTTTGTTGTTGACAGGAGCAAGACAGATAGGAAAAACATATTCTATCCGTCGTTTTGGGCATGAACATTTTGAAAGATTCGTAGAAATCAACTTCATCGAAAATCCAGACTTGGTAAAGGTCTTCAGCAAGGCGAAGAATAGTCAGGACATCTTGTTGCGTCTCTCCACTGTGACCAACCAGGATTTAGTCAAGGGCAGTACCCTTGTGTTCTTTGATGAAGTGCAGGAATGCCCGGAAATCGTAACCACCATCAAATTTCTGGTGGAAGAGGGGAGCTATCGCTATGTTTTAAGCGGTAGCCTATTGGGTGTGGAGATCAAGAATCTCCGTTCAGCTCCAGTGGAATATATGGATGTGAAAGATATGTATCCGCTTGATTTAGAGGAATTTGCTACAGCCGTTGGTATCAACGATAGAATTATAGATGCTTTGAGGAAACATTTTACTGAAGGGACTGCTGTAGATGAATTCATCCATGAAAAGATGATGGAGGTATTCCGCCTTTATCTTATAGTAGGTGGAATACCTGCAGCTGTTGATAAATATCTGGATAGTCCAAGCCAAAGATACTTGGGCATCTTCGCTTTACCACCCTTTGAGCGAGCCATGCGATGCATCAGGTATTATGAAGGGGTGGTACGGTATCAAGCGTAACTATCCCTATATCGGGTGTGGACACTGGATATAGCCATACGAGAAGTTCAGGAAGAACCTCACCTTTCATCAGGCAGACTCGCTATTGCGATCATACCTCAGAAAGCTCTGTGCCCTATTCTGAAAGTACGTTAGAGACACCTTGCTCCTTGCCGTACTAGCCTATCATGTAGGTTCCTACAAGATATTAGGGAATGGAAAGTTTCCCAAGAGCCGACTCTTGAAGAAAATAGAGCAAGGCGAAAGAAACATACGTGGTGAATATCTTGATTTTTGCAGATGGAAAGGAAAATACATTGCTTCCATCAAGAGGCGACGGCAGATGGAACTGCTATTGCTATATTAGTCATCGCCAGATATAAACCAATGCCAATATAGCAAAATTGCGCCTATTTGTAATAAAATTGCAACAAACGTAATAAAAAAACGTAAATATACGGGTGAAAATTCGTGAATCTGGAAAAAAAATCATATTTTTGCATAGCAAAAAATGTAAATAAACAGAAAAATGGCTACAGCTGATCAAATATTATCTCTGATACGAAATCATCTGAACAACGATGATACGCAATTCAGAAAGGTTGCCCTGCAGATTTCCGCTGTGGAGGCAAGGAGTGGTCATGCCATAGTAGCACGGACCATACAAGAATTACTCAACCAAAAGAAAACATCCTTGGGTACGGTACGTTTGGTGTCTAAAAACAAAGATATAGATGACTTGCTGCTGCAAGTAGATACCTATGATGACATGACAAGTCTGGTACTCTGTCAGGAGTTGAAAGAGAAACTGGACAGAGTCATCAAAGAATATCTAAAGAAAGAAACCCTAAGTAAGTACGGATTGGCAAATCGCCGAAAGCTCCTATTGTATGGAGCTTCGGGAACAGGAAAGACGATGACAGCCAGTGCCCTTGCAAAAGAATTCAATTTGCCGTTCTTTGTTGTGCGAACTGAAAAAGTTGTGACCAAGTTCATGGGAGAAACAGGTCAGAAGCTAGGTAGAATCTTTGATTTCATCAACGATGTACCAGCTGTATATCTGTTTGACGAATTTGATGCCATAGGCTCTCAGCGAGGAATGGACAACGAAGTTGGCGAACAACGAAGAATACTCAATACGTTCCTACAACTGTTGGAGCGAGATGATTCTGACAGTTTTATCATAGCTGCCACCAATAGCATAGAATCCATAGATAAAGCCATGTTTAGGCGATTTGATGATGTCATAGAGTATAAATTGCCAGATACAGAACAGCGATTAGCATTGCTGCGTGAATATCTCTATACAGCAAAGGACCTGGATTTCTCATCAGCAGAATCCTTGTTTGATGGCATGAGCCATGCCGAAATCAAGATGGTTTGTTCAGACATATTTAAGGAATCCTTACTTAATGACAGGAAGATAGACCTTCCACTGGTTCAGACCATAGTAAATATGCGTCAGCAGTTAAATCGTCAAACCAGCTAAATAATGGAACTATATGCATAAGAAACATTTCTTTTTAAGCAACAATATAGCCGAAGCCCATGATTTTTCACCTCAGAATCAGGGCTTTGGAGGACATTCCCTACCAACAAGAGATAGGGTTGTGCATGCCCAAATGGTGAAAGGGCAATACGAAACAGCCGTAAATCAAGCCATTGCCCGTTTGTAAGAAAGAGAAAATCAAGGACAGCCTGTGGCTAACGGAATCTATGTCGATTTGAAAATGGACAAAAGTTTCATACCAGATTCTTTGGGCAAACAAGACAGTCCAAAAGGAGCAACCATCATGAAAGTAACTGACAACGGAGAAGAAAATGACGTTGACGTTACTGTATATGTAAAGAAGGACAAGAAGGATTGGCTTAAAAATAAAGTTGACGACTATTCTTGCAAGAACACAGCAAAGGGAAAGCCATGCAATGAAAGGTTGATCGCCCCTATCAATGGTGTAGAAGCAACAGACATTCGCACACTCTACGTGTCAGCGGAAGAATTTGACACAATACCAGAAGAAGGCTCATACATTTACGAATTGTGGATGAGCCATAGCAAAGAAAACAGCCAAGAGCGCATAGAGAACACTTTGCATCAACTGGGCATAGAGAAGATGGCAGAGCCTTTGCTTTTTGATGGTGTTGATGTATGGTTGGTTAAGTCAACCAAGCAACAACTCTGCACCCTGCCACTGTCACTGGGATATATTGAAGGCATTCGCCCCTATCATAAGCCATCCATTCTGACAAGCAATAACACAGAGATAAGAGAATGGAGTGAACTCATCAAAGGAGAAATCACCTACGACCAAGATGCGGATGTGATAGTCGGCATATTGGATTCGGGAGTGAACAATGCACACGAACTATTAAAGCCAGCACTACCAGACGAGCGAATGGATGTAGCCATTGGTGTACTGGAAGCAACGGACAAGACAGACCATGGCACTGGTATGGCAGGATTAGCCCTGCTTGGTGACTTGACAAATATTGCCTACCAACGAGAAACACCAGTAGCTGTGCATCATGCACTGTCGTCGGTTAAAATTTACGAGGCTGGGTATGAAACACCAAAGGAATTTTATGGAGCAGTCATAGAAGAAGCCATCGGCAAAGCTTCGGATATGGGTGCATCCATTCAATGCATGGCCATTACAGACGAAAGCGCCTACAACGGCATAGCCACCTCCAGTTCAGCAGCACTTGATGAAAGCATCTATCATCAGGGGCAATGTGACAGATTGGTTTTGGTTTCTGCAGGAAACATACCGACACCCGATGTAGACCATAACAACTATATAGAATCCTGTAAGGCAAACGCAGTGCAGAGCCCTGCACAGGCTTGGAATGCCCTAACTGTAGGGGCCTATACCGAAAAGACTCTTGTAGGCGATGAGAGTTTCAAGCCATTGGCAGCCCCTGGTGGTGTATCACCATATTCATGTAGCTCATACCCATGGCATGAAAAGCGCAATAAGCCAGAAATTGTGATGGAAGGAGGAAATGTAGCTTATCATGACTTGCTCAGAGAAACCTCATATAGCGACCTGAGTCTTGTAACAACCAGCAATGAGCAAGAAGAGCCATTGGAACCTTTCAATGCGACAAGTGCTGCTACAGGATTGGCGGCAAGGCTTGCCGCACAGATAAAAGTGGAGAATCCGCAACTGTCAATGCTCTCCATCCGAGGCTTGATGGTGCATTCTGCTCGATGGACAGATGAAATGATGCGTATAAATAACGTTGAAGAGCGTATGACACTCTGTGGATACGGCGTTCCAGATGAGAACGCAGCCGTATATAGCAACGAAAAATTCGCCACTTATATTTTTGAGAATCAACTGGAGCCCTATACACAAGGTGACAGTGGCAACATATATGGCAAGATGCACTACTACGACTTGCCATGGCCAAAAGAACTGTTGGAAGATATGGGAGACGAATACGTAAGAATCCGCATCACCTTATCATATTATGTGAAGCCATCCCCTGGCTATGCCGGAAGGACAAGCAAGTACCGCTACCCATCTGCTACATTGCACTTTGACCTAAAGACAGCAACAGAAACAGAAGAAGAGTTTCTGTGTCGTAGGAACAAGCAAGAAGGAGAAAAGACCACCCAAAACGATGCAACCAGATGGAACGTGAAACAGCAAAAGCGAGAAAGAGGCACTGTTCAATCTGACTGGATTGAATGTACAGCAGCAGACTTGGCTGAAATGGATAAGATAGTAGTATTTCCAGGTCCAGGATGGTGGAAAGAAAGGAAACTGGACAATGTGGACAATTCTGTTCCCTATTCTCTCATAGTTTCAATAGAAACCAAAGAGACAGACATATACAACGCTGTAGAAACAGCTATTAGCAATCGTATAGGAGTACCTATTGCACAAGAAGTGTAATATACTCCATAAGACATTGAAGAAGGGCAAAGCTAAACACTCAGCCCTTCTTATTGTTTATACCTATAATAGGTAATAACACCAAAAGCACTTCACTTCATCTACTTTTACACATTATATACTTGGTCATGCCGATGCTTTAACAAATGGCAAACAATAATTTACCCATTTAAATTAAATTATTATGGCAACAATAAAAGTAAAATTCAGAGTATCCTCGGTGCCGGGAAAGGAAGGCACATTGTATTATCATCTCATTCATCAGCGCAGTTTGCGCTGGATCAGTACCGACTATCATGTTTTTCCGGTCGAATGGAACGACAAGAAGTCGGCTATCATTGTTTCTAACCGCAACAACCGACAGGCACATCTGCAGCTCATCCAGTCGCAGATAGATTGGGAGATGAAGCAGATGCTGCGTGTCATCCGTGATAAGGATGCAGAGGGCATCCCTTATACCATTGACGACATAGCCAGGGAGATACAGCAGTTGCCACAGAGCCGGAGCGTTTTTGCTTTCTTCCGCCAGCAGATAGCCAAGAAGGAGCAGATGCAGTGCATTGGCACCAAGAGCAACTATATCAGTGCGGCCAACCGATTCATGGAGTTTCGTGGCAATGAAGATCTTGCCTTTTCCCAAATGACAAGCGAGATGATGGAAATGTATCAGGCTTGGCTATGGAACAGAGGAGTCGGAAAAAATACCGTAGCGTTCTATTTGCGAACCCTCCGTACTCTCTACAACAAGGCGGTGGAAGCAGGGCAAGCTCCACCCAACGACATCTTTGCTCATGTGCAGACAAGCAACGTGCGAACTGCCAAGCGAACCATTACTGTCAAGGAAATTCGAAAGATAGGAAACCTGAAGTTACCATCAGGTTCCTCCCTTGACAAGGCGCGAGACTTGTTTTTGATCAGTTTCTATCTGCGTGGTATGGCATTCGTGGATATGGCGTTCCTGAAGAAGACTGACTTAAAATGTAGCATGATAAACTACAGCCGTCGCAAGATCCACCAAATCCTCAACATAGAGTGGATGAAACCGATGCAAGCCATCATCGATAAGTATGCCGAACAGACCAAAGAGTCTCCTTATCTGCTACCCATTTTGACAGGCAAGGAATCCTCTCCATACACCGCATACCGCAAGATGGAGCACAACACCAACTACAATCTGAAGAGAATTGGTGAGATGGTAGGCTTGAAGATACCGCTGACCACCTACGTGGCACGCCACACATGGGCAAGCGTAGCTTTGCACATGAATATCCCGATAGCTACCATCAGTGAGGGCATGGAACACAACTCATACAAGACCACACAGATTTACCTGTAGTCAATAGACGTAGCAATCACCAATGAAGCCAACAAGAAAATCATCCAACAGGTGATTACTGCCCATTTTTAGAGGAAAAAGTGGTGAAAACGCTAATAAATATTATAAAAATCGTGTTTATTACAGAATTTCGACATTATTACAAAATATATGCGTAACTTTGCACACGTTATTTAAAAGAATTCATACAATGGACAGACCAATTAACAGAATCAAGGTGATGCTCGCAGAGAAGCGAAAATCCAACAAATGGTTGTCAGAAGCACTTGGCGTAGCTCCAACGACAGTATCAAAGTGGTGTACGAATAATGCCCAACCTCCTATGGAGACATTCATGAAGATAGCAAAACTTCTGGAAGTGGACATCAATGAACTACTCCGCTTTGACGAATTGGAGATACCTCAAAATAAAGATTAACATAATAAAGAAATACATTATGCAGTTAAATGAACTTCATATACAGAATTTCCGCTGTTTCACCGACTACCGTATCACTTTCGCCTCAGGGCTGACAGTACTGTTCGGTAAAAACGGCACAGGAAAGACAACGCTGATACATGCCATCCACAAGGCACTCAGTTTTGCATTTAAACGCGACAAAGAAGAAAAAGCGCTCAATTTGGGTGCAGGTTTTCCTGATTTGAAGCCACGTGATTATAGCAAGACGGAAGATTTGACAAGAGACCCAAAGACTGGGCTGCCATTTTCTTTTGTCAACATACATGCGTGTGCCACATTCGAAGGTATTCCCCTTGATTGGGACATGTATGCCTCCACCTCCACCTTTAAGGTGCAGCCAAGTAAGTTTGGAGAAGCATCCATGCGTTTGAAGAATCGCATCAAAGAAACTGACCAGCTACCTATGTTTGCTTATTTCTCTGATGGTTTTCCTCATGTAACCAAAGAGACTAAGCTCAGTGAAAAAGAGATGAGTCTAAGAAATCTCGGTTATCTCGGCTGGGATGAAGAGACTGCCTATTCCGACATTTGGATAAATCGACTCACAAAGATTTGGACACTTTGGGACAGAGCAAATCGTACAATAGACGGAGAGAAAAAAGCATTAGCGAATTGTGAGACTTTTAAGGCTCAGGGTATTGTAAATGAAGAAGAATACAATGAGGATATAAAACTCCACAAGTCACGTCTCGAATATGCCGAACGGGAGAAATCCCGCTACGATGACGAGGTTCAGGCTATCCGCAATTGCCTGATAAAATTCTCGCAGGGCGACAAGAATATCGAAGTGACAGATTTCTTTGTCAGTGTATATGAAGAAAGCGGTCTTTGCCTACAGACACGTGACGGAAGCAATCCATCGTTTATCAAGCTTCCTGCAGGTTACAAGCGTCTGTTCTTCATGGTACTCGATATAGCATATCGTTCATTACTTCTGAGCAACGGAAGTACAACAGACCTTGCCGGTATTGTGGTGATTGACGAGATAGACCTCCACTTACATCCCGAGTTGGAGCAGTCCGTTCTTGCACGATTCCGTAAGACATTCCCGAGAGTACAGTTTATCATCAGTACCCATTCACCATTGGTTCTGTCTGGAGTAGAGAACAAACCAGAGAACATCGTGTATAGCATGCAGGTAGATGATGGTATGCGAACCCTCAGCGTTCACCGCACATACGGAATCGACGCCAACAGTCTTATGGCAGAAAACATGGGAGCAGCCAACCGCACATCAGCGGTGATGGAACAAATACGAGCTATTGAGGACTGTGTTTCAGGAAAAGATCTCAAGAAAGCCAAGGCATTGCTTTCAGAACTTGAAAAGGAAACAGAACCGACACAACCAGAACTTGTTCGTCTCCGTGCCATTATCAAACGCTTAGAAATCATAGGAAGATGAGACTTGTAAGAAAAGATTATTCGACAGAAGTTGTTCGCCGCCACAAAGCAGAGCTGCAAGCTCAGCAGTTAGACGAACAGAATCTTCTCAACCCGAACGTACATCCTGGACTAACAGGACGCAAACTTTGGAGGATGGTGCGAGACATCCAGGTGATTCCCCACTTATGGGACTTAAAGCACCAGATGTACGATGAGCAAGGCGGAATCTGTTGCTATTGCGGATTGCGCATATTCGAAGATTCGGAAGGCAGAAAACAATCTGTGGAGCATGTCGTTCCCAAGGGCGATCATCGTGAATTAGTGGGTGAATACAAGAACCTCTTGCTTACTTGTAGCATTACCGATGATGATGCCAACCTCATGGGAGTTGCTGCAAACAATCCGACACTTAGGCATTGTGATGACAGCAAGGCAGACAAGCCTTTACATTATACGCCATTAATGCCCGAGTGCGAAACTGTATTCCAATATGATGTAGTGGGAGGAGTGCAAGCAACAGACAGCCAAGCACAATCTGACATAGAAACATTGCGTTTGGATTGTGACTTGCTGAAAGAACGCCGCAAGGCAGCCCTTAGCATCTTGTTTGACGAAGACGGCAACTTCATATCTTCTGAAGAACTACGAAAGATTTCCACAAACATCATGTCTCGTGATGAAGACAACAGATTGCCTGAATTCTGTTTTGTCATCAAGAGTGTAGCCGATTCTGTTTTGTCAGAGAATACTATAGCTATAATTTGAAAAGCAGACAATACACATTCCATAGAGAGAGTCTTCTGATTAGATCTAAAAGTGAAGACTAATCAGAAAACTCTCTTTTTTATATGTAACTGGTATATTCTTATTACATCAAAGCTGCGCAATGTTTCTTCTGATCCACAGTTTGAAGAATGGGTCGTTGAAAGATATTGTATCTCCATCCACATCTATGAAATCTTTAGCAATCAATGCCTTCTTGACACTCTGCACATTGGCTGAGTTTTCCAGGCGATACTCATTCAGTACCTCCCTACGGGAAAATCCGGTATTGATGCCATTTGCCACCGCTATGAGGAAATTCTTCTGGTAAACCGTTATGTTTTCCATATCACGCTGATAGAACAGGCGATTTTGGTCCAAAAGTTCATCGATAGCTTGATCTATCATCTGATCTGTAACTTCAGGACTAGCCTTATACCAGGTGAGCCAGGCCAGATGTTGGGCGAGCAAAGACAGGCTTCCCGAGACCTGGCAAATCTTAAGAGCCTGTTTCTCTTCTATATGCTTCCCTGTATTCTTGAACTTCTCGCAGATGAAAGGAATCCACTCTGTTTCCGGTATCTTGTCGAGAAACATGATGTCGCCAAACTTATAGAATGGACATTCTGTGGTGTGGAACAGCTTAGTCATCAGATGCTTCTTGCTTCCAAACATACAGTAAGTAGCCAACTTCTGGTGCTGCCATACTGTTCTCAGTTTCTTTTGGAAGGTAAGTGAGTCCTTGAAGTCTGCTATCTGCTGAAACTCATCAAAGCACACTACTACTTTTATGCCTTTCTTCTCTGCATTTTTTTCTGGTAGTTGCAAGATTTCCCTTTCAGGGTTATCCTTGGGATCCCAGGCAAAAGACAGAGAAAAGTCGTTCATGGGATCAGTACCGAAGGAGAACTTTGGCGTAATGTTGGAAAGAAAGGTTTTTGTCATCTGAACCCATTTGTCCCATCTGGAAGATGTCTGACGGATGGTTTCCGTTGCCAGCATCTTGCAAAACTCATAGTCGGACTTGCATGAGAATACATCAACAAAGATGAACTTTATATTTTTCCGCTTTGACTGGCTTATCACTTTCTTGTCAAGCGAAGTCTTTCCCCATCTTCTAGGAGAGATGATGATAGTATTGATGCCTTGTGTAAGATTGGCTTCCAAACGCTTAGCATCGTTTATGCGGTCGGTGAAATATTCATCTTCCACAGCTCTACCGAATTCAAATGGATTTTCTATTATAATCGTTTCTTTTTTCGTTATTATTAAATGCAAAGATAGTAATAATCTTCTTAGTGAGAAACATTTTAGTAAGAACTTTATTACTAATTAATATTTTAGTTGTGATATTGGTATCATTCCTGATTCTAAAAAGTGAAGCGTACCTTGGGGATGGATATTGATTGTTTTTTTATGTTGCAAGTCCTTTTTAGCTAGAAGGACTTGCAACATAGTTGTCTGCCCCCATTTGGTCAGTCGCCCTCTTTCATATCTTCCGTATTATTACTATCACTATTATGGAAAGATTCATTCAGTATTTTGCACATATCATCAAGGTGCTTTTCTGCCAGATTTTCCTTCCATTTTGTATGATCATCCTCAGCCATTCTGAACATCTTCAGCATCTTGATACTTTGCAGTGACTTGTTATCTATCTGTTCCTGGATACGTGCAAACTTCACCCTTACATTATCATTGCTCTGTTGGGAATTGAAGCTTTGGGAGATCATGGCCAGGTTGCCAAAGCCATTGGTGATGTCTTCATTCCAGGTGTCGTTATAGGACTCATCCTGTGGATGAAGGTGTTCAATGGAGCGGTTTGTTCGGAAAACATAAGTTTCTACAACGCGTTGGTCTTCCTTGTTGAACATGTCTTTTCTTCTTTCCCAAAGATAGTAGTCAAGTCGCCAGAACCAATATCTGCTGATATTCGGATACCTGAGTTCCTTGAGATCCGAAGGATGATAGCCTTTTTGGATGCGGTATGCATTATCCGTTTCCTTCAGTTTTGCAATGATTTCCTGCGATGTGATTTTCCAGTCATCTGTCAGGTCGTGGAGATATTGCATATAGGGTTTCAGCCAGATATGGAACTCCGTTGACACGGTTAGCATGGACATATACTGGCGCATTTGCTCGCGGTATTCTCTTTTTGCTGTGTCTGTATCCCTGAAGTTGATGGAGAATCTGCTCTGTCCGTTTGATATATCCTTTCTTATCACGTAATAGTCTAGTAAAAGACGGTAAAACAGCAGGTTGTGATAGAATCTCTTCATGTCTTTAATTCGATGTCCCTTAAATGTGTTCAACAGTTTATCCTTCTGATAGAAGCTTTCTCTGCCATCACAGTGTTCTGTAAGATCCAGGACTAGCAGAAGGAATTCAGGGAAAGTGATAATGCTATCCTCTTTTTCCGTGAGGTTGATGGCATTCGTCTTTTCCTTCTTCTTTACTGGGATGATGTCGATGGTAGGAGCATCCTTCTGGGTATCATTTGCAATTTGGATACCATTGATGACGGATTCAAATTTGTTGCAGCGGCAATTTGACAATGCTTGGCGATACTTATTGGCATACTCCTCATCACTTGTTGTGTCCGTTCTGTTGTAGATAGGTCGTTCCATTTGGGCTACCCAATTCCAGATCTTGACAAACTCATCTGCCTCTTCCTGATTCTTCAGCAGCGTGACTTTCAGGATTTCGTGTTGCTCCAATCCCTTTCCTGTAGAGTTTAATCCCTCAAAATACCTGTTCAGTGAGGTGGCATCATTGAGATAGTGGTCAGGAAGTTCGGATATGAAGAAGGTGAGATGGTTATAGATGTTATGGGCAAACTTGCTGATTTGATCCGGGTCGCCATCAAATTCACTTTTCAGAAAATCCTGAATGCCTTGAATGGCATCCTTCATGCACGTATTTTCATAGGTGGCATGTGGGCGGTCATGGGCCAGTGCTTCCAGATATTTTTCATCTTCAGTTCTGGCAGAGAGTATCAGGCGTTTGCCATCAAGCAGAAAGTTGCTCCACTCGGGAATATCCTTGAACACAATGGCCATCAATATCATGATGGTGAATCTCTGCTGGCCATCTATCAGGTCTATATGTCCATCACGCTGAATGGTTGTCAGCATTCCCAAGTAGTAGGGATTATGCTTTTCCTTGAATTGGTCAGACTCAAAGTGCTCCTTTAAGTCACGGAGTAGTTTGGTCACCTCCTTGGGTGTCCATGCAAACAGCCGCTGGTACAAAGGTATACAGAAGCGCTCTGAAGTTATATCTTTTAGGGTTACCCCATTTTCATTATTCATATTCGTCATTTTTTAATTGTTCAATATATTTGTCAGTGAATTTTGCAAGACGGAAATCCTCTTCATCCGTGATGACGGTAGAATCCTGCAAATCCTTGAATATCTTGCAGAGAGAATAGTAAAATCTTACTTTAATGTCGTTTCCTTCGAGATTACGTCCACTCATTCTGATATGGGGAAGCGTTTCTGCCAGGAAGAATGATGGTGAAGAGGCTTGGTCTATCATCATGACCAGCTCTTGATCCATCACATACTGGTTGATTTTATATTGTAGTGCCTTGCTTTCATATCTGTGTCCGGCAATTACACTTGCAATGCAGAACAGAGCCTCTGACAGGTATTGTTTGCCGAATTTTGAAAAATACGCAAATAGGATGGTTTCCATGACGCTTTCATATTTCCAGTGAGATTCTGCGAGTAGGTGTTCTCTCATGACACGAACCTGTGGAGTTCTGACAAACTGCTTGTACAGATTGATGAATCTATCTGTAAAGTTAAAGAAGTGTGCACCTCCCTGAATTTTCTCGTAGAAGTAGAAACGTTCTCCGAGGGGAGGAATGCCTGGAATCAGGGGTGCTGCGGAATACTCATCCTTTATCGGGCGTTGACTTTTAGAAAAGTCGCAGGAATGTTTACGCATCCATTTGCGCATCCGATAGAGATGAAGGCCTAATGTCTTGTTGAGGAGTGACTCGTTGTCCTGGTCATACTCCTGGGAGACTGCATTCCATCTGCGGGCCAAATGTTCTGCCTGCTGGTCATTTGAGATGAGGAAGCGCAAGTGATGGGCTTTAAGGATATCGTAGTCGGACAGTCTGACTCCCCGGGAGTTCTGGTTGGAGAAGAAGGTATATGCCAGATCCAGGTTTTGGGAATTTAGGATTAATACAGAGAAGGACAAGTGAGTAAGTATTTTCTTCAGCAGCAGGCTGTTGGCCGTTGGTTCGTATTTTACTAAACCTCTTATTACATACTTGGCATTGGCTATATTTTCACAGGCTTCCTTTGATTCAAAGCGCTGAGCCAATAGTGGCATATTTCCCTCATAGCCTAAGGCTCTAAGGCAAAGGGTGAGGGTTACCAGGCGCTGTTGCCCGTCTATGATATGATAACCGTTTTCCATATTCTGCAGGATGATGGAACCAAGATGATAGTCCTGGTCTGCCGGCATTTCCATCAGGTTGTTCCAAAGTGCTGTAATGTTCTTCTCCTCCCAGCAATAGATGCGTTGGTAGTCTGGAATCACAAGTTTCAGGTCAAAGACCTCTTTCATGGAAAGGGTCTTCAAGCATACTTCGCTACTGATATCTAGCTTTTTGAATTCTTCCTCTTTCTGATGATATGGCTTGTCTAGATTCACTGGTTTGAATATCTTGGTACATTCGGCCAGTACTGGGTCGAATATTTGGGAGATTTCTATCAGGATATTTTCAAGTTGCTCGTAGGTGCAGACTTCCTCCTGGTAGACAGCAAAGTCTCTCAATCCATCATTTTCCCATGTCAACGAAGGGATATCATGGATATGCTCTCTGAGGTATCTGGAGATTTTGCCATACCGGTAGCCGTCACTTTCGCTTGGTGGCTCTATATGGAACTCCCAATGCCCGTTCAAGTATTCATAGTGAATTCTCTCTAAGCTAGGAAATGCCGTTTGTACCTGGATATACCTATTGTACTTACGTGTTTTTTCAGAATTACATGTGTAGCTGAAGAATACTTGCCTTCCTTTAAGTTTTCTGTCAACGATTTTCTTAACTTCCTCGTTTACCTCTGTAAATATTTCTAGTACCATATTGAATTGATTTTTTATATCTCCAATGCCTTGGCTGTAGAGGCTTCTGAATCTGCCAGAGCATGGTGATGGCTTGAAAAGTTGTATTCTCCTTCTACGAAGTCCGTTTCTCTAAGAACATCTTCCTGGCTTTTGTATATGATTACAGGAATCCATACAGGTTTGCCTTTTTGATTCGGAGGCATACGTCTTTTACTTTTAAAAACGATCTTGATGCAAAGTTATTGTTTAGATAGGTCTATTTCTTTTGTACAATATTTGCAGCAATGTTTACATATTTAGCGTTTTCACTTGGCTGTTATGTCTGGTTTAAGTTGAGTTTATGCCGAAATTCTACACGCTATCGTTGGGTTTTGGAGTTTCTTGAAATCTGCAGTAAAGGACAATCCTTTATTTCTCCTGACATGCTCTCATGTTTTGAAACTGTGAGAGTATGTCAAGATGGTTGTCAGCTGGGCTATCGGTATTTGATTCAGTTGTATGTTTCCAAATATCCTCTTGCCCCGTATAGTGGTACATTGGTAATATCGTCCTGTTCCCGATAGTCGCTCATTGAAAAGCGTAGGCCTTTCATGCCGGGATATTTGGCTATAGTCGCTTTCAAAGACTTTGACTGAAGAT
>OOCQ01001339.1_pt1 | contig 15406 bp, 13 predicted proteins | sample 1671121 | NCBI WGS metagenome assembly OOCQ01 (sample SAMN06348124, study PRJEB24527) | human gut metagenome | biome: human gut; feature: ankylosing spondylitis patient; material: feces | host: Homo sapiens | place: China | collected 2015-10 | reverse complement strand
ATGAAATAAATAGGTTTTAAATTTGCAATTCTAATCTTTGCAAATTTTGCATTACTCTCGTTTTGCACTATCTTTGCACACGAATAATAAAAGAACGAAATGAAAATATATTTTTCACACAAAGAAGAGTTATGGAACTCTTGGTCACACTTCGGTGGCGTTGTACTTGGTATCGGAGTAGGTATTGCATTCCTTATATTCTGTATAGGACATAAGAACGCCTGGGCAACATTAGGTGTGTCGCTATACCTGTTTGGTATGCTGTGCTCATATATTGCCTCTACGGTGTATCATGCTCTCAGCGCACGAAGTGTTTGGAAGGAGAAACTACGCAAATGGGATCACGCCGCTATATACTGGCATATCGCAGGAAGCTATTCCCCACTGACACTTGTCGCTCTAAGACAAGACGGTGCATGGGGATGGGGACTGTTCATATTTATCTGGACATGCGCCATAGTGGGGACAATAATGAGTTTCAGAAAGCTGAAAGACCATAGCAATTTGGAGACTTCCTGTTTCGTTGCTATGGGACTAAGTATTCTTGTTGCCTTTAAGCCTCTGCTAAACAGCGTGAGCGCAGCAGCAGTAATATGGATCATCGCTGAAGGAGTAAGCTATATCACAGGAGCTGTTTTCTATAGCATAAACAAGAAGAAATACATGCACAGCGTGTTCCACTTCTTTGTCCTTGCCGGCAGCATCTGTCATATCATTGCTGTCTGGGACATGCTGATGGAATATCTTTAACCCAAACACCAGTCTTTATGGTTGGATTAACAAGCAACACGTTATCGGAACTCACATCCGTTAGACAACGCTAATACAAACATAATAATAGGTGGTCTGCAAGAACATTTGCCGACCACCTATTATTATATATAACATACTCCATTTCGCATGTCTTTGACATGCAGTCAGCTGACGAGTTAATTAACATACTGCCAACTGACGAGCAGACAAGGAGATTGCATTACTTGTTCAATCTCCAAGTAGCACCATCTTTTGTATCATTTATCTCAAAGCCAGCTTCCTTGAGGGCATCACGAATTTGATCGCTTGTTGCCCAATCCTTGGCTGCCTTTGCCTTGGAACGAAGATCCAACACCATATCCATAACTCTTCCGAATGCTTCCTCGCGAGCATCACTTGAATCACTGCGCTCATCCTTCAATCCAAGGATATCGAAAGCAAAGGTACGCATGGTGTCAGACAGTTCTTTCAGACAGTCTGCACAGATTGTTGCCTTATGGTCGATGAGCTTGTTTACAACAGAGCAAGCCTCAAAGAGATAGCTTATAACCTGCGGAGTGGCAAAGTCATCATTCATCGCATCATAACACTTCTGACGCAGTTCCTTAACGACCTTCTCTGTCTCGGCATCACACTTGTCACTTACCGGCACATGCTCAAGGTCTGAGATTCCGTTCATCAGCTTTTCCATTCCCTTCTCACTTGCCTTCAGTGCTTCATTAGAGAAGTCAACAGTGCCACGGTAATGAGCTGAAAGGATGAAGAAGCGAATTGTCATCGGAGAGTATGCCTGTTCCAGGAGCTTATGCTTACCTGTAAAGAACTCTTCGAGTGTGATGAAATTACCAAGGCTCTTACCCATCTTCTGTCCGTTGATGGTAAGCATATTGTTGTGCATCCAGTATTTCACCATCTGGTCACCCTGACTTGCTACAGCCTGGGCTATCTCACATTCATGATGAGGGAACACAAGATCCATGCCTCCTCCGTGGATATCGAAATGGTTGCCAAGGTATTTGCGTCCCATAGCAGTACACTCACAGTGCCAGCCTGGGAATCCATCACTCCACGGACTTGGCCAACGCATGATATGCTCCGGGGATGCTTTCTTCCACAAAGCGAAGTCCACCTGATTGCGCTTCTCTCCTACTCCGTCAAGCTGACGGCTCTCGTTGATGACATCATCGAGATTACGATGAGAGAGGATACCATAATGGTGTACCTTATTATATTTCTCTATATCGAAATACACACTGCCATTACTCTCGTAAGCGAAGCCATTGTCCATTATCTGCTTCACGAGTTCTTCCTGCTCGATGATATGTCCTGAGGCATGTGGTTCTATGCTTGGCGGAAGCACGTTGAGAGCTTTCATTGCATCGTGATAGCGATTGGTATAATACTGTGCTATCTCCATTGGCTCAAGCTGCTCAAGACGAGCTTTCTTCTCTATCTTGTCGTCACCTTCATCTGCATCATGCTCAAGATGACCTACATCGGTGATGTTTCTTACATAGCGCACCTTATATCCGAGATGCTTAAGATAACGGAATACGAGGTCGAATGTTATTGCTGGACGCGCGTGTCCCAAGTGTGGATCACCATAAACGGTTGGTCCGCAGACATACATTCCCACGTTTGGGGCATGAAGCGGAACAAACGGTTCTTTTCTCCTTGTCAGAGTATTGTAAATGATTAGTCTCTGTTCCATTGTTTTGTTATATTTGTTTTGTTGTTTCCTTTTACCTATTAAGCCCCGGCATTTCTGTATTACGCATATATATCTTATACATACGATTCTTTCATCAATACCGAAATGCCGGAGCTTCCTCCTTCCTTAAGAATAATACTTTTTCCTATTTGAAGGTATCGAAGCCTTCACCGAATATACCCTGGCAGTTGGTCTGCGACACAAGTGCATCGGGGTCTATCTTCTTTATACACCGGAAGATATCCTGTGACTCATAGCGCCGTGCCATGACGATAAGGATATCCACTTCTTTCTGTGAATACCAACCCTTGCCTTCTACTAAAGTGACACCGCGATGAACGCTCTTGTTTATAACATCGGCAATCTCCTTATAGTGCTTTGAGATAATGATAAACTGCACCGTCTGGCGTGCTCCGTTGACTATATAGTCGCACATGTAACTTGCCACGAGCGTAAACACCGCACCATATACTATAAGCTCCACACTATGGAAGAGCAGATATGAAGAGGTGATGATGGTGAAGTCGATAAACTGCATTGCCCTACCGAAACTCATGCGGAAATACTTGTTGAGTATTGCTATAAGGATGTCGGTTCCTCCCGTTGAACCGTTATGCGAATATATGACACCAAGACCAATACCACCCATAAGACCTCCGATAAGGACGTGCATAAACTTGTCTTCTCCTGCCGTAATGACAGGATGGGCTGCAAAGAAAGGTTGCAAGACCGCAACTACAACAGCAAGCATCGTAACGCCAATGAATGTTCGATAGATGAACTTACGCGACAATGTCTTTATGGCAATACCAAGCATCAGGAAGTTGAGAAGCCAGATTGAATAGCCTGGAGGGAAACCCGTGGCATAGAAAATGAGTGCCGAGAGACCCGACACACCCCCCATAACGACTTTCTCTGGCAGGATGAAAGCCGTATAACCGACAGCATAACAAAGGACGCCAATGAACAGCATGAAAATATCCTTCATCTGCTGGTGATCCACCTTTAACTTCGATAATGAAAAGCTCTTGTTCATCACAGTACGTTTTTTCGTTTAATTACATTTTAATAAGACTACAATAATGAGAACAAATCGTGCAAAAACACAATCCACTCTCATTCGCCTTTGCAAAGATATACTAAATTCAGACACTCGCCAAATTTAATCAAAGAAATAATGATTACCTTTGTAAAACTACCGAGAAGTGGAGCATTAAGGCATACTAAAACCAATGTTTTTACTACCGGAATTATCAAAACAAAAGAAAATGGAACTGCAAGAAGAAAGAACTTATATAGCCATCGACCTGAAATCGTTTTACGCCTCTGTGGAATGTGCAGAACGCGGACTCGACCCTTTGACCACTAATCTGGTGGTTGCTGATACGAGCCGTACGGAGAAGACTATCTGCCTTGCAGTATCGCCATCGCTCAAATCATACGGAATAGGCGGACGGGCAAGGCTTTTTGAAGTCGTACAACGCATCAGACAAATAAACAACGAGCGCAGACAACAGTGTGGAGGCAAATTCTCTGGCAAGTCATACCACAATCCCGACCTGAAGAAACACTCCGACTGGGAACTTGACTTCATTGCCGCCAAACCGAGAATGGCAAGATATATAGAGGTGAGTGCACAGATTTATGGTATATACCTTAAATATATAGCTGCCGAGGACATTCATGTATATTCAATCGACGAGGTATTCATGGATGTCACTCCCTATCTGAAACATTTGGGAATGACACCTCATGAACTTGCCATGACGATTATCCACGACGTGCTCCATACCACAGGCATCACGGCAACTGCCGGCATCGGCACCAACATGTATCTCTGCAAAGTGGCAATGGATATAGTGGCGAAACATATACCTGCCGACAAGGACGGAGTGAGGATTGCGGAACTCAACGAGATGTCGTATCGCAAGAGGCTATGGAGCCACCAACCGCTTACAGACTTCTGGCGTGTGGGCAGAGGGATTGCAAAGCGTCTTGAGGAGCATGGACTATATACTATGGGAGACATTGCCCTGCAATCTGAAAGGAACGAAGAACTGCTATACAAACTCTTCGGAGTGAATGCAGAACTGCTTATTGACCATGCCTGGGGATGGGAGCCATGCACAATGGAAGCCATAAAGACATACAAGCCTACAGCTAAATCACTGAGCCAAGGACAGGTGTTGCAATGTCCATACAACTACAAGAAAGCTCTTGTAGTAATGAAGGAAATGGCTGAGGCTCTGGCTCTCGACCTTGTGGACAAACGCCTCACAACAAACCAAATAGCCATCTATATAGGATATGACGCTGAAAGCCTTACATCATACGAAGCGAGGTTTACACCTATAAGGGATTGCGCAATGAACTATTATGGAAAGATAGTGCCCAAGCCAGCCAAAGGCATGATGCACCTGCAACGCTACACTTCATCTGCAAGGATCATCACCAAGGCTGTAACGACAATCTTTGAAGACAACGTAGACCCAGACCTGCTGATAAGAAGAATAAACATCACAGCCGCTAACATCATCCCCGAAGATGCTTCTTGCAACAGCTGCATACCACAACAACTTGACCTGTTTACCGATTACGATGCTCTGCAAAGGAAGACTGAAGAGGAAGACAGACAGCTTGCCAAGGAACGGCGTATGCAGGAGGCTGTGCTGAAAATAAAGAAGTCTTTCGGAAAGAACACTATCCTGAAGGCTCTCGACTTTGAGGAAGGCGCTACCGCAAGGGAGAGAAACCAACAGATTGGCGGACACCACGAATAATGAATAATATAGAATATAGAGTTTAAAGGATATCATCATGAATTACGAATCTATCTTGCATCATCCCCACCACGTATCAAAGAAGCATCCACAAATGTCGATACTTAACAGGGCTGCACAGTTTGCTCCGTTCTCCGCTCTTACCGGTTACGAAGAGGCTATAAAGAGAACTGCGGAGAAGTTCAAATAGCAATATAGGTATGTGGTCTTTCACGACACATACCTATATTACTATTATCCCCAATCAGTCATTAGGTCGTTTGAGGATCATTCTATTAATCCATCATGCCAAACTAAGACGACGCTGCTGGCGCAACTTCTTTAATTTCTGCTGACGTTGGAATCCTCTCAGCACACGCATGCCGACAATAGGCCACGAAGGAATATGCTTTATCTGATGACGCACCATCGGAATATCCCAGAGCAACATCAACACGGCAAAGAACAAGCCGGCAATGAGAGTCCAGCCAAACAGAATCTTTATGCTTTGTGCCATAAAGCCTTCTACCATTCCATCCATCAGCTGCGGGAAATCAACGCTACGGGCACTCACCCTCACACTGTCTATATAGCCTGAACAACGGGAAAAGCCGTCGGCAACATAATATTTCATCCCTCTGCCATGAAGGGCAGCACCAACAAGTCCGCCGACAAACATATGCAAGACATTGAATACCGACAATGCCTGGAAGAAATGCTCAAACGACATTATAGCATGCAGACACCACATGAAGGCTATACACAGTATTGCATAGCCGAAGCCACGCCATATCAACGGCAACCGCAGCTGCTCTATATTTATGTTTGAATCAACAAGTACATAGAAACCACCTGCATAAATGGCAAAAGCGAACAGTCCTACGGCAATGAGCTTGTATACATTCCAACGCATCAGCTTCAGCCAACCTAAAGAGAAGAGGCAACCTGCCCATATACCCAACAACGACCACTGATTGAGAGCCTCGTATGTATGGTCGGCATAATGCATAACCTCCTCGTAATATATCATTTCCAACACATGTTCACACGAGAACAACGCCTCCACTACACCTATAAGCAGGATTACGGGCACCACATTGTGATAGTTCCACATTGCCGGTTCGAAATACGGATGCGGATGACTGAACATACGCTGCAGACAAACAGCAAAGGTAATAAACACAGTTCCTGTAACGAGGCGGAACTGGGAAGAATGCCACCAGTCAAGCCAATCGCCATAGTTCAGGAGCCATGCCACCTGCAGCAAGAAACCACACCAGAGCAAAGCTCCGAACCAGTCGAGTCCTTTGAGCGGCACAATCTGAGGCATGGCATGAAACGGACGTGTAAGCACAGCCTGCACAAGAAGTACGAACAACATCAGTCCGATAACGAACCAGTGCATATAGGTCCAGTGCATATCAAAAGCAAACCATGCAGCCAGATATCCCGTAAATTCTATAGACGTCAACAGCACTATATGCAGCAGAGGGAAGAAAACCCCGAAGTCACGCTTCGGAGTCATCCATAGTTGTATGTTAGACATACACTCGAAGGTGCCCTGTATCTTTGCCATTCCACATACCACACACAACACCCACAGCAGTGGCAAGGGTAAACGGAACGTGGCAAGCAGGTTGCACACGACAATAACAGCTGCCGCCACCATAAGGAGAAGCTTGTTTGAGAATCGGAACTTCATACGGAAGAGCACTGGAAAATATAGTGCCATTCCTATCAGAGTGGAGTAAAGACACATCTGCACATCCTCACGCATTATTCCCCACTCACCGACAACATTGTTCATTGCACCAAGATACATCCCATTGGAGAACTGGAAGCAGAATGCAAGCACGACATATATCCATGGTCTTATCCATTTGGGGACAAAATCATGATACATGGGCATACTGAAAGCCATTGGCGGTCCGCCGGCATGCCCTTTCTTGTTTTCAGAGTTATCCATCTTATCTGTTGTAAACCTATAAGAACAAATACTACTTCTTTACCGTACACTCCACATTCATTCCTGCACGGAGAGAGGAAAGTTTTTTTCTGTCTCCGCCAAGATGTATGCGCACCGGTATACGCTGCTCTACCTTAACGAAGTTTCCTGTAGCATTATCCTGTGGTATCATAGAGAACGCCGAACCGGTGGCATCACTGATACGTTCCACAGTTCCTTCATACTCCACTCCCGGCACGGCATCAACAACTATTTTCACCTTATCGCCCAACTTTATTCCCGGCAACTGGGTTTCCCGATAGTTGGCCACGACCCATAGCTCTGAGTCGTCTACTATATCCACAAGTGCCTGTCCCGGTTGCACAAGCTGTCCTTCATGGATATTCTTCTTGCCCACCACTCCATCGGCGGTAGCCACAACGACTGTGTATGAGAGATTCAGCCTTGCAAGCTTCACCTTTGCCTTGGCAACTTCCACTGCTGCATTATTCTGCGACAGACGATGTCCCTGCTCTTGTGCAGCCTTGACAAGGGAGCCCTTGCTGCGCACAGCCTGCTCATAGCGAGCCTTTGCCGCAAGATAAGCTGTGTGAATCTGGTCATATTGCTGACGTGTCACGGCATCGTTCTTCAGCAACTGGGCATAGCGCTGGTCATCCGTGCGGGCATTGTCAAGATGCACACGTGCCTCTTCTATGCCGGCATCAGACACTGTCATGTTCTGCTGCGTTACATTTATGCCAGATGTCGTGGCTTCCCCTCCGGCAAGTTCACGTTGCAGGTCTGCCTCTGCCTGTGCAAGACGCAGACGGAACTCACTGTCTTCTATAACAACAAGAGTGTCGCCCTTATGCACCTGCTGGTATTCATTGAAGCGTATCTCCGTGATGAATCCACCAACACGGGCGTTCACAGGTGTTATATGCTGCTGCACTGTGGCATTGTCCGTATATTCGCCATAACCGAAATGCACAAAATGATCTACCACAAGCCATACTCCGATGAGTAGGATTACAAGCACACATATATTATATATCGTTCTCAAAAGTTTCTTCTGTTTCATTGTTTTTCCGTTTTGTTATTTTATGTTTCCTGCCACATACATTATATTATAATAGGTATAGGCAATATTAATTTGAGCATTCACTTCCTGTAGTTCTGCATTGAGCTTTATGTTTGAGGCATCCACCATATCCGTAACGAGTGCAAGCTGATTGAGATAGCGGTTGTTCACCACCTTATAGTTTTGGTTTGCCAGTTCTACACTCTTCTGCTGGGTACGCAGTTCTGCAAAAGCCTGCTGATGCATGGTATAAGCCTGCTGCATGTTGTTGTTCACCCTCTCGTGGGATACGGCATGGGTGTAGTGGCTCTGCCTTACTTGTTCCTTTGCCTTTCTTATCGACTTGTTCCCCTTAAACAGTGAACTTAAGGAATATTTCACGCCCACTCCTATATACCATATATTGAAATTATTGTCAATCGGCGGTATATCATAATTGAAAGGCCCCGTAAAATTGTCTGCCGCCACTATTGCCACCTTAGGCAAAAGCTCGCTTTTGGCAAGTTTCAACTGCTGGTCTGCTATCTGCATGCCTATAGAAGACTGCCTTATGAGCGGCGACGATGCGGAAGCTGTCGTTTGCAAGTCCTGTTCCGAAAGGTCAACGGCGGCAAAGGCTTCAAGGTCCATCACAGGTTCCACCACTACATCCTTCAGTCCGAGAGTGTTGCAAAGCTGATGGTTCAATATGCTCCTTTGGTCTTCAAGCTTACGCTTTCCAAGCTTCAGCTGCTCCATCTGCAGCTCATAGCGCGTCACGTCGTTCTTCAAAGCCATACCTTGCGATTGCTTTGAGCTGATATCTGCTATAAGCTTTTCGGTCAGGGAGATATTGCTGTCATAGACCTTTATGCCGTTACTTATCTTATAAAGGTCGAGATACTGTCCTACGGCTATAAAGCGTTGCTGGTTGCGAGTGAGCGAAACCGTATTCTCACTCATCTCCTTCTGTAGCTCCGCAAGTCTTACTCCTGCATCGATAGCTCCTCCTGCATACACTACCTGCTGCGCTTCAAGGGCGAAGGAGTTTCCGAAATGCGGCTGCGTAAAGCCTTTTGCATTACCGAAGTCGCGGTCTGTCATCAGCACATTGCCATTATAGCTCACCGATAGCGAAGCGTTCACATCGGGCAGTCGGCAACTCTTCGCCTCTTCTATACCTCTGGCAGCCACGTCAACTCCCGACTTCTGCATCTTCAGCTCGCGGCTTCCACTCTCCACCAGACTGAAAAGTTCATCCACTGTCATCTTTTGCTGTGTCTGCGCATTAGCGTTTTGCGAAAGCATAAAGCATGCGAAGGCACAACTGATAAATTGTTTCTTCATTACCTTATTAATATATTGTATTATTTCTGAATCCTGATTTTCAGGTGCAAAGTTACGCACTTTGAAAATATCTCAAGTTTTAAATTTATCCCCCATTATGGGATATTCAGGAACAATAATGGTAATATATCACATAATTTAGCGATATTTGCAGTCGAAAGACGAACTTTAATTATACAAGTATAAATGAGAGATATAGAAATCAGAGGGAAAAGAGACGTTGAACTGCAATGCAGAAGCCTCAACGAATGGCATAAAGAGGCTGCCGTAATAAATTATGGAATGATTATAATATGCCAAAAAGGCATGGCTTCATTACGTGTGAACTTCTCCGAATGGGAACTCAAACCTGGAGCCGTCATCACTCTCTTTCCGAACGACGTGATAATAATAACGGAGAAAAGCGACGACTTTCTTGCCGACACACTTAAATACAGCGCTTCACTGCTCCGCGAAGCAAGTCTGCAGCTGGAACAGACCGTATACTCTCAATTGAAACTTGACCGCTGCCGCACGGAGTCTTCTACACTGACAAGCATCATCAACAACATGTTTTCGCTTCTGAAAATATACTTCGATCAGCCAGAGTGTATCTGTCTCGACCAGCTTGTGCTGCTTCAACTCAAGGCTTTCTTCTTGGGATTCTACGACTATCTCTACCGCAACCCCAAGGAAAGGAAAGAGGAAGAAGCCAGTCCGCGCACCAAAGAAATATTCAATGCATTCATGATGGAACTCGAAAACAGGTTCAAGGAGTCTCGCGATGTCTTCTATTATGCCGACCTCCTGCATATCACACCCAAATACCTGAACACCATAACGCAGCGTATGACGGGTCATACGGCAAAGACTCTCATCAACCAATACGTCATCCTGCAAATCAAGCTGTCGTTAAACTCCGAGCAGAAGTCTGCCAAAGAGATTGCCTGGGACTATAATTTCAGCGACCTCTCCTTCTTCTGTCGTTACTTCAAGCAGCATACTGGCATGACTCCAATGCAGTTTATAAAAAGGAATATTGAATAATAAAACTATTACCACAATGCTATTTTCCCTGCCACTCCTAAATCAAGTGTGGCAGTTGAAATGCCTAATGCTTGAAAAACACGACTCATTACAGGAATGGTAATGTTTGTTCTGCCACTTTCCAAACGACAAATCTGCGACCTTTGCACACCAACACGCCTACCAAGTTCATCCTGTGTGAGTTTTTGAGCCAAACGAGCCTTACGAATAGCTTCACCTAAATAGTAAGAGTTAACCTCTTCTTTCAGTTGTCCCTCCATTGCATCCCGCTTCGGAGTACCAGTCTTGCCCCAAACCTCATCAACAACAGTTGACAATGGTGTTAAATTAATCTTTGCCATATCTATTTATGTTTTTGTTCAAAATACATTTTTCTTAATTCTTCCGCTTTCGTTATTTCCTTGGAAGGCGTTTTCTGAGTCTTCTTTATTATGCCGTGAGTAGCGATAATCAAAGTCTCGGTCTCTGTATCCCAAAAGGAAAATAACCGATAACAATTTCCATTAAACAGCGTACGGAACTCCCAAATGTCAGTACCTTCCAATTTCTTGAATAGTTCTCTGTTCATGATACCTTGCTCTATCTTGAGATAGTTGTAGGTTATTTTCTCTTGTACTTTCTGGGGTAGAGAGCGAATGAAAACCAAGGCTTCATCCATCATCACTACCTTTATTTGGCGTTTTCCCATTTTATTTTTATATTAACATTGCAAAGATAAATGATTGTTTCTAAAAAACGCAACAAAACAGAAAACAATTTATTCTTCTATGCCATATTTAACATTTCGGCAATACCCATGACAAGCTTTATCTTTTAAGCCCCAATCGGCATTAGGCCTTGCTTGCAAAAAAAACATCAAACGACCTAATGACCGATTGGGGCTAAAATGCAAAAAGCACCAAGACTATACCCGCAGGCAATTGTCTTGGTGCTTTCAACTTAAAAAACTAACCAATATTATCATCAAATGTTATGCTCAGTTTCTGAACTGCAAGCCTGCGCCATTGGCATCTATAACGATTGGCTTATCACGAGAAACCTCCTCTGCAAGAATCTTCTTTGAGAGATCGTTGAGCACAAGACGCTGGATAGCTCTCTTTACAGGACGTGCTCCAAACTCCGGATCGTAGCCAGCATCTGCCAAATAAGCTATTGCGGCGTCAGTAACCGTCAGCGTGAAGCCCTGCGGCTCAAGCATCTTCTTCACAACATTCATCTGCAAAGTGACAACCTGTGCTATTTCCTTCTTCGTAAGCGGCAGGAACATGATGGTCTCGTCGATACGGTTCAGGAACTCCGGACGGATGGTCTTCTTCAGCATCTCCATCACCTTCTGCTTGGTGTCGCTGACGATGGCATCGTGGTTCTGAGGATTTATCTTCTCAAACTCCTGCTGGATATACTGGCTGCCAAGGTTTGAGGTCATGATGATGATAGTGTTCTTGAAGTTCACCGTACGACCCTTGTTGTCGGTAAGCCTTCCGTCGTCCAACACCTGAAGCAGGATATTGAACACATCCGGATGCGCCTTCTCTATCTCATCAAACAGCACCACGGAGTATGGCTTACGCCTTACAGCCTCGGTGAGCTGTCCGCCCTCATCATAACCTACATATCCTGGAGGTGCTCCGATAAGACGGGACACGCTGAACTTCTCCTGATACTCACTCATATCAATACGCGTCATCATCGTCTCGTCGTTAAACAGATACTCCGCAAGAGCCTTTGCCAACTCGGTCTTACCGACACCCGTTGTGCCAAGGAAGATGAATGATGCTATCGGACGCTTAGGATCTTGCAGTCCGGCACGGCTACGACGCACGGCATCGCTGACGGCATTGATAGCCTCCTCCTGACCTATCACTCTCTTGTGCAGTTCCTCTTCAAGGTGCAACAGCTTCTCGCGCTCGCTTTGCAGCATACGGGTTACAGGTATTCCGGTCCAACGACTTACCACTTCTGCTATATCATCGGCAGTAACCTCCTCTCTTACCATAGCCTCTGCACCCTGTGTATTCTTCAGCTGCTCCTGGATATTCTTTATGTCATCCTCAAGAGCCTTCAGTCTACTGTATCTGATTTCAGCCACACGCTCGTAGTTACCCTCTCTCTCTGCCCTTTCGGCTTCGAGCTTCAGGTTTTCCATCTGCTGCTTGTCCTCCTGAATCTTGTTCACGAGAGCCTTCTCGCCTTCCCATTTTGCACGATACTGCTTCTCCTGATCTCTTAGTTCGGCAATCTCCTTGTCGAGCTGTTCTATCTTAGGTTGGTCATTCTCTCGCTTAATAGCCTCACGCTCAATCTCGAGCTGTTTAAGCTTACGGGTTATCTCATCAAGCTCTTCCGGCACGGAGTCACGTTCCATACGCAACTTGGCAGCAGCCTCATCCATAAGGTCGATAGCCTTGTCCGGCAGAAAACGGTCGCTGATGTAACGCTCAGACAGCTTTACGGCTGCTATACAAGCATCATCCTGTATACGAACCTTATGATGGTTCTCATAGCGTTCCTTCAGTCCACGTAGTATTGAGATGGCACTCAGTTCATCCGGCTCGTCAACCATTACGGTTTGGAAGCGACGTTCGAGAGCCTTGTCCTTCTCAAAATACTTCTGGTATTCGTTGAGCGTCGTGGCACCGATGGCTCTCAGCTCTCCACGTGCCAAGGCTGGCTTCAGGATATTTGCCGCATCCATTGCTCCCTCGCCGCCACCGGCTCCTACAAGGGTATGTATCTCATCTATAAAGAGGATTATCCTGCCGTCGCTCTTGGTCACCTCGTTGATAACGCTCTTCAGTCGTTCCTCAAACTCTCCCTTATACTTCGCTCCGGCAACGAGTGCTCCCATATCGAGGGAGTATAGCTGCTTGTCTTTAAGGTTCTCCGGCACATCACCACGAACGATACGCTCCGCCAGTCCCTCTACGATGGCTGTCTTACCCGTACCCGGCTCACCTATTAATATAGGGTTGTTCTTCGTACGACGAGACAGTATCTGCAATACTCTTCTTATCTCCTCATCACGACCTATCACAGGGTCGAGTTTTCCTTGGCGAGCCTGCTCCACAAGGTTCTTGGCATATTTGTCAAGACTCTGATAGTTCTCGTCGCCACTCTGGCTCTGCACGTTCTGTCCTTGACGCAGTTCCTGTATAGCCTTCAGCATCTCGTTCTCCGTGCATCCCGCATCCTTCAAGATACGGCTGGCAGTAGAGCTTTCAGAGAGCAAAGCAAGCAGTATAGGTTCTACGCTGACAAACTCGTCGCCCATCTTCTTTGCCTGATCCATAGCCTTGGTAAGCACCTTGTTGGTGTCGTTAGACAGATATGGCTGTCCGCCCTGCACTCTTGGAAGATGCTTTATCTCCTGGTCAGCAAGCATTTCTATCTGACTGGCATTAACGCCGAGCTTCTGAAAGATGAAGCTTGCCACGTCTTTCGCCTTGACAAACACACCCTTCAACAGATGCACAGGCTCTATTGTCTGCTGTCCGTTCATCTGTGCGCTGTTGACTGCCTCCTGGACAACCTCCTGCGCCTTGATTGTAAACTTGTCGAATGTCATATTGTTATCTCCTTTCTATTTATATTTTCAAACTATTACACTTTCTCCTTTCACAAATGCCATACCACGCCTAATAATCCGACAAATAGTCAGCAACAAACGACAAAACGTCATAGATTACCCTCGGAATACTTATAAAACAAGTCAAAAAGTCATAATTTACATATGCATCAATCACAACTATTCAAAAGCTATTATGCGACATTAATGCTTAAATAAAGCCGCAACATTTACGACAAGAATTAATTATTTTTTGTTACATAAGTAAAATTCAGACTTCTAATATAAAACATTTCAGTATTTCATCTTGTCATTTCACAAAATTGTCCTACATTTGCAAAATGTAACGAGTTCACATCCGACACATACACGGTTGACCTTGCGCACTACCCGAACAGCATTTATATTTTCAACGTGCAAGTGGATGAGAAAGAATACACAGATTTTATTTCCACGAAAATATAATCATACGTTCAAAATCAAATGAAATGAAACATTTATACACATATATAATACTGTTGTTTTCAACGTTCAGTTGCTCATCGCATGAAGTTACTAATGTTGAGATAGAATCACTAAGGGATTCGGTTGGACATCTCATACAGTACGGCTTGTTAGAAGAAGACACTATAATGCTTCGTAGAGCCTTGCTCCTAACAGACAGTCTGATAAATATTGAAAGCGACAAGAATGCAAAAAAAATATGTTATCATAATAAAATTGTTATTTATTCATTCTTTGGTAATAAGGATGGTGTACTAAACTGCATGAAAGAAGAAGCGTTATTATCACCATATCCCAACATAGATACATACAATTATAAAATATTGTATTCTGTTGATAAGAATGAAATAGATTCTGCAAAATACTACATGCAAGAAGCAATAAGATTGTGCGATGAAAATATTGGCAAACAAAATGGAGAGTTCTATGCGTATTATAAAGTCCAATACGCATATTATCTGTATGGAGAAAAAGATGCAAAGTCTTGCTTAAACAAGCTATTGCAAACCTATAAGTATCCTTCATTGAAGGATATGTATGCGAACTGGATTGTTTTTTGTAATACAATGGAAGAGAGCAAAAAGAAAGTTATTGATTTGCTTTACAATAATCCATAACTAAAGAATACTTCTCTCTATTGAGAGTTTGAGGACTTCTTAGATTCTCCAATGCATATAGTCCTGACTTCATCACTTTTCTGCGCCACCACATTGCGCAGATTGAAAATCAATGA